>Ga0114978_10002283_pt1 | contig 15781 bp, 14 predicted proteins | sample S_140212_EF_Meta_FD_87027 | JGI IMG/M metagenome (GOLD analysis project Ga0114978, IMG submission 87027) | Freshwater microbial communities from Lake Simoncouche, Canada to study carbon cycling - S_140212_EF_MetaG | ecosystem: Environmental > Aquatic > Freshwater > Lake | place: Lake... | reverse complement strand
TTTTCTTTCTTTTTTTTAGTTTCTATTTTTGTATTGTCTTCTTTTATCTTATCTTTTGCTTCTTGTTCAAGATCATTACCGTTTTCATCTTTATCTTCTGGTTTTGATATATATTTATTATCAAGATCTGCGATAAGTTTTGTATATTTTTCTGTATTTTTTTTAAGGGAATATTTTTGGGACTTTTCTAATAACACTTTGTATCCCTCGTCATTTAGTCCTGATAGTTCTTTAATAGAAGACTCTAGAAGCGTAATTGTTGATTTTATATCTTTTAAATCGTTCATTGTTTGGTCTATTTTGTTTATGGATTCAGGTGATAGATTCTCAGATTTAAATGAATTGACTTCAGCTCGAATCTTTTCGGGAAATTTGGAGTCATTATATTCTTTCAGTTCGCGTTTTTTATCTTCGACAATTTTATCAACGGCTTCTTTATTTGCAGTAGATTGTTGCGGTTTAGCAGTCGGCTTAACGCTGGGAGTTTCACTAGATTGCTCAGGTAATGGTACATTTTGTCGTAATCGGAGATTCATCTTTTCTTTATTAAAGAAAAATTCGACCTGTTCTTCGTAGGTTAAATTACTAATTACCGATTTTGGATAGACTGCATCTAATGTGAAATAAGGGTATTCATTGAAATTTTCGGTTTTTTTTAATAGATCATTATGGAGTAATGCCTTTGTAAATGGAATCGGTTCTTTTTTGGGAATATTTGTATCTAACATTATTTTTATTGCATTAATATTGAATGACATCTTGTATATTATAAAGATACATTATTGTAGGGGAACCTACGGTTCCCCTTACGATCCCCTCCCTTTTTTCTACCATGAAGTGCAATACTTAAGAGTTCCCATCCCTTTATGTTATTATTATTGTTAAAAATCACTTAAAAAATTTTTTTCATTCATAAAGATATGATCCAAACATAATATCTTTATAATTCCCTTTTGCTAAATACTATATTTCGGTATTGAGATCTTTATTGGTACCCCGACGAACTAAGGCCACTATAATTTGTATCTGCTAATGGCACTACTTTTATATCGTTCGAATTTGTCTCATTATTTTTCTCTTTCTTGCACTTTTCATCTGCTGCAATCACTGATTTTGCTTTCATTACCTCTTCCGGAGTTGGGCAATTATTCTCTAATTTAGAAACATGATAGTCCGTAAAAGATTCTGGTAGCATACAGAATCCACTCTCTTCATTCATTATAAAATCGACAATAACAATAAAACAAATGGTCATGAATAATGCGGTATATATATCGCGAGTACCCATCCAAGTAATAGCAAAGACTAAAATATCTCGGCTAAAAGTAAATTTCAAATAAGATTCCATTGTTTTACTTACTTTTATGGTAACAAATTTAGATGCAATATTTAAAATAACAATCATAATACCTGCAAATATTTTGCTCTGATTCAATGCTAATATATTTGTATTTATATACGAAAATAGATGATTCGCACCTTTTGCTAATTTGCTTTCACTTTGTTGATTTGGTTTAGGCATTTCTATATGTATTCTAGATATTATTTGTTTTTCGCTGATTTTTATTGGACTTTTATATTTTATTAGAGGCCATCATCGATTCCCAAACGATTGTTACCCAATCGTTCGAATCTTTCGGTTTTACTAAAATTTCCTCGGTATCTATTTTTTTATTAACAAATGAAAAATCACAAGTATCGTCACAAAGATTACAATTGTGATATTCGTTGGTATGTTTGATCTCTGGAAAAATATGTTCTGCATTTTCGTTACTAACATGTTGTCCTTTATGAATAAGATGCCCCTTTTTACAATAGGTTTTTCTAAATTCGGATTTTTTACCGGAATCGGATTCTTTATGAAGAGCTACTGGATAGGCATCTGATAGTCCTAGACCGCTATCTGCTAATGTTTCCATATTTTCGAATATAGGATCGATTGTTTTAGGAGATAATGTAGAGGGTATGGGTAGATAGGTAACTGGTTTATTTAGCCAATCAAAATAACGAATATAGTCGGATTGATAATATAAAATGACTAGAAGACATACAAAAAGCCCTATGAATTTATCTTGTTTTATATAGAAGAAAATAAGAATAAGGGCGAATAATTTTCCTAAAATAGTATTGGAAATAGTAGCAAAACTATTTGTATAAGATACTAATAAGAAAATTATGATGATCGGTAGAAAATTTAATAATAGTAGTGATTGATTCATTATATAAATACTCCCATATTAGAAATAAAAGGGAAATAATTTTCTAAGTATTTTTTAATAGTATATCTACCATATCCATAAATGTCATTATTATCTACAGCTTCTACTTGGACTAACGACGATAAACCTAATAAAAAAAGAGTACCGACTATGAGACAAACCTTACAGTCGAAAGAAGTGCAAAAACCGACGGTTTCATCTTATATTCAAAAAGCGGATGAATATCAAGAATATAAGGTGACTGAAGAAAATAATCAGTATGTTATGCATTCGATGGATGATGTAGAAAAGGATCGCGAAAATAGAGAAGCGCGTGTAAATCAGATTTTAAATCAGATGAATTCTGCTCAGGGTGATAATGATGGTGGTTATTTAGCAGATTTTAATCCACCTGATAAGCCAGTGGTTCATATAAAAAAAGATTTACAGAAGGATATGCGAGTGCCAGATCAACCGATTGCCCCTTTGAAAAATGAAATGAATCCCATAATTCAGACATCCTTTAAGACAAACTATGATCCTTATTATGTGAGTCAAATGCATACTCAAAATGCAGGTTCGAATTATAATTCTGTTTATGATCCTAGTTTAAAATTAAAGCCATATTATTCGAAGATGGGTCTATCCAATAGTGGATCTGTTATTGGAAGTCAAGATAAATTGCTTGAGCGTATTAACTATATGATTCACTTATTGGAGAATCAGGAATATGAAAAAACGGCGAATATCACAGAGGAATTTATTTTATATAGTTTTTTAGGTATTTTCGTGATTTTCGTTTTGGATTCATTTTCGAGAACGGCTAAGTATACCCGGTAGGGAAACCGTAGGTTTCCCCTTTTGCTACGCTAAGACCCCTTCCCTTTTTTGTTTAACTAATTATGGTTTTCTTTTTGTTATTTATTTTATATTATCTATTATTTTATATAATAGATAACATGTCTATATTCCAAGATATTTCCTGTTTTTCAAATACATCCGATTATCTCCCTATTCTCAACGGTGCGATTCTCACCGATATTATTGTTATTTTTATGACAATTCAAGGATTTATTCAATCTCCGGCTCTTCATGAATGGTATCATGATTATGGAATTTCTGGTGTCTTAGCAGATGTTCTCAGTATTGTCATCGGTATTTTATTAACAAGACTCGTATATCCATTCTTTTTTGATACATTCAATATTTTATTCTTTTTAATTCTAGCCGTCATCATTCAATGTATTCATGATCTAGTGTTTGCCCAAATTTTCTATGGAATACCTAAAGGTAAAAGCCGAATTTTAGATACTTTCAAAAAATATGCAAATGAAAATGGGGCTCTTATTTTAATTGCCGATGCATTGATGATGTTATCAGCTTCTATACTTGCATCTTTATTTGTATCTTTAGGACAAAATATCAATATCGTTCTCTTTATTGTATTGCTTTATTTGGTTCCTTATTTTTTATATTCATTGTAGGGGGCTCTGCACTATGCCCGCAACAGGCGGGACTGCCCCTACGACCCCCCGTTTTATATAATTTATCAAAATAAAACAAAACTCTGAGACCCATAAAAAGGAGAACCCGGACAAACAATATTATATAGATAATAGCCCATGGGATTCACAGCTATTGAGAGACCACCAATTCTATCATACAGGATTCTATTATGTGCTATATATTCGACTACTAAGAGTCCAAATACCCGTATTTTCTTTAAGATCGATCTTAAAGAAAGTTGAAACCCTCTATAAAAAAGATCGGCGGAACTGCTATTACTAATAGATCCTACTAATTGGAGAAGGCCCTTAGGATTTCCCTTCTCTTCTGTCACCGTTCTCATATCTCTAAAAATATAAATCGCAAAAATATCATCAACTCTTTTAATACCATATACAAATACAATTTTATTTTCAATCATTCGTAAAAGAGATGGTTTATCTGTCATACAAAAAACCGCAAATCGTGTCTGAGAACCCTCTAGAAAATCAAATAATAGATCAATATTTCCTTTATGAAAATCAATCAATATAAAATGTTCGGGTAATGCAATTTCTTGTTTTTTCTCATAGATCAATTGCGGAATTTCATAAAGGTGGGTGAACGATTGTATAAAAGGAACGACTCCATCATATGGTTCTCCTTCTTTTTTAATAAGAGAACCCATTATTTCTGGAGTTAAGAATTGTTGTCGATAAATATGCGTTTGTAATAATTTACGCCAATAGAGAAGGGGAGCATCTCGATGAACTGCAATAAAATCAATAAAATAAATAGGCGTTCTCCAATGACCGATGATAAGAGACCCCGATCGACTGGAAATACACCCTATCGAGTCCTTTATCATAGTAGATTCGATAGGTGATGGATAAGAATTCCTATTATATAGGGAAATATAGGAAGACGATAGATGTGATCCCATATAGGTTTCTAGGTTCTCTAAATGGAACATAAAATTGGTATTTTCCGATGGAAGATAATAACATTGAAGTATATTGATGACGGCTTTTTTTTGATCCTCTGTACAATCTTCATATGTGACTGTATCGATAGCTTGGATATCGACGAATTTTGTAGAAATCGATTTTTTATAGATAAAGAAAGGTTCTCTATATAGGATTCTCCAGAAATCATAGGTATGATATACCGGTTGTATATTCCAAAAGGGATATCGTAATTTAATAGTTGCAAAAATCCCAATAATGATACAGAGAACGAATAAAAAAAGATAAATATGGAGGTTCTCATAGAAGGTAATTCGGTCGATAACTGGATAATACATAACTATCATAATAAACGATTTTTATTATGATGAAAAAACGGATAATGTATATAGAAATAATTTTATTATATATTTAATGAATAACATCAGATTACAAGAAAACAATTGTTTTTATATGAATAGTATTGGTATGATGAAATCCTGTGATTTTTATTCGAATGAAAAGACCCCTGATTTTTTACATAAAATGTTATCAAAACAATTCGATGGAATGACTATTTATATTTGTGGAGAAATGTTAAACTATTTTGTATATAATATTCTTCAAAATATAAATAAACATTTTATACTAGTAACTGGAGATTCAGATCTTACCTTTTGTGAAGAAGTTCTCACAGAACAATATATGTATACACTTTATAATTCGCCTTTTTTAATAAAAATATTAGCACAAAATTCGATGATTCATACAGATAATCGAATGATTCAAATGCCGATTGGTTTAGATTATCATACTATACATAATAATCCGAATCATCACTGGTCAATTGCAGGAGAATCGTCAAATCCGATTGACCAAGAGAAAAACTTACTTTCTATAAAATCGGACGCAGAACCTTTTTATTCTCGAGAACCTAAAATCTACTGTAATTTCACAAAAACAGATTTTCAAGATCGCTGGAAACATCGTAAAGAATCGCTCGAAATAATTCCTAAAGATCTATTAGTAGAAAATGATCTATTTACTCCCAGAACAGCAAATTGGAAAAAAGATGGCACAATATACATTCGTATTATCTCCTTTTGGAAGAGGTATGGATTGTCATCGAACATGGGAAGCATTAGTATTAGGATGTATTCCTATAGTAAAAGCATCGCATTTTAAAAAAATGTATGATGGATTACCTGTATTAGTTGTACATGATTGGAAAGATGTTACAAAAGAATTATTAGACAAGACAATTACAGATTTCAAAACGCGAAAATTTGATTATAAAAAGCTGGAACTTTCCTATTGGACAAAACAAATAAAATAATCAAAGAATCTTTTATAGTGTTCTTTCTAAAATATAGAGCCATTGTGCCTTTTTTTCCATAGGAATATTTCCTCGGACTCTAAATCCGGCTTTCGTTGCCATATCTAAGATATCTTGATGGTCTTCCATATAAAGGCTTCTCTCATTTTGTCGGATATTTCCCGTTTTCTTATCAACAAAGGTCTCTTTATGACGAACTTCAGAAGATCCTTTTATAAAGTCAAAAATAGATTTATAAGTATATCCAGTAGAATCAATTTCAGAAGTAGTAATACGATCCGTTCCTTTTTCAATATCGATTGAACTTCCGCCTAAAGCTGCTGGTACAATTGGATGATATCTATCGCGATCGACTAAATGAATAATAAAATATCCATTTCCTTGAAGCCAATAATAGCAATTCTCTAGGAGTTTGAGTTTGTCTACGAATTCATAAATAGTGAAATTTGTGCATAATATATGAGTAAATATTGCACGATCATATTGCATAGGATCTAAGGCATTTCCTTGTTTAATGGTAATTACACGATATTTTTCAATACTCTTTTTGAACATTTCATCGGATTGTTCTAATCCTTCTGCTTTATACCCTAATGACTCTAGATATTTTACCATTGTTCCTGTTCCTGAACCTATATCGAGAATACGATCCGTCTCCTTTTCAATAGGAACTGTTTTGATGATCAAATTCGCTTGTTCTACCGTTTGCTTTTTAGAATCCATCAAATCATCATAGACTTCCACATAGAATTCGTCATAGGATTCTGTACCGGTTTTTAATAGAAAGGGGCTAGATTGATCGAATCCTTCGATACCATCAGATCCTTTTTTCCAGTTTTTATAGATAGCATAAAGAAGAATCGCAATAGCTAATAATAATAATATTCGGGTTAACATATGGTGGAATTGCATATATATAGATCAAAATATATATAAACATTCGATTTTCCTATCGATCTTTTACTTCGATTTGGTCTATCGACCCTTTGGTCTATCGACCCTTTGGTCTATCGACCCTTTGGTCTATCGACCCTTTGGTCTATCGACCTGATCCTCGCAACTGTGTTCGAGTACTATTAAAGAGAAGATCCCCGCCAATACCAGGAACTAAAGCGCGATTATTTTGAAAAGTAGGTTGGCTAAATAATTCTGGATAGGGTTGAACTTCTAGATTCGAAGGTTGTGCCATAGAGATACGATATAAATCGCTATCAGAGGATGGTACATAAATACTTTGATCAGCACCTTTCTGTAAAGCAAAATACTGATTTCGAAGTTGATTTTCAATATGTACATTATCCGTATATCCTACGGTAGGTCCTCGAGCTGCGGGTGGGACAAAACCCGCTTCAATAGAATATTCTAAAGCAGGGGCTAAATCGATGGAATTTTGTTTTCGTAAATCGATAATAGGAAAAAGCGAATATTTGGTAGAAGTAGGGCGAACATTGAGATTGGCTTGAAGAGGTTGATCTGGGCGAAATCTGTCATAGATACGGGAATTTAATTCATCTACTCGCTCATTCTGACCATACATAATTCCAGGGACTTGAGGAACTAAACCTTGGAGTTTGTTATCGATTTCATTATATTGCATCTTCTATTATACTATAATAGTATATTATAGATAAATTCCTATTTTTATTTTATAAAAGAGTATAAATACATGCCGTCATAATATATAGACCAATAAAACCACATGGTATTCCTTTGTGATAAGCCTTATGAAAACACCGAATACGAAACCCATTTCGATCTTTTCCCCTATCCTCTTTCCGATTTCCAAAAGTATGCAATCGAGGGAATTGTCACAAAGAATCATGTATTAGTGACAGCACATACCGGTTCAGGAAAGACACTTCCTGCCGAATTTGCAATCCAGTATTTTGTAGGTCAACAGAAAAAAGTGATTTATACGAGTCCGATTAAAGCCCTATCCAATCAGAAATTCTATGAATTTACCCGGAAATATCCACATATTAGTTTCGGGCTTTTCACTGGTGATATTAAAACCAATCCGAATGCGGATGTCTTAATTATGACTACCGAAATTCTCATGAATTATTTATATAATTATCGATCGTCTCAGGATAGTGAGAAGGTAGAAAATCCCCTACTCCAATTCCAAATCGATATTGGATCGGAATTAGCATGTGTCGTCTTCGATGAAGTCCACTATATAAATGATCAGGAGCGTGGTCAAGTATGGGAACAGACCATCCTCATGCTCCCACCTCATATTCAGATGGTCATGCTTTCGGCTACGATCGATAATCCGGAAGGTTTTGCTAAATGGTGTGAGAAGGGAGATAGCGAGAAGATCGTCTATCTAGCATCGACCGAACATCGTGTTGTACCTCTAACACATTATCTCTTTATGACAACGACTGAGAGTCCCTATAAGACGATTAAAGATAAGGTGGTTCAACAGGAAATACGCGATACAACCAATCGATTTATTATCATTCGAGAACCTAAAGGAAAATTCATAGAGAAGGGATATTATGAAGCAAAAAAAATACAGACACTCTTTGATAAAAACCAGTTCTATATGAAAAGGAAATTTGTCTTAAATAAATTAGCGGAGAAACTAAAGCAAGATGAAATGCTTCCTGCAATTGCTTTTGTATTCTCACGAAAGAATGTGGAAGTATGTGCTAATGAAATGACGACGAATTTGCTAGAAGATGATAGTAAAGTACCTTATATTGTTCGTAGAGAATGCGAAGAAATAATTCGTAAATTCCCGAATTTTAAGGAATACTTGGAACTCCCAGAATACCAACAGGTAGTAGGTCTTTTGGAAAAAGGGATCGGGATCCATCATTCGGGGATGATTCCTGTCTTAAGAGAAATCGTCGAACTAATGATCTCGAAAAAGTATATCAAACTCCTTTTTGCAACGGAATCGTTTGCAATCGGATTGGATTGTCCGATCAAAACGGCGATTTTCACTTCTCTAACAAAATTCGATGGATCAAGTCAACGGTTTCTTTTTCCTCACGAATATACTCAGATGGCCGGTAGAGCTGGGCGTCGTGGTATAGATACAGTAGGACATGTCATTCATTGTAATAATCTATTCGAATTTCCTATTTTATCTGAGTATCAACAGATCCTTTGTGGCAAACCTCAGAAACTCATATCGAAATTTCATATACATTATGGTATGATTTTGAATCTGATAAAATCCGGAAAACCCGCCGAATTTCAATCCTTTGTAAATCATTCGATGATTTATAATGAAGTCCAATCAACAATTCGAGGATGTAAAATACAGATAGAAGAGAAGGAAGAAGTCTTAAAGAAAAAAGCGGCATCTATACAAATAGCGAAAACACCCGAAAATATTTGTCGGTCTTATATCGATATAAATGAACGGCTATGCTTTTATAAAAATAAACAGCGAAAACAAGCAGAAAGAGATATTTGCGATTTAGAAGATACTTATAAATGGATAAAGCAAGATAGTGATCGAATCAAAGAGTATGTTACGATAGAGAATGAACTCCAGGCCGATAAAACCCAATTAGATTATTTAGAAAATTCGATTGATATACAAATTGCTAGTATTTGCGAAATTTTAAAAGAAAGAGGATTTATTACATCGGATCATCTATTGACATCATCTTTAGGACAGATTGCTGCCAATATTCATGAGGTTCATCCGCTAATGATGGGTGAACTGTTACAAAAAACGCATTTTTTTAAGGATTTTTCGATGATGCAAATTGCAGCTATTTTATCAATATTTACACAAGTAAATGTCGTAGAAGAAGAACGAATAATGAATATTTCAAATATAGGGATTGATGAAAAAGGAGTTTTATTAGATATTTGTGAATCGATGAATTGTTACTATGAAAAGGAAAGTAGTTATGGACTTCGAACTGGAATTCATTATGATTCACTAATACAATATGACCTTTATCATGAAATCAAAGAATGGATGACCTTTGAGACAGAACAACAATGTAAATATTTCATTCAGAAACAATTAGGAGAACGCGGCATTTCAATAGGGGATTTTACAAAGGCCGTCTTAAAGATAATTTGTATTAGTAAGGAAATGATATCGGTTTGTGAGCTTTTAGGCGAACTCGATTTACTTTATAAATGTAAACAGATGGAACCGGCTTTGCTTAAATATGTTATTATATGTCAAAGTTTATATATATAGTATATATAATGTCACTTTATTTTACTGGTTTTGATAATCAAAATCCACAACATCCATCCAGATCACATTTGGAAGTTCCAGCGAATTCCCCTGGATTTAATTTTGGATATAATGATTTTACAATTGAATGGTGGCAATTGTTAAGGACAACAAATGGACCTGTGCCTCGTGTATTTATGTCAGGATATAGTTATGATGATGAAACAAATATAAATCTAGGTGTATCCTTTGATAATCAACAATTGGTTTATTGGGAAAATAGTGTTCCTTATTCTTTTCCGATTCCAGCAATAATAGATAATTGGGTTCATTTTTCAATTAATCGTATTAAATATTCTTATAATCTACATAATACAACGCGAATTTTTATGAATGGTCAATTACTTGGTACGGTTGAAACACGGGAGAATGTTAATTTTAATAATTATCCTCTATTTATTGGAAATCAATCTGAAAATACATATTCGTATTATGCTTTTAAAGGATATATTACTTCATTTTTAATATTAAATGGGAAATGTTTACATGAGGTTCCTTTTACATCTCCTATGCAACCCTATTATCCTGATACATATACAGTATTATTGTTATTAGGTACAGAAAATGGAATTATTGTGAATAGCGCCATTAATAATGCTGACTTTATTGGCTCTGCAGGACCCTTTGTGGATTCGCCGTTGTATACTATTAGTAATGTGGATCATACAAGTTATTTACCATATGGATTTAATCCTGCAATACCTATTCCTCCTATTGATCCTAATATTGAGATTGCTAGAATAAAAAAATCACCGCTTTTTTCTGGGCAGAATTATTCGGCAGTTTTACGCCGTCTTAATACAAATACGACTAAAATCGAGGTTCCTAATAGCTGGCCTGCTGGATATTATATAAAGAATGAGACGGAAAATAATTCGCGCAATGCTGCACTCAGAAGGGCTAGAGCCGGTGGTGCTAATGTCCCTAAGAAGGTGACAAAGGTATCGACAAATCAACAGATATTTTCCAATTAGTCACATATACCAATAAGTATTTTTTAAAATATATTTAAAAAAATACTCCGTTATTATCTATAATGGTCGCTCAAAGTATAGTTAAAAGTTTATCTGCAAAAGAGCTATCTATACAAATCGATGGTATAGAAAATATAAAAACACTTATAAAAAATTTTCATGTTTCGAATGAGCCTGATTTGATTGAATTAATTTCTTATTTATTAGAAACTGGTTCAGATAAAACACATCAGACAAATATTGAATCGATTTTTGACGATTTTATTCGCGTATTAAATCCATATGCATTTGAATCTGTATATCGAGAGATTTCGAAAGTATTTTCCGGTGTAAAATTTCAGTCAAAAATACTTGGATTACATATGATCTGTCAATATGCAAACATTCATCCATCGATTATTGCTTCCAATCTCTATTTAATTATTGAATCTCTTATTTCTCTTTCATCGGATATCAAAAAAGAAGTAAAAGTGGCGGTTCAAGAATGTTGGGTATCGATTTGTACAACTATTGAGAATGTAGATATTCAACCGATTATCTCTGTAATGATCGATGGTTATATGAACCCTGCGACGAAGACCGAGTCGGCATTGGAAGTCCTTGCATCTACTCCTTTTGTGAATGATATTGATATTCCTACATTGAGTTTATTGATACCTATTTTGGTTCGTGCTATGCGCGAGAAAAAAGTAGTTTGTCAGCGTAAAGCAGCGGTAGTTATGGATACTCTTTGTAAACTGATTAAGAATCCTGTCTATGCGCGTATTTTTTACGATAAGTTGACCTGGATTTTAGATAAGGGAATCAATGAAATCGCGATTGAGGAAGTGCGAAATGTATGTACGCGATCAAAGAATACTTTGAATAAGGTCTATGATCAGGCAAATACGAAATTGATTGACGGAATTACTAGAGAATCGTGTTTTTCTCTTTATCAAACTGAAATTACAAAGGTCGATCCATCTATTACAATTGATGCATCCGATCCTCTTAGAAACTATACAATCGATTTGGTATTAAATCTAGTCAAATATGAAATACGCAACCCATCTATTTATGATGTATGTATTCAACCTTATCTACCAGAGAGTTTATCGAAAGAAACAAGAATAAGTATATCAACCACTATTTCGAAGAGTTTGATTGATACGATTACTGTTTATGAATATGATCCAGAAGATAACGAGGAAAACTTATGTGACTGTATGTTTTCTCTTGCCTATGGTACTCGTGTTCTCCTACATCAAACCCCTCTTAAGCTAAAACTAAACCATACCTATGGAATCTTAGGGCATAATGGTGCGGGTAAATCGACACTATTGCGTGCTATGGCAAATAAAACTTTACAAGGATTTCCGGATATTGAAGCTACCTATATTGAACATCATATTCCTGAAGATAAACACGATATTATTACACTGGATTATATTGCAACGAATCCGAAAATTATTGCCAAGGGAATTTCGAGAGAAGAAATCGCGCGAAATTTAGCGGAACTCTATGTGACCGAACATATGATGAATTCGCCTCTCTCGACATTATCTGGTGGAAATGTTCAGCGTGTGAATTTGATTCTAGCAAAATTAGCAGTGGATCCTCTTATTTTGATGGATGAGCCTACGAATCATATTGATGCTCTAAGTATTGTTTGGTTGAAAAATTATATTAAAACCACGGAACATACTACCTTTTTAATTATTTCTCATGATATTAAATTTATGGATGAAGTATGTACAAATATGATTCACTATGAGACCTTGAAATTGAAAGTCTATCGTGGTAATGTTACCGAATTTGTCAAACAGAAACCAGAGGCGGCATTTTATTTTCAGACCACTTCTCAAGATGTACTTTCCTTTCATATTCCTGATCCAGGACCATTAGAAGGCGTAAAATCGCTTACAAAATCAGTTCTAAGTATGAAGAATTGTTTTTTCCAATATCCTACTGCACCGAAGCCGCAATTAAGTGGAATTACAGTACAAGTAAGTCAGGCAGCGCGTATTATTATTGCAGGTGTAAATGGTGCTGGAAAATCGACTTTGGTAAAAATTCTCGTAGGTGAATTAGAAACAAATGGTGGTATTATCGAGAGACATCCTAATTTACGAATGGCCTATATCCCACAGAATATTTCGGCATCTCTTGATCCGCATAAACAAATGACCCCTATTGAATATGTAATGTGGCGCTATCGATTAGGATCTGATCGAGAACAGGCAAATAAGAATACTCTTACATTAACAGAGGAAGAGATGGAGGCCATTAAACAGAAAGCGAAACTGAATAAGACATTTATCATTAAAGAATTAGGATCTCGACGCGCTGGAAAAAGAGAACATGAATATGAGGCTAAATCGGAAGGGACTGTCGAGCTGGTTCAATGGTTTTCTAAGGGAGAACTCATCGAAATGGGATACGAAAAAATGGTCAAAGAATTCGATGAAAAGCTAGCGATGGAATCGATGATGGGTCAACGCAAGTTGACTACCGGTGAAATCCAGAAACATATGAATAGTTTTGGATTAGAACCCGAAATAGCCCAACATACAAAGATCAATGCACTTTCTTCAGGACAAAAAATGAGATGTTATTTAGCAGCGGCGACTTTTTATCTTCCGCATGTGATTATTTTTGACGAACCTACTAATTTCTTAGATCGCGAAAGTACGAATGCATTATCGGATGCTATTAAGAATTTTAAAGGCGGCGTTCTAGTGATTTCGCATAATGACGATTTTTATAATGCAATTACCCGAGAAAAATGGTTATTAGAAAATGGTACAATGACCGTTTTTGGAGATAATATGATCGAAGCGCTGGAAAAAGAGAGAAAGCGTCAGGAGAAAGAAAATTCTAAGAAATTAAAACTAGATGAGGCAGAAGATAAATTTGATTCTCTTGGAAATAAGATCGAAGTTGTGAAGGAAACAAAGGAGTTAACCAGAGATGAAAAGAAACGATTGATGAAACAGAAGAAGGATATGGAGAAGGCAGGGCAGGATACCTATGATATTGATGTTTTATTAGGATTAATCTGATCGTTCTCTTTTGAAAAAAAGTTGAAAAAAGTATTGATATAGTTGTATATAATTATATCAATTTAATTCTTTATGACTGTTCTGTAGAAATACGCATCGGATTTTCTATAATTTCTTCTTGCGATTCTATATTTATTGTTTCTATGGGATTCTTATATACCACTTTTACATTCCGATTACGGTTTCTATATGCATAATAGAAACGCATAAGTAATGCAATCGAATCTAATGTAAGAATAGGTGCATAATTTATGATAAGAGGTTGATTATTGGTTTCTATTGCATATTGTAATGCAAAACTACTTCCTATTAATATAAGAATTTTTTCGAAAACATTATAGAAATTCGCATTTTTATTAATAAAATTAGCATAATATTCTGGAAAATAACAAATAAAAAAAAGAACGGATGCAATATTCATATAATATTCAGGCATGATTCATTATTTATCATTATATACTTTTTTTTGTATTATTTTTTTTAAAATTGAATCTTTTTTGATAATCATATTAAAAAATATATTATTACTATGAACATTACATCTTATCATGAAGAATTTATGGCAAATATGGAAGATTCAGACGACAGTTATATATCAAGTGATGATGAAGATGGAGATCCATGGGATGAAGGCGGAGAATGGATTGATGGATCACAAGTAGATGATATTGCGGATTGGGAAGATAATATACCCTATCAAGAATGTATCCCTGAACAATATTATATTGGTACTTTTAAATATTTAGAAATGCAAAATATGCTTTTATTTGCAAAGAAAATCCATATTTCGACTTTTTATAAATATTCAAAGCAACAGTTATCTGAATATTTATATTGGTTTTCTGGAATCTATATTTGTGATAAACCAAATGTGGAGATTCTTCAAGTAAAAGTCGATCCACATGGAGTCTATTCTTGTATTATTAAAACTTTCTGGTTACGAATGATCCAGAGAAGATGGAAAGCCGCTTTTCATGCAGAAAAGTCATATATAAACCGTAATATCTTATCGATTTTGGATAAAAGACAGAGAACTGGTAGACCTATCTTTATGCCAAAATTAAAGGGACTCCTTTATGATATATAGTTATTACACGAAAGTGTAGCCCCTCCTTTTGTAATCATATTCAACTGAAGCCAAAAACCTGTATTGAAAAGAATCACTGCAAATGCATGTATTTTTTGATCAAATACTGTTTCTGCAAATATACCTTCAATCGCACCTCCTAATGCAATGAGTACTGGTGGAGCTAATGATTGAATTGTAGAAAAATAACCGGGAAAGACGAATGTACCTAAATCTGAAAATGCATACATATTTAATGATGCGGATAATATAAAGGGTACTAATGTAGTCCAGGCTAATGGAAATGTTGAACCGCCTGCAGTGCCCTTCCATTTAAAAGTAAAGGTCGCTTTATAATCTTGATTACCTAGATAACCAATAAAGAATCCTAATACGGATAAAAATTTTAAGTAACCATAAAAATAAGTGGGACCTAAAATGGCATATGAGAATGCTTGTAATCCAATATACTGCATATTGAAAATGAAAAAGTAGGCAACAATTCTTAGCCACTGATT
>Ga0114978_10002282_pt1 | contig 15787 bp, 10 predicted proteins | sample S_140212_EF_Meta_FD_87027 | JGI IMG/M metagenome (GOLD analysis project Ga0114978, IMG submission 87027) | Freshwater microbial communities from Lake Simoncouche, Canada to study carbon cycling - S_140212_EF_MetaG | ecosystem: Environmental > Aquatic > Freshwater > Lake | place: Lake... | reverse complement strand
ATAGTTCCAGCAGTACCAGTTAAGTTGGTAATCGTTCCATTAGTAATAGTTCCTGAAGTACCAGTTAAGTTGGTAATGGTTCCATTAGTAGAACTTAAGGTCGTAATAGTTCCTGAAGTACCAGTGAGATTGGTAATAGTTCCATTAGTACTATTAAAGGTCGTAATAGTTCCTGAAGTACCAGTTAAGTTGGTAATAGTTCCATTAGTACTATTAAAGGTCGTAATAGTTCCAGCAGTACCAGTTAAGTTGGTAATCGTTCCATTAGTAATAGTTCCTGAAGTACCAGTTAAGTTGGTAATGGTTCCATTGGTACTATTAAGGGTTGTAATGGTACCAATACCAGTAATTAGTGCATTTCCTGTAACATGAAATTTTGATGTTGGGTTGGTGGTCCCTATTCCAACAAAAGGAGTTGTCTCAGTGGTTATTCCAATGTCTTTCGTATTGTTGTCAATATAGATGAATGAACCGAACTGGGATAATTCCCTATTTCTAATGGTCATTTTATATGTCTACAGTTTATGTTTTAAATATTTAGTTTTTAAAATAAAGTAAATGATGTACTACCAATTCCAGAGGCAGTAAAAGTTACTCTGTTTCCAACTAATGATATTTGTATTGGTGTGGTGTTTGCAATACTAATGAATCCATTAGCAAGAATAGTTCCATTAACGTGAAGTTTTGATGTTGGACTTGTGGTTCCAATACCAACAGAACCAATACCAGTAACAACAAAAGATGATGTTGTCCCAGAACCAACTTGCAATTTCTGCAATGGATTTGTGGTTCCAATACCCACATTATCCAGGGTATAGTAAATTTTATCACCTATACCAGACTGCCAAAAAATGCTTGGATATTCATTAAATGGATTGTATGAAACAAAATTAAGAGTATCACCAGCATAAGCAAAATCTGTAAGTGTAATTGAAGTTCCATTCGTTGCAGTAAATTCACCAGCAGATAATCTAATACCATTTAAATATACATCAACAAGTCCAACTTCATAATTAGTATTAAAAAGAGTTTGTCCTTCAGTTGCTGTTTGAGTATCTGTTTCAACAACACTTTGTTGTACTTGATCCCAAGTCACACCAGTTCCAGTATGTCTCAAATATGACCCATAACCACCAGTACTGGAACCTGCAGTCAATAACCCATTGATATCAATATCATTGACTGTTGCTGTTCCAGTACTAGTAAAATTGGTAATGTTTCCATTGGTACTGTTGAAAGCAAAAATAGTTCCTGCAGTACCACTAAGATTAACAATGGTACCATTCGTACTATTAAAGGTAGTAATGGTTCCTGCAGTACCAGTTAAGTTGGTAATAGTTCCATTCGTACTATTAAAATTGGTAACAGTCCCAATAGTACCAGTGAGGTTAATGATATTACCATTAACAATAGTACCAATACCACTTACACTTAATGAAGTAGAACCGATTGAACCTCTCACATCAAAAGTTAATCTACCTAAAGTAGTACCAATACCAACATTTTTGGTAGATGAATCTAAAACAAGTGCATCAGCAGCAATTTCTATCCCGTGTTTTATGACAAAATTTTTATTTATGCTCACGATTAGTTACCCGCCGATTGTTGTGATTTTTTTAAAGCAAAATGTTCATAGGAATAATATACATAAAAATACTTTTTATTGGTAGACATTGGGTTTCACTCTCCACCCTTTAAATTTTAACTATTTATAAACTTAACCTTCCCGCAAGAGCAATCGTCCATTGTCCTGTAGTACCAGTAGTGCGGCCACCAAGTCTTGCATCAACAACACTTACACCACTAGCATACCCACCAGCACCTCCTCCACCTGCAGCAGATCCAATATTTGCTGCATTTCCTCCACCACATCCAGATCCACCTGCACCATCATTAGAAGATTGTGCATAACCACCATTATTTCTATGAGCAGTACCACCCTTAAACCCCCTACTGATGAGTGCTGCTCCACTAACGCTCTGTCCATTGATATTCAGTGCAGAATTACCATAGTTTCCGCAAGGACTATAGTTTGTTCTCCAAAATGCAGCAGGAGCACAAGAAGGATCACCAATCGTACAAGAAGAAACTATACCACCAACTATTGATGTTTTATTAGTATCACAATAACTATCACCACCAGGGAAATAACCTAGACTTCTTGCACTATTAGTTCCACCACTTCCAGAACCCGAACCAGAACCATTTTCTCCAGAAATACCTGCACCACCACCTCTCCCGCCATTTCCATTAGTTCCTGCTCCTCCACCACCACCACATACAGCAATTAATCTTGCTTGTTCATAGAGGAAACAACCACCACCACCATTACCATTATTTGAGGGTAGAGCTCTAATCAAATACTCTGTGTTTTGTCTTAATGTAAGTCTCACGATTGCAATTCCACCTTCACCACCTCTGAAATTTCCAATATCTCTGCCTCTTCCACCTTCCATTTTTATATCTACAACAATATCTTCAAATGGAGAATAGAATTCATAATTGGCACCGGCACCAAAAGTAAAAGTACTTAAATTAACATCCGCATAACTTATAGATGTTGATTCATCACCTCTTCCCCCAGCTTTGATGATTTTCGTTCTTTCATTTACAGTCAATGTTGCTAATTCAGAGTCGAAAGGAGAATTGCTTGCAGTACAGGTTGAACTTGGATCAGTTATAATTGCATAAACTACCATTCCACTAGAATTTCTATTACTTGGGGTAATAGAAAGTTTTGATGTTTTTGAACCAGAAACAGTTGCATTTGGAAAAGACGATGCAAAAGTTCCATCTATAAGTGGATTTCCTCCACTACTCCACTGATAATTAAGTGCTCTTCCATCAGAAGCACTTGCAGTTATATCAAATGTTGCTGTTTCTCCAACAAAAACAGTTTTATCTAAAGGAAGGCCTGCTGTTTGAGTGATGACTGGTCTTGGTTCAATAACGTTTACAATATAATTTACAGTATTGGATTGTACTGTACTTGCACCACTATAAGATACTCTTACATATACAGTATTGTTTCCACCTTGATTCTCAAGAACCTTGAGTGTAAGTGTAGAATCCTGTGCCCCACTTACATTAGTACCATTTGATAGGGCACTTCCATTTAGATACCATTGATATGAAGGAACTGCACTACCTGCATTATCAACTGTTGCACCAACACTAAAAGTCACTGATCCACCACTTCCAGTACATTTATTATATGTTGCTGATGTATTGCTTGGTTGACTTGTGATTCTTATTACGGGTATTGGAGCAGCAACAGTCACGGTTGCACTTCTTGTTGTTGTTCCTCCAGTATTTGATGCAGATATTTGATAGGTTTGAGATGAGGTAAGATTCGTAATTGTTTTAGAACCACTCAATGCAGTTTCTCCAAAGTTTGATGTTAAGGTATCTGCATCAGATGTACTCCATGTTATTGTTGTAGATCCACCATTAGCAATTGAAGATGGAGATACACTTAAGGATGCCGTGGGTGCTGGTTTTGCCCCAACATTTATAGTGACTCTTTTTGTTGTTGTTCCTCCGGCATTAGTTGCATTAATTTCATATGTTACTGAACTTGTTAGATTTGATATTGTAAGACTTCCACTTAATGCAGTTTCTCCAAAGTTTGATGTTAAACTTGTTGCTCCACTTGTACTCCAGGTTAAAGTAGTAGATCCATTATACGCAATTGAAGTCGATGAGGCACTTAAGGATGCCGTAGGTGCGGATGGTGGATTAACAGTAATCGTAACTGAACTAGTTACTGTACCTCCAGGGCCAGTAGCAGTTAAAGTGTATGTTGTTGTAGTGGTTGGAGTAACAGAAGTTGAACCATCAACACTAACACCACCAATACCCTGATTAATAGAAACACTAGTTGCATTTGTAGTTGTCCAAGATAAAGTAGATGAATTTCCACTAATGATTGTAGTTGGAGAAGCACTAAAACTATCTATTGTTGGTGATGCTGGTGGTGAATCTACCAGAACAGTAAGTTGTTTAAGAGTATTAACACCATTAGTACCAGTAGCAGTTAAATTATAAGTTTTTGTGAGAGTTACATTAGTAAGAGTTACAGAATCATTAAGAAGATTTCCACCAAGGCCCGACTTACTATAACCAAAATTGCTTGTAAGTGTGGCAGTATCAAAAGTAGTTATTGTAAAGACTATAGTTCCACCATATGCTATAGAACCACCAGCACTGGTGCCGAATGATAGAAAAGGCCCTGAAGGAGGCGGTGGTGGTGGTGGTGCAGATCCGACATTCACAGTTACAGATCTTGTTGTTGATCCACCTTGATTTGATGCTGTGATTGTAAAAGTTCTACTACTGATTAAATTTGATATCGTAACACTTCCATTTAGTTCAGATCTTCCAAAGTTAGAACTTAAATTTGTTGCCCCACTTGTATTCCAATTAATAGTTACAGATCCATTATATTCAATTGAGGTTGATGATGCACTTATTGATGCTCCCGGAGGAGGTGGAAGTTGAACACCAGAACCCACCACATTCGAATAAATTGGTTCATTAATTGCTCTTCCATTTTTTCCACTGCCATATGCAGAAGGATTAAATCTTGCCTCCAAATAAAATACTCTACTTGCATCAGAAGTTTGAAGATTTGTAATTACTAGAGTATTTGTTGCAGTTCCAGAAAGTCTATTTCCATCGGATAAGGCAACACTTCCCTCATACCAACGATACGCAATAGAACCTGTTGGAGTAGCAGTATTACCTGTCCCGAGAAAGACAGCAGTTGCAACTCCAACAAATGATACAGTATCACCAACTTGTCCGGATATTCCTGATGGAGTTTGTGTAAATGATAGAACAGGTCCGTTAATATCAAGACTTGTAGGTATTACTCGATAAAAACTTTGATTTATCATGCGAAATTTTGTCCTCCAACAGCACCATAAAGACTTGCACTACCATCAAATGTCTTAAATGAATACATATCAGTTTTTAATGCAGTAGTAGTCACAATTGGAACAACACCACCACCAGGCCAATAAACTGGAATTGTTGCGGGAGCAGATGTCTTGAAGGTATCAATTCCAACAGAATAACCAACAGCATTTTGTGTAATCAAAATGCTAAATGCAGTGGACTCGGAAGGAATATTTAATAATGTAAATTGACTTACTGCTGCTGATACTGTAAGAGTAAATGTTTGTGCCTTGGACAAATCAACATCAACATTGCCAGAAGAAATCGATAATGGTATAACTGCCTCCGAGTAAGATTTAAATCTTACAGAACCTTCAATATCAAGTTTTGCTCTTGGTGTTAAAGTTCCAATTCCGACTGATGTTGAACTTGTCGTAATAACTGTTCCACCAGAACCAACAGATAATGTCGATGCAGTTACGATACCTGCATTAATTGTTCCTGTTCCACCTGCAAGACGATATGAGGTTGCTGTGATAATTCCACCAATCGAAACATTTTGAGTTGTGACTTGTCCAGTAAAAATTGATTTATTTTCGACATAAAGATCAGTGTTTCCTGTTCCTACGGCACCTAAATGTAAGTTATAAAGAGGAACTGTTGTGCCAATTCCAACTTTTGCTATCGAGGCATAAATACCGGTTCCCAATCCAACACCAACTTGTGTCCATCCACTTGCACCAGCATTAAGATTTGTTATTCCGGATCCGTCACCAACAAATATTCCATTAATAGTTCCATTTACATTTAACTTATATGCTCCTGCACTTATGCCAATTCCAACACCATTGCCATCAACACAGAATAGAGATGATCCAGATCCAACTCTTAATGTACAATTTCCAGGAGAAGTGGTTGCAATTCCAACTCTATCAAACAATACAACATTTGAATCTTTTGATAGACTAACGTTTCCAAAACGATACCAATCATTGTCTGTTGTATAAATCCACCCAATATATCCACCCTTAACTGGATTTTCATAATAGACAGTATCTCCAGGATTTCCTGAAAGGGTTGGGGCAGAAACTCCAACAGTATATTTTCTCGAAACAATAGCATCTCCTTGTAAAAATAAAGAATTTGCTTCTAATCCTTTTGCTGATGTTGATGTGATTTTATTTGTAAAAACTACTGGGCCATTAAATTCTGAAATAGCATTTCCATCAGATCCACCCTCAATTCTAATCGATCTAGAGAAATTTGCTTCGATTGGATTGATAACATTCAGTTCTGCAAGATTACTAATGTCTTCTCCTGTTACAGTTTGAATTGGTGTATCAAAAATTTCTTCTCTACCAGTAACGGTACTTAATTTTTTATTACCATTAAAAGATGCACCCCTATCATTCATTCCAGTATAGAAGTTAATTCCACCATTCCTTCTTGTCGATTGTGCAAGAAGTTCCTCTTCTGAACTAATTTGTCGATTTTGTTTATTTGGTAATGCAGTCGAATAATTTCCAGGACCAAATCCAACATATTCAAAAGTATGTCCAGATGCTCTTAAAATCGAATGCCTTCTCATTTCAATCGGCAGTGGTCTAATTTTTCTGACTACCGAATTAATTACATGTGTCGATGCCTTTGTACCAAGAACTCCTCTAAAAACATAAATTGGATTTGATGGAGTACCTGAAATTGTTGTTTTGACTCGTAAAATTTCATCATCAATAGACAAATAATCTCCAATATTAATATCTAAATCTTGAATATTTGTGATTTCAATTTGATCTGTATTTGTATTTGAAATCTGTGATGATAGAGTAGTTGTGATTCCTGCATAAGGATAAATTTGTCTACCATTTAAATTTTCATTTTCTAAAGTTAAAACACCACCACTAGAATTAAATCCTTCTGGTAAGATATAAAGGGTTCCTGTTGCTGCAGAAACAAAAGTTGTAACTCCAATATTCACTGAAACCGAAGTTAAACTATTGATTTGAGTAACTACAAAATCACCGTTGTAAACATTTTCATTTGCCCCTGCAAGACGAATCTTTTTATTTACAGAAAGTCCATGATTATCAAAAGTTGTAATGGTTGCAATACCAACAGTATTATTGTATGATATAGTATTAACTTTTACAGATTCTCCAGTCAAGTATGCAAACGAATTGAGTGTTGCTGTTAATCCAACTCCTGCAGATGCAGTAGTAACTCCAGCAAGTGTAGATGCAGATTCAATCGTAAACCTAGTTGCAGAACCAACTCCAACATTAGTAATTCTACCTAACGTATTATAAATATTCGAAGAAACTCCAACAATTCTGACTACATCATCTACATTATTATAGATTTTAGTAACTTGAACAACTGCCTGTGAATAACCTGCGGTTGTGGCAACTCCAACAATCGCAAGAGTATTTCCAATTCCAAAGGCACTACCACCATCCATAATTCTCACATTGGTGATATTACCAAATGAGTTGAATGATATCTTCGCAGTTGCATTTAAACCTGTTGTAGATGTACCAATTCCAACAAGTCTTGCATTATAGATATTTCCTGCAACTCCAGAACCATATCCAGCACCACTATTAGCAACACTTACTTGAGTGATTCTATTGAACCCATGATCAATAGAAGTATGAATTGTATGAATTGTTCCGCCGATAGAAGTTACAATATTGGTAATTCCTACACCAATATTAACGTCTTTTATGACTTTAGTGAGTGTTTCTCTAGTAATACTTCCACGAACATCATTAACAACTACATGTCCTATTGGACTTGCAACAGCAAACGATACCGTTTCTGCCGGATCAGATTCTGGATTGTCTCTATTTGTTTGTGGGTAAAGTTCTTTAATTGGTTGTGAGTAAGTTTCTCCAGTAAAAGGAGAAACATTTGGTGCATTTGAGGCATTTAAAATTGTTAGATAATAAATACCATCTTGCTTTCCAGAAATATATTGTTGAACTTCTTGAGTTCTATAAACGTAGTATGTAGTATCGAAGGATTTTCTTACAAAATATGGTAATAAAGTATTTCTTGTATCCGTATCATTTGTAAACAAACCAGGATCAGTATTAATACCAACACTAAATTGTTTTGAACTACTAATTCCGGTTACATTATAAATTCCATTAAATCCAGAAGATTCTGCACCAGTTACATTATTCGAACTCTTAAGTTGAATTAATTTAACTTGAGAACCCACAGAAAGATTGTGTGGAAGTTCTGTTAGAATATTTGCAACATTTGAAGACCAATTTGCCCCGGCAATAATTTTGAAATTTCTTTGTGCATTTACATTTGCAATCGATCCACTTCCAAAATAAGTTTGTATTTCTCCAGAAGTAGATCCAATAGAAGTACTCGATTCTTGAATAACAAATCCTTCTGTTGGTGGTCTTGCAGTAATTTCAGAATTAGAAGGAATAACATATCTTATACGATATAATGTATCAACAGAATTTCTATTATCTTGTATTCTTTTTATAAAAGTTCTGGGAGTTGCACTTCCAAGAGAAGTTGTTCCTAGACTTATAATTGTTGAATAAATTGTATTTTCAGTTGCGGCAGAAGAAACATTAATGTACCACTGATTTTCATTTGTATTGTATTGAATTGGATGACCAATATCCCCAGAATTTTTATCTGATACTCTGCTTACTATAGTTAATTTTCCACCATTATTATTAAAACTAATATTTGTTAAATTTGAAGTTGAATAAGAAATTGCATCTGCTGCTGTTTTTGCTAATTTAATGTCAACATTCGTTGTAATTCCACTGCTTACATTGGCATTTGTAATTGCATAGTAGGTTTGGTTTGGTAAAATTCCATCTGGAAGATAACCATTATCTGAAAAAATTCTTATAGATTCTCCATTTAAAAATGGATGTGAGAAAGTAAATGTAATGGTACTATTCGTAATTGAATTAATACCCGCAACACTTCTACCAACAGTTGCCGTTTTTTCAGAACTTGTCTGACTGTTGGGCATTATAATTCTAGAAACATATTCAGATACTGTTCCATTTACTGGAATTAAAACTCTGATTTGATCGTTTTGTCTTGCCCCAACTCTATACCCCTCAATAACATTTGCTGGAGGTACATCAATATTTTTTTGATTGTAAAGATATAAATGACCAGTTGATGCAACACCAACGGTTTTCGAAACATCTATGGCATTAAATTCAAAAGAAACCTCATTACTATCAATTTGTCTTGGTGGAACAACATGACTAATGAAACCTACATCATCTTGTGGAAATGCACTATCTCTGAATCCATCAGATATAAGTGCTCTTGAACCAAAGTTTGAGTTTGAGTTAGTAATCGATTGATCACCACCAGATTCTGTAACAAAATGTTCTGCAAAACCAATAGCAAAAATTGATACGTTTTGAAGAAATGCATTATTTGTTGCTTTAATGTGAAAGTTTTTATATTCCGGTTTATGTACTGCTCTTGAATTTGTGCTAATTGTTTCATTTCCGGATGCAGTATTATCATCATATAAACCTGTTGTTTCATTATAAACAACAAATGCATTATCATCTTTTTGAAGTCCAATTCCTGTAAATTGAGCAACAACCATTGACTTAAATCCATCTGCCTTGCTTCCATCAGCAAGCAGTCCACACATACCAAAAACTGAACGTAGAGAAACGTTAAAGATATATGGTGATGCAGATGTTACAGTATCAGTAGAAAGTGTGAGTGATGCCCCAGTTGGATCTGGTAAAGGAACAATTGGTGCATTTTGCACCTGATATGTAAATTGAGTAGAACTTAATCTTTCTGAAACAGCAAATTGTCCATTGTATCCAGATGCTGAAATACCTCTAATACGAAAACCAGTATCAACATCCAAACCAGCAATGGAACTTGTGGTTGTGACTGTAATAATATTTGATGAAATAACACCATTACCAGACTTAATACTCGATATTCCGACTTCTCCTGATGTTGGACCAACAATTCGATATTCATCAATTTTTGGTTGAATATCAAGACCAGCAGAGGGATAATCCGGTTCAATAGCACGTCCACTTGCCTGACCATATGCAAGACCAATCTTCTCATAATACATTTCCAGATCTGTGCGATCAGTAGAATATGTTTGGAAAATATCTTTAATGTTTACGTCATTTTTTCCATCTGCATACTCAAAACAAGTAAGTTTGTGATGAGAAAAGTTTGGTACTAATAAATTTGATGTATAATCAGTATAAACTTGTCCGTTTGGATCTCCATCAAATATAGAAAACTGCCAAAAATAACATGCACCAGTTACACGAAATATTGTAGATTTTTCAATGTTGTTATTAACTGGATTTGGAACATACTTTGGTCTAATTTTTGTTTTTCTTAAGTCCAATCCAACAAGTGAAGTTCCCCGAGGAATAATAACCCCACCATGAATGCTATTTAACTTATACAGAGCATTATTGGTTGATGTTAAATCATAATTAGTTATTAAATCCCATGCAGGAAAATCACCGGATGTTACTCCACTTCTTAATCTAAAATTACCAGTTCCATCAGGAATCCATCCTGGTCTGTTATCTACAAGATGATCACCAGGATATATAAGAATTGTTGTTTTACCAAATCTATCATTATCCAACCCCCTTTGATATGAGAATCTTGCTGATTCTGCTAAGGCTCTTTGAATCGTTTTAAATGGACGTGTTAAACTATTTCCCTGATTTTCAATACTATCTGTCGAATCAAGAGAATTTGGATCAACGTAGAGTATAGCCCCACGCACTGATTTCAAAAAATTATCTAATCTGGAGAGACCCATTTTTTTATTTCTTATAGTTTCCGTTATAAGTTATTTATCATACAACAAAACCTCCGGTGAAGGAGGTTTTGGATTTACAAAAATAAAGTTTAATGTCTGGATATTTTAATGATGCAAGCACATACCATTACAGAATAACTTAAAAGAAATGCGTGAAAATAATCCACGAGTAAAAATTCTTGCTTACTCTTTTATGTATAAATTTTGTGAGTAATATTACTCACTTTGTTTTGATTTACTGATAAGATACTCAACAGTATTTGCAACATCATTCATTGCATCACGAAGATTTAAACTTTGTCCCGATTCCATATCAAAAGTGGATGGATCTGTAAGTGTCCATCTCCACTGATTCATATCTTTATTATACCAGAGATTTATGATCATTCTTATAGTATTCCAGGTTAACCCAATTCAGAAGAGCATTTACTTCTGCTCTCTTTTCTTCAGTAAAATCATTACCTTTACTGAATAGGTAGAAATCCAGTGCCTCAAGAGCAAGTTGTCTGTCTTTTTGTGATAGTAATGACATTTTGTGTTTTATCAGGGGCCTGTTTATACTAATTTATCTTCTTCTAATGTGCTACGAACATATTGTAATACATTCATAAACTCATCTACAGTATCACAGGACACTTTCTTCTCACCACCTTCGTTAGAATACAAATATACTGTTCTTTTGAGGGTGTCTACAACGCATCTTGTCAGATACTCTTCTTGCATTTGAGTCATTTTGATTGCTTATGTATTATAGGGCACTGGAGAGGTTTTGTCAAGATTTAGAATTAAAATTCTTTTGTACCATAAACACGTAATGTACCTGCATCATCTTTTAAAATTCTGAAGGTAATCAGAGTATCTTGAGCGTTTATAAAATCTGGTGTGGCACCATTAGACCAGTTTATATTTTGAATATTTGAATTTACATATTGATATTGTCCATCTATTTTAAAGGATGTTCCGGCAGATACATTACCACCAGGATAAGAAACGTTGGATGCTCCAGTACCGGCAACAACTTGTGTTGCAATTCCGACAACTGTAATAGTTGCCATTTTTGAATTTAAATTTGAAAGATTTTGAAAATTCCATATTGGTACAGTAGCAATTCCACCAACAATAACCATATTATTTGCAAGATTCAAATCGATCATCCTACCACCTTCACCATTAACCCAAGGTACACTTGTCCAGTCAGATCTCTTGAAAGATAAAGTATCACCAGAAGAAATACCAGAACTAATAGTAGATGCAAGAGAAATTACTGAAGTCGTCCCAAAACCAACAACTACTGTTGTTCCAAAACCAACAATGGGAATATTAACCGCACCATTTACAAACAATTCACCAATAGAAACTTGTGTTTGATTAACTATTGCAGGAATGATATCAGTTCCAATTCCAGCATCAGTTGTTGCAATTGTTGTGTATGGATTCAAAGAAATAGAAATAGCAGTATTTGGATCAAATTGTAAGTTTAATCTGTTTGATGATGTTATTCCACTCAAGACTCCTTTGCTAACTTGATATGATGATTGAAAGGATAAGACATCAAGAATGTTTATATTTGCACTACTAATTCCAGAAGTGTTAATTTGTGCATCGTCAACATTAATATCATCATCAACTTGCCAAGAATTTGGTCCACCATAATAAACTGGTTCATTAATTGTATGATATAGACCAATTTGAGCTGGACCATAATAAGGTACCACATTTTGAAGAATAGATTTATAAGTCATTTAATAACTCCATCTTTTGTATCATAATGATAACCAGCAACAGAATATTCATCATTATTTCCTGGGTAATCTTGTGGTCCTTGTCCTTGGTATTCTGGAATTAATTTTTCTCCATCTTTTCTTTCTGCATGAATCATATAATAACAATCAATTGGGGATTTATTTCCAGATCGAATAAAAATTTTTGATTCACCTTCAATTTTATCTACAATTAAATCTTGAGAAGAACCAATTTGTGTAAGTGATACTGTAATACTTTCATAATTTACAAAGTTTTTCCAATAATCTGGAAGTTCAATTACATCATTTTCTTTAAGTCTACCTCTGAAATATACTGCATTTTCTGGACCCTCTAAACAAGTATGCCTCAATCTCCAACCAGATTTGTTTGGGTGTGGAATATCAAAATTTTTCTTATTGGAAAGTCTATGAAGTCCAAATTGAGATTCTACTTCTCCATCAGCACGAAGATTACCAACTCTCATATTATAATGAAGCCATGGAGTTACTGCTTCTGATGGATAAACATCATCGACAGTCAAACCTTTTACAACATAATCAAACCTTATTGAAAGGTTTCCAAAAGTCGAAACGTCCTCTGGATTTTTATTACCAACTTTGACTGGTTTAAATAAGTCCATATTTTACTCTTTTACATGATAGTGGTATCCAAGAACAGAATATTCATCATTATTTCCTGGGTAATCTTGTGGTCCTTGTCCTTGGTATTCTGGAATTAATTTTTCTCCATCTTTTCTTTCTGCAAAAATGTGATAAAAACAATTGATAGGAATTCCTCCCTGTGCCTGAAGATAAACTTTATTCTCATCAATCCTTTTTACGATTACATTTTGATGTGCCCCAATTGGAGTCAATGAGACTGTAATTGATTGAATATCAACAAAATCTTTCCAATAAGATGGTAGTTCAATTTCAGTTTTGTTTTTCACTTTTCCACGAATATAAACATCATTATAAGGTGCCTCTGGACAGGTGTGTCGAAGTCTATACCCTTCTTTTGATGGGTGAGGAATATCAAAGTTTTTCTTTGCAGCAAGAATATGTCCACCACAATTTGAAATAACATTTCCTTGAGCTGAAATATTTCCTCCAGCAACTATATTTGTTGCAGCATCAACGGGGCCCAAAAATGCTGAAGGGCCAGACACTGCAAGAGAATATGGGTTATTAACTCCATAACATGTTGCACCTGGCATAGTTGGTTTTGGTGATTTTGGATTTGATGTTGGGCCAACCATCATAGTTGCATAAACACTTGGAAAAATGAAAGGATTTCCTACCTGAAAAGGACCTTCAACATATCCAGAACCTGGTATTTTAGCAGGGCCAACCCCAAGAGCAATAGGAACAACTCCCTCTGCACAACAAAGAAGTTGTCCATTATTCGCCCAAACTTCATCCATTACGAATGCCATAAATTACCTCCTTTACTTTCTTACAATACCTTTCGTTGCACAACTCAATCCTTGCATAATAGAGACTCTCATCTTCATCATTTCAGCAGAACAATCATAAACATTTGAAATTAATTTAAGTGTTGCTGTGGCATCAAAAGTAATGTTATTTGACTTTAATTTAATGCCACCACCATCAGCATCTAAAACAATATTTGCCTCTTTGCTGTTTGGGCCTTTTGCACTCAATTCAATATCATTTGCTTCTAATCTAATTTTACCATTATTTGCCTTAATTACAATATCACCATTCTTTGCATTAATGGAAAATCCAATATCAGGTTTTGATAAAAGTTCCGCACATTCTATTTGAAAGGCACCTGGGGCACATTGAGTCGTCCAACCCTTTCTTGGACCATCTTTTGCCATTTCAAGAAAATGATGTCCATCAGATGCTCTCAAACAAATATCAGCAGTGCAAGTTCCGTCAAAAGAAATATTCCCAAAAGAAATATCACCATCACCATTTCCTTGCTGGGTTGTATAATAATTTATTTTAGATCCTTCAGACATGTAAGTTAAACCCCACTTTATTTTTTGATGCTCTCTGAGAGAGTATCATATACTCTAATTTGCGTATCAAAACTTTTATATGGCCCAGCATACTTTTCTCCATTGTCATAATAAACATTACCATAATAAGGTTTTCCACCAACAAATCCCTGAACTTGTAATCCAACAATATCAATAACCGTAAGAATTTTTCTTTGTTCGATTTTTAAGTCAAGTGCATTTGGATCACGAATAATTTCAAAGACTGGTGTGAAATCCGCATTAATACCAGAATCAGATCGAATTGTTATATTTGGACGTTCTGTAAAACCAATCCCCGATCTTACAATCTTTACTTCTACAACTTGTCCAAAAGGATTAAAAATTGTTTGAAGAATTGTTCCATTATTAGGAGAAATTTCTACAACATCTATTCCAGGAGTATAGTTGATTCCTGGATTATTTATAACCACATTTTGCAATCCCAATAAAGCAGGATAACTGGGTTCTTGTCCAGGTGTTGTTGTTGTTGTTGTTCCAAGAATTGTTGATCCAGGTAGTAATGTTTCAATATTTACAATTACCGATTTGGTTATTGATCCTCCTGAATTTGTTGCAGTAATTGAAAATATTTGTGTTTCTGGTGTTCCAGATAAAATTACTGATCCATTTAATATGGTTTGTCCAAAATTAGAACTTAAACTTGTTGCCCCATCTGTATTCCAAGTCAAAGTTACAAAACCATTTAAGTCGTATGTTGCACTCAACGATGCTGTTGGTGTTGTTCCAAGAATTGTTGATCCAGGTAGTAGTGTTCCAAATGATGATTCTGGTGTTGTGGATGGTTGAATTGGAATATAATTATTTCCAGGATCTAAAACAATTCCTCCACTTACAGATCCATTTTCAATTGTTGCTTGAACAACCGCACCAGAACCAGTATTACTTTCATCAACGATTTTAATTATTGGTGGTATTTCATATCCAATTCCAGATCTTACAATATCAATACCCAACAATTCTCCATTTGGTCCAATAATTGGATTAGCTTCAGCACCAATACCAGTTCCAAGAGCAAATACTACTTTTGGCGGCCCCAAAGGTTTTGGTGAGGTATCGCATTGAGATTTTTTAGTTATTAAATCTGATACTGTTAATGAATTGACTTGACTAATATTAAGATATCTATATTTTTGATCGCCATCTAAAAATAAAAAAGTAGTTCCTGGATTTATTTTTTCATAATCATTAGCATCAGAAACAGAAATATTTTCAAAAAGAATTCCTGCACTATTTGCATATGAAACTTTAATATTGTCTGTTGATATTGGTGATATTTTAGATTTAGACATTTT
>Ga0114978_10002280_pt1 | contig 15789 bp, 20 predicted proteins | sample S_140212_EF_Meta_FD_87027 | JGI IMG/M metagenome (GOLD analysis project Ga0114978, IMG submission 87027) | Freshwater microbial communities from Lake Simoncouche, Canada to study carbon cycling - S_140212_EF_MetaG | ecosystem: Environmental > Aquatic > Freshwater > Lake | place: Lake... | reverse complement strand
TGCAACTCGATGCCGAGCATCACGAACGACAGGCTTTTGCCGTGCATGTCCTGCGCGAGTGAAACGGTGACGCCGCCGCCCAGCGCATTCTCGATGACGAAGTTCAGCGCTTTCAATTTGGGTAATTCGTAGCGTGTGACCGGGCCCTTCGCGATTTCGGCATACGCGTGCATCACGCGCTCCGCGGTGAGTTGCTCGCGCAGGATGTTCCACGCGCGGTCATCGTAGGCGGTGACCGACACGTTCGAAGTGTTGCCCTTGTCGCCCGCGCGCGCGTGGCCGAGGTCGTAGACTTTCACGCTCATAGCGTGCCCTCCACGGTGATCGCGGTCTTCACCATTGCGCGCGGGATCAGGATCGATTTGACTGCGAGCACTTCGCGGATCGCGTTCGAGCCGCCGCCGCCGCCCGACGGCCCGTTGACGTGCAGCGTGCGCACTTCGAACCCGACCGCGAGGGCGGCTTTGCGGTCGGGACTGCGCGCCGCGATGCGCAGGCGTATTTCGTAGGGCTCAGGTCTGCCTTCGCCCATGCCATGCAGGCTCGACATGCCGATGTAATCGACGCGGATCTCGGGGTAAGTGAAGCCGCGCTTGGCGAGCCGTTCGCGCACGATTCTTTCGGCGAGTTTCGCGCGCGCAACGGCATTGGGGCCGGCATACGCAACTTCACCTTCGCCGATGTACCCGTCGTGATAACCGACCACCACTTTATAAGTCGGCGTGCGCGGCCGCGCTTTCGCGCCCGTCACCCGCACGCGATGCTTGCTGTCCTGCGCGAACTCGACGTCGGTGATGTCGAGTATGCAGTCGGGCGTGATATAGCTCGACGGGTCGTGCATCTCGTAGAGTATCTGCTCGGTGCACGTCATCACGTCGAGCCGCCCGCCGGAATCTTCGAGCTTGCCGAGCGTGAGGCTGCCGTCCGCCTTGATGTCCGCGTACGGAAAGCCGGGTGTGACGGGATCATCGCAGTCTTTCTTGCCGGGGTCGACGAAGCAACCGCCGGTGACTTGCGCCGCGCACTCCATCAAATGTCCCGCGAGCGTGCCGACCGCGAGTTTCGGGTAATCGTCGTAGCTCCAGCCCAGCCCGTGCAACATCGTCCCCAGGAACAGCGACGGATCGGCGACGCGCCCGGTCATGACGACCGCCGCGCCGGTGGCGAGGCCATCACGGATGACGTCGGCGCCGAGATAAACATTCGCTGACGCCATGCGCGGAATCAGAGATTCGACCGGCTCGCCGTTTTCCATCAGCGGCAGTTGCGGGTTCTTGCGCACGATGTCGGCGACGTCGTCGCCGGTCACCACTGCCACCGGCAGGTCCGCGAAGCCCATCGCTTTCGCTTCGCGCCGCAGCGCGCGCGCCGCACCCTGCGGATTGGCCGCGCCCATGTTGGTGACGATGCGCACGTTGTTTTTCATGCAGGCGGGCAGCACGGCCTGGAAGCGCTCGACGAGATAAGGCGTGTAACCGCGCTCGGGATCTTTCAGGCGCGCGAGGTTCTCACGGGCGATGGTGCGTTCGGCGAGGCACTCGAAGACGAGATAGTCGAGCTTGCCGCGCTCGGCGAGATCGGCAGCCGGCTCGATGCGGTCGTCGGAGAAGCCGGCGCCGGTGCCGACGCGGATGCTGCTTTTGGAATTTGGCATGGATTTTTTTGTTTTAGATGTAGAGATGCTGCCGAAAGCTTAGCAGTTTAGCCACGCCAGGGGTAGTTCACCGGCCAGCGACGTGCATTGCCGATATACTTCGGCACTATGCACAGGAGGAGGGACACATGAAGTTGTCGCCATTTGGACGCGCGCTGGTTGCCGCTGCATCTTTACTCGCGGTGTACGGCACGGCTACTGCGCAAACCGGCGCTTATCCCGTCAAGCCGATACGCTTTCTGGTGGGCGTTGCGCCCGGCGGCGGCACCGATTTTGTCGCGCGTCTGGTCGGCGCGAAACTCGCCGAACGGTTCGGCCAGCCGGTGATCACGGACAACCGCACCGGCGCCACCGGCACTATCGCGCTCGAGATGGTCGCCAAGGCGCCGCCCGATGGCTACACGTTTGCGGTCTTCAATATTGGCCACCTTACCTCGGCGTTGCTGGCGAAGACATCGCGCATCAATGCCACCAAGGATTTCGCGCCCGTCAGCCAGATCGCCACCGGCACGCTGATGCTCGGGCTCAATGCCGGCGTGCCGGCTAAAACGCTCGATCAGTTCATTGCCTACGCGCGCAGCAGGCCCGGCCAGCTCAACTACGGATCGGGCGGTCAGGGCAGCACGCAGCAGCTCGCGATGGAACTGCTCAAGCGTGAAACCCATATCGATCTCGTGCACGTGCCGTACAAGGGTACCGGGCCCATCGCGGTCGATCTCGTAGCGGGACAAATCCAGGTGGCGATTTCGAACCTGCTCGCGCTATATCCGCATGTGAAATCGGGCCGCCTGACTGCGCTCGCCGTTGCCAGCAATAACCGCAATCCGCTGGCGCCCGAAGTGCCAACCATCGCCGAACTCGGCTATCCGAAAGTGCAGACCGATCTGTGGCAGGCGATGCTGGCGCCCGCGAAAACGCCGCCTGCCATCGTCGAAAAAATTTCGCGCGCGATTGCTGAAATCGTACGCGAGCCGGACGTGATGCAGAAGCTGGCGTTACAGGGCGGCGGTCCGGCGGGCACGTCGCCGCGGGAGTTCGCGCAGTATTTGCATGACGAGAGCGTGAAGTGGCTGACGCTCGCGAAGGAAGTGAACCTTACCGCCGATTGAGCGGCGGCCGCGCTCCCTGCAATCAGCGCGCGCGCGCGGCGCCGGCGTGCTCTCCCGCGCGGCGCCCGAACACCGCGCCGCGCAGCACCGAGGTGGCGCCTGGATATTTTCCGTAGTAAATGCCGACGGTTTCTCCCGCTGCATACAGCCCCGGCATCGCATCGCCGTCGTTTTTCACGACTTGCGCGTTCGTGTTCACCTTGAGTCCGCCGAAGGTGAAGGTGTTCGACGAGATCACCGGGTATGCGTGGTAAGGCGGCTTGTCGAGCGGCACCGCGTAATTCGATTTGACCGGCGCGAGGCCGAACGTCGCCAGGCCGTCGAGCGTGCGGGGATCGAATTTTCCGGCAGGGCATGCCCGGTTGTATTCGTCTATCGCGCGTTGCGCCGCCGCGCCGTCGAACCCGAGTTTGCGGCCCAGCGTCTGCACATCAGGCGCAGTTTCAGGGGGCTGATCGGAGCGCACGCAGCGCCGCCAGTTTTCGATGGCGTTGATCTTGTCGTCGAGGATGCAGAACGCGATGCCTTTTTTCTGGTCGGCGATGGTGCGGGCCGTTTCTTCGTAGCTTGCGTCGATCGGCCCTGGCGCTTCATCGAGAAATCTTTTGCCCGCGAGATTGACCAGCACACCGTAGGGGTAGGCCATGACAATAGGCTCGGTCGCACCGGAGCGCGGGTCGATCGGTTGCGCATGGTATTCCGCGAAATCACCGGCGGGCGCCGCGCCTATCCGCAGCGCCATGGCTATGCCTTCGCCTTTGTTGTAATAGCCGCCCTGCGCGACTGGACGCAGGTAGCGGCCTTTGGCGCCGATGTAGCGGACCACCATTTCGGGATTGCCCTGGAATCCGCCGCAGGCGAGGATGACCGAGCCACACATGAATGAGAGCCTTCCGCCGGCTTTCGCCGAGGCCTTCACGCCGCAGACATCTCCGTGCGCGGACTGCATGAGGTCTTGCGCCGTCGTCTCGAAAAAGAATTTGACGCCGATTTTTTCGGCATGCGCAGTCAACACTTCGATCAGGTGCAGGCCGCCGCCGCTGATCGCGATGCGCGGTGACGCGCGCGGCGTGAGTCCATAGAAGCCGATGCCGCCGAATTTTACGCCGTGCTGTTTCAGCCAGACTATTGTCGCCGGCGCGGAATCGGCGAAGAACGCGATGAGTTCCGGGTCGGTGAACGAAGCCGCGCGCACGAGCGGCGGCCAGTTGGCATAGTCGAGCACGGTCGAGGCGGCGAAATCGGGTTGCACGTGATAGCCGCAATTGTCGAGGAAGACGGGTTCGAAATCGTCGGCAACCGCATCTTCGCTTTTCATGCGGATGGCGGCAGTCGTGTAGCGCGTGTTGCCGCCGCGCTCGTCGTAGGTCGAACGCTCGAGCACGGCCACGCTGGCGCCCGCTTCGGCCGCGGCGACTGCCGCGCTCAGCGCCGCGACGCCGCAGCCGGCCACGACTACGTCGAAATTGTGCGTGCTTTCGAGCGTGTTGTTTTGCATGGGAACGGGTGAGTGCTCAGTGGAGCGCACATGATAACGTATTCTCCGCCCGCATGAGTTGGCAGTGTGCGGCGTGATAGCATTCGACGGACAAGTCGTGGTGAATTTATCTGTCGGACGAATCAACGCAGAGCTCAATCAGGAACCCGTTTCAATGTACAAAGCGAGAATCGACGACCTGCCTCGCGGCGGCAAGCTGGCAGTCAAGGCCGTGCGCAACGGGCGCGGTATCGTCGCGCTGAAAGCGATCAGGAAAGGCGCGACCATCTGCGAAATCGCCGGCAAGGTCGTCAGCGCCGAAGTGGTCTGGGGCTACTGGGACATCGACGAGCGGCTGGGCGAGAACTGTTTTCGTTACGACGCAGACAACTATCTCGACCCCAATGGCAAACTGGGCCAGTACGCGAACCATTCCTGCGACCCGAATTCCGGCATCGTCAAAAAGGGGCGCCGTCTTTTGCTCAAGGCAATCACGGCGATCGCACCGGGCGACGAAGTCACGCACGACTACTCGACTTTGCTGGGCGCCGATGATGTGTGGAAATTGCGCTGCAACTGCGGCGCCGAGAATTGCCGGCGCACGGTCAGGAACATCGCGTCGCTGCCCGATACGACGTTGAAAAAATACCGGCGGTTGGGGATTGTTCCGGATTTCATCATAGCTTCAAAATAAAATAACGCGTCACAATAAGTAAAACTCATCGCAAAAATACAACAGCGACAAGCAACCGCCGATAAACGCCGATTGACGCCGATATGATTCCAGACCTTTCCGCGAATCAAGTTCAAATCCCTTGAGCTTATCGGCGTTTATCGGCGGATCGAAATAGCGGCACCGGGCCAGGGAATCCGCGTCGCTCCGGTTCGGTGTAGAATTATCCACAAGCTCGCTGAATTATGTATTTGGGCTACAGCACCAAAGCAACCAGAAGCAGGCGCCGCAACGCGGGCCGCCAATAAAAAAACAGTATCATTTCAATGGGAGATCCGCATGAACGCACCGCTGAAATCAGCCCCCAAGATCGAATGCTCGCCCGAAGAATGGGAAGCCCGCATCGACCTCGCCTGCGCCTACCGCATCGTGTCGGCGATGGGCTGGCACCACAGTCTGATTTACAACCACATTTCGATGCGCGTGCCCGGCACCGAATCGCACTTCCTGATCAACCCGTTCGGCCTCCTGTATAACGAAATCACCGCGTCGAACCTGCTCAAAGTCGATCTCGACGGCAACAAGCTGGTGCCGTCGCAGTACCCGATGCTGATGGCGGGCTTCGTTGTCCACCGCTCGATCCACATGGCGCGCGAAGACGCGCATGCCGTGATCCACACGCATTCCAAAGCCGGCGTCGCGGTGTCGTGCCAGAAGCAGGGACTGCTGCCAATCAACCTCGGCGCCATGCACCTCTACGACAAGATCGCCTATTACGATTGCGAGGGCGTCACCAACGAAGCCGAGGAAAGCGAACGCATCGCCAAGGCGCTCGGCAACAAGAACGTCGCGATCCTGCGCAACCACGGCCTCCTGACCTGCGGACCGACCATGGGACACGCATTCCACCTGATGCGCCGGCTTGAAATGTCGTGCGAGACCCAGGTGATGGCGCAGTCCGGCGGCGCCGAACTGATTTTCCCGCCGATGAACGTCGTGCAGAAAACCAGCAACCAGACCACGCAACTCGTGCAGAAGAAAGAGAAAGACACCAACGACGGCCCGGCGATCATGTGGGCGGCGGCACGGCGCTGGATGGAGCAGATCGATTCCAGCTATATGCACTAAGCAACGGACAGCAATCAAAAGCCGGGTGAATTGAAGTTCACCCGGCTTTTTTTCGTCTTCGGCGTACTGCGCGCCATGGAGCTTTTTGCCAAAGAGGCAATGCCTGCGGTGGAGCAAGGAGCGCAGGCTGTCTTCCAGGAGCGCTGGACAAGTATACTTCATTTGTAGCTACAAATGAAGTATACTGCCTGATGGACTTCGAGTGGGACGCCGGCAAAGCTGCAGCAAATTTGCGCAAGCACCTCGTTAGCTTTGAGGATGCCGCCCGGATATTCCTGGACCCAAACCGGATCGAAACTTATGACGGCCGGAACGGCGGTGAAGACCGCTGGAAAACGGTGGGCATGGTCTAACCTGCATTGCTTGCGGTCGTATACACCGTGCGCGGTAAAGACGAAAACATTATTCGATTGATCTCAGCGAGAAAGGCCGATGCCCATGAGCGCACGCAATACCGTGAAATTTAGACCGGATCCCAAACGTCCGAAATCGCCGACTGCGGCGCAGCGCAAGCGACTGAGCGCCGTCGCGGCAATGCCCGACTCGGCGATCGACTACTCTGACATTCCGCGGCAGACGCAACTTGTCGAGTGGACGCGGCCGAGTGCGCTGGTGTCCGCCGAGAACAAGCAGCAAATCACCTTGCGGCTGGATACCGAGGTCGTGAGTTTTTTCAAGAAAACGGGAAAACGCTATCAAAGCCGCATCAATGCGGCGCTTCGTGAATACGTAAAGGCGCATCGGAAAATCGCCTGACCAGGCGCTTTACATAGCAGGGAGACGCCATGGTGCTGCGGTCTGGTGAAGGCCCAACCACGCAAATCGGCTACGTCAATGGCAACCGGCAAAAGTGCCACGGCACGCTGGGCGTATTGGGCACCGATCACAATCAATAGGCATACCGCATGGAGTGCCCGCGCTGCGGCTTTGTGTACGGCGCCAACGGCAGTGACATCGCCGCGCGGCTGTGTCCGCAATGCCAAGGCGGCGCGGAAGGCATCCAGTACTGGCTGCCCGACATCAATCCCAAAGGTTTTAAACTGACCGCGAGCTAGGCTGCGAGGGCGGGGATGAGACCGTTAGAGCGTGATAGATCTTACCCACTAACGCTCTTCCGCTCTCACGGCTTCCACAAACACGAAGCCCCGCGATGGTTACGCAGGGCTTCGTAAATCGCCACTTCGCGTGGCCTTGTTTCGTCACGTTGCCGTGACCTCTGCCGGCCTGTCGTTGCCGGCTTCAGGGTCTAGCTGTTGGAAACTTCATCGATAGTCTGCCTCCAGTTCCGGCCTGATACCGCGCCTGACTCTCCCCGCAGGGATAACGGCAGCGCGATGCGCATCACACTGCCAGCCGTGGCCCCGATGTCCGCGTCCGGGATACCCTCAAACCTGCTTCGAGGTGGTCGCCGCCCGTTCGCTTCAGGTACGCCTACAAACACGAGGCGCGCGCAACAGCGAAACATGACTGCAGCAACCGGATCATCAATGGTTGGTCTGAGGAACTTTCCTGAACCGGATTACCGAAGAGCTTTCAGTAAACGCTTCGCGCAGGTCGGCGTCAAGCCATATTGTCGAGTAATTTCATGCGCTGTCAGCACCGTTCAAAAAAAGTCGTTATTAACAGCAGGATGCGATTTTCGCAGTGCGCAGCGCAGCCAGGTGAGTTGTCGCTGACTACTGGGAGAAGCCGGGAGGGCGCAAGTGGGTAAACGTCTTTAACGCCCTCACGCCCTCACGGTTCCACTACTGCGGCTGCAACTTCGCCGCGGTAACCACTTTGCGCCAGCGCACGATCTCGCCCTTCAGAAACGCTGCGTATTCCTGTGAAGTACTCAGCGAAGGATCGAGGCTCAGGGTGTTGTATTGCTCGCGCACTTCCAGCGTGGCCAGTGACCTGTTAATCGCCGCTTCGAGCTTGGCGACGATGGCAGGCGGCGTGGCGGCGGCTGCGAGTAGTCCGTAGCGGGTATCGACTATCACGTCGGGATAACCCGCTTCGCCGAACGTCGGCACGTCGGGCAGCGAGCGTGCCCGGCGCGGACTCGCCACCGCGAGCACGCGCACCTTGCCGGCTTTGACCTGCGCGATTGCACCCGGCGCCGAAATGAACATCGAGTCGACGTGGCCGCCGATGACGTCCGTCAACGCCAGCGACGCGCCTTTGTACGGCACGTGGACCATCTTGATGCCCGTCGTCAGGTTCATCAGTTCAGCACCCAGGTGCAGCGAGCCGCCGGTGCCTGACGACGAGTAATTCAATTTGCCGGGCTGCGACTTCGCCAGCGCGACGAATTCTTTCACGTTCTTCACCGGCACCGTCGGGTTGACGACGAAAATGATGTCGCTGGTTGCGAGCGAGCCCACGGGCGTGAAATCGCGCACCGGATCGAACGGCAGTTTTGCGTAGCTGCTCGCGTTGATGGTGAACGACGACGAGATGACGACGAGCGCATAACCGTCCGGCGGCGATTTCGCGACCATATCGCAGCCGATGATGCCGTTGGCGCCCGCGCGGTAGTCGATGACGAAAGGCTGGCCAAGGAATTCGTACAGCTTTTGCGCGACGGGGCGCACCGCCAGATCGTTGGGCCCGCCCGGCGCGAAAGGCACGATCACGCGCACGGCTTTGGCCGGATACTCCTGCGCATACGCGATGCCGGCGGCGGCGGGCAGCAGCACCATCGCGGCTAGCACTGTGCGCACGTTGCTTATTCTTGTCATTCGTTCTCCTGCGCGGCGGTTGTTTATAGAAGCTATCTCAAAAACTGTTTGGAACCGCCGATTAACGAGGATAAACACAGATAAGCCCAAGGATATGACCTTGATTCGGGGACAAGTCTGGAACTATATCGGCGTTAATCGGCGGTTGCTTGTCTGTGTTGTATTTTTGAGGCGAGTTCTAAATGTCCGCCGCCAGCGCCACTTTACAGCGCCCGGGCGCGCCAGGGAAATTCCGCAGCGCGCGAATCGGCGCGCTTGAACACGCCCGTCGGGAAAGAGTATCTTTGCAGCTTTACGGCAGGGAAAGCCCGAAAATGACGAAGATAACACAAGGTGCGGCGCTCAAGCGGCCGCTGTATCGCGCGCTCCTCGCCATTCTGCTGCTCGGCGCGGGCGGTAACGCCACCGCTGAATTGTGGGCCAAGGTCGGTGAAAACGAAAAATTCAGGGCCTACGCCAACCCCGCGAGCATGCGCAGGGAAGGCGCCAACGTGAAAATATGGGACATGTTCGATTACAGGACCGCGCAGCTGGGTGACGCCGGCAAGAAATATCTGTCGCTGAAGCGGCACACCGAGTACGATTGCAAGCAGGGGCGGATGCGTATATTCGAGACCTCCACCTATGCCGAAAATCTGAGCAAGGGCGCGGTGGTGGGGAGCACGAACCAGAGACTCAATTGGAGCGAGATCGCAACGGGCAGCGCGGACCAGTTGTTGCTGGAGTTTGCCTGCGGTATACAAAACCAGGAAAAGGGAGGAAAAAAATGAACAAGATTCTGCTGACGTTCATGACAGTTGCCTGCGCCGCTGTCCCGCTGCTCGCGCAGGGTCAAAAGATCAATCCCACCGACCCGCAGCCGACTTGCAACATGTGCCCTGGCACGTTCGTGCCGCTCGCCGAGCTCGAGGCCTATACCAAAAAAGCGATCGCCGAGAAGCTGACTGATCAGCAGGTGAGGGACATCGATATCGGCAAGGCCAACATCGGCATCGGTATGGTCTACCGCGGCAAGCTCGACAAGCCGCGCCCCGATTCGGTCGCCGAACACGATCACGTCAGCGAGGTTTATCACATCATCTCGGGGTCGGCGACGCTGGTGCTCGGCCCGGACATCACCAACCGGCAGCGGCGCCCGGCGACGCAGCGTACCGTGGTCGAATTCAACGGACCGGGCAACAATGGTTCCGAAATCCTCAATGGCGTCGCGCACAACATCAAGGCCGGCGACGTCGTCGTCATCCCGGCCGGCACCGGCCACTGGTTTACCAGGATCGACGATCACATCAATTACCTGATGATCCGCATCGACCCTGACAAAGTCACGCCGCTCAGGAGCGAGGCGCAGTCCAAAGCCTACCTCGCAAAACCGGCGGCGAAAGGCGAGTGACCGCTTGCTCCTTCCCGCATAGCGCGCGAAAATCTCCCATGGCCAAAGACCGTCTCGATGAAGTGGTCGCCGCTGCCCGGCGCAACGCCGACAAGCGGGCGACGGGTTATCGCGAGCAGGCGCTCAAGCTTTATCCTTGGGTGTGCGGGCGTTGCGCGCGCACGTTCACGCACAGCAACTTGCAATTGCTCGAAGTCCACCACAAGAACAACAATCACGACGACAACCCGGCGGACGGCAGCAACTGGGAGCTGCTCTGCACCTATTGCCACGAGCATGAGCACTCCAAGGTGAAAGACATGGCGGGGCGCACGGACACAGGAGATGCGGCAGCGGGGGCGACCCACAATCCGTTTGCGGATTTGAAGGCGCGGCTTGAAGCGGGGAAGAAGCCGTGAGGGCGCGAGAGCGTGGGGGCGGGCCGGGGGCGGTTTTTCCCACAGACGATCTCGCGACCTCGCGCTCTCGCGGATGCTAACAACCTTGCGCGCCGCGTTAGCGGCGGCCGCGCTCGCGGGAACGGGCGCGTGCATCGCGCAGTCGTTACCGCCAGTTCCCGAATATCCCGTCAGGCCTATCCGCATCGTCGTCGCGTCGTCGCCAGGCACGGCCAGCGACTTTTTTGCGCGCTCGCTGAGCGATGAGTTGAGCGTCGTCTACCAGCAGCGGGTCGTCGTCGAAAACCGCGCGGGCGCCGGCGGGCTGATCGGCAACAGCATGGTGTCGCGGGCCAACGGCGACGGCTACACGCTGGGCATGGTCGATGTCACCCGCATCATCACCGAGCTTCTGCATCACGAGCCGCCGTTCAGGGCCCTGGCCGATATCGTCGGCGTCACTCACGTCGCGTCGATCACCAATGTGCTGGCGGTGACGAACTCAATCCCGGCACGCGGTGCGGCCGACTTTGTCGCGCAGGCGCGGGCGCGCATCGGCGAATTCAATTACGCCTCGCTCGGTATCGGCTCGGCTTCGCACCTCGCCGGCGAAGTGTTCACTCGCGCGGTCGGCATCCATGCGACGCACGTCCCGTTCAGGAATTTGTACGACTCCATCATCGAGATGGGGCTGGGGCGCGTGCACTACGCCATTTACACTCTGCCCGCGATGCTGGGGCCGATCCGCGATGGCCGCGTGCGCGCGCTCGCGGTGATGACGCCGCAGCGCAGCCCCACGCTGCCCAATGTGCCGGCGATCGCCGAGGCCGGCCTGCCCGAAGCGCAGTTCGACAGTTGGTCGGGCATCGTCGCGCCCAAGGGCACGCCGCGCCGCGTCGTCGAGCAGTTGCACGGCGACATCGTGCGCGGGCTGCGCAAGACCGCGCTCCGAGATTCTTTCGTCCGCCAGGGTGCGGAGTCAACGCCTGAAGGCACGCCTGATGGCTTCACGCGGATGATGCATGTGGAGTATTTGCGGTATCAGGCGTTGATTAAAGAAGGCGGGATTAAGCCGGAGGCGTATTAATTCTCCGGAATAGCCCCCGGAGAATAAATGGGAAAGACGAAGAAGCACGTCTCTCGTCTCTCGCCTGGCGTCTCTCGTCGAAGCGAGTCTCTCGATCCGGGGTACTGCGATGCAGAATAATTTCCTCGGAAATGTGCAATTTCTGCCTTTTTTCCAGCAGTAGATTTGTGGCACACTCGCGATTCGTAAAAATTCAATGGCAGTGCCCGTCTCATGGAAGACCTGGACTTTACCGCACCATCACCGTCGCAGCCGTCAGCTCCGCCGGCGGCTGGGCCCCAGCCTTCAGTCGTCCAGCCGTCGCAAAGCCCTATCTACGACGCAGCGGCGGCGAGGGCATTTTTTGAATCCGCGGGTACGGTTGAAAGCGTTGCGGCGGGCAAAGAGTTTTTCGCCGAACACCAGCAACGCGGGTTCTTCTCCGCTGCCGACCGCATGTACCTGCTGGTCGAAGGTGCGGTGGCCTTAAGCGTCGGCGGCAAATCGCTCGATACCTTGAAGGCCGGTGAAATATTCGGCGAGCTGGCGACCATCACCAACTCGAAGCGCAGCGCCACCGCCACCGCGAAAACCGCGTGCCGCGTGATCTCGCTCGACGGCGGCCAGTTCGAGAAAGCGATCCAGAAATTCCCCGAGTTCGTGCTGATACTGATGAGCGTCATGATCGATCGTCTGCGCCTGCGTCTCGCGCGGCTGGCCATGATGAAGGCGTTGCCCGACAAGCCCGGCGTCGAGCGCCGCGTGTTCGACGATGCGATGCTCGACGAGATCGCGGGTGCGCTCGGCAACCCGCGGCCGTTACGGTTCACCGCGGGGCAGACGATCATCAACGCCGGCGAATCCGGGGTGTTCATGTATCTGCCGCGCGAAGGCTACGTCACGATCTTGGTCGACGGCAAAACGCTGGAGCGTATCGGCCCTGGCGGCGTATTCGGCGAAACCGCGTTGGTCGATCACCGCGCGGCGCGCACCGCCAACGCGATCGCCGAGACCAACTGCGCGCTGATGACCGTCAACCGCAAGCAGTTTCTCGATCTGGTGCAGGAGAATTCGGCGATCGGCTTGTCGCTGCTGAAAGTCCTCGGTCAGCGACTGCAGGCTGCGATGGGGCAGTCTGCGAAATAGCTTTTATTTTTTTCGCGCGGCACGGCCTTGCTACCAACGCGCAGCACTCCGAGGGCCGCCATCTCGGCCGTAACCTCGGGAATGTCGGACAAATCGATCTCGGCATCGCGCATCGCCCTGACGCGTGGCCAATCCGTTTTCAAGGCTAGGGCGCGTTTAGAGGTTCTGGAAGTAGAGGCTTTTCTCATGTCGGGTAGTCACCGCGACTCGTGTGGCATCGGGGCCGGCGCATTGAGATGATGCATAAATATATGCATATCCGCAACCAGCCGAACCTTTAATCGCGCAGCGCCATTCTCACCTTCCCTTGCGGAGCGGGGGAAGGATGGGATGGGGGCAACAATGGGACGATCGGGGTGAAGGGCTTTCACTTCTTGAATTTCCGACCTCGTTCTGTATCATACCCGTGGTCAGTTAGAGGTAATTGGCCGGAACATTTCACCCACGCACTTATAGAAGGAATTCAACATGAACAAGAATCATTCTCCGCGCCGTGAGTTTCTTAAAACCGGCGGTGCCATCATTGCCGCGATCCCGCTGGCTGCAGTATCCGGCTGGGCTGGCGCTGCGAAGAACGACGCGTTGCGCACTTCACTCAAATACCAAGCCAAGCCCGAAGGCGACAAGAGTTGCGCTAACTGCCAGCAGTTCGTGCCCGGCAAAGTCGCAAAGGGGCCGGGCGAATGCAAGATCCTCCCGGGTGACAATGAAATCGCTCCGCAGGCCTACTGTATAGCGTGGGCGAAGAAAGCCTGATTTTTCCCGGGCGCAGGCTGGGAAATTGGGAAAGACGAAGAAGCGGGATAGGCGATAGACGGCGTTTTAGGACCCGGAGAGTCGAAGTCGCAGGATAGACGATAGACGGAGGTTTTCCCCCTCTCGCCTCTCGCCCGGCGTCTCTCGGCGAAGCACGCCTCTCGTCTCTTGCTCGGCGCCTCTCGGCTTTTAGTCCGCCTTGATCCCCGCTTCGTTCACGATCTTTGCATATCGCCCCATCTCCGAGCGGATATGAGCATTGAACTGCTCGGGGGTGGACGGGGCGGGATATAGTTCCTGCGCAATCAGATTGGCGCTGACCTCAGGCAGTTTCAGAACACGCCCGGTGTCGGCGCTGATCTTCGCAACAACGTCGGCAGGAGTTCCGGCCGGCACCACGAATCCCCACCAAGTGATCACTCCCAAGCCACCTCGAAGAAAAATAGCGAAAAGTGATAAAGTCGCAGATCTGTTAGTCGCAAAGCAACGAGGAGCATCAAATGAAAGAAGTCATGGGCGTAATCAGCCCCGAGGGGCTGCCGCAAGGCGCGATCAGTAACGTCGCCCGCCATCTCGACACGCTCGACGGCAAGACCATCGGGGAGGTGTACAACAACCACTTCAAAGGCGAGCTGATGTTTCAGACGTATCGCCGGTTGTTCAAGGAAAAATACAAGAACGTCAAAATAATTCCCTTCACCGAATTTCCGATCGTGTACGTGGGCGGGGACGCGGAGTCGCAAAAGAAGATCGCCAAAGAGATCGCGGAGCTCGCGAAGCTGAAAGGCGTCGACGCGATCATCACCGGCAACGGGGGTTGAGGGACCTGCACTCCGTCCTCGGTGAGGCCGGCGGTAGAGTTGGAAAAGGCGGGGATCCCCAGCGTGGTGATCACCACGACCGGGTTTACGACCATTGCCAAGGCGATGGCGAAGGCCGAAGGCATGGCCGACGTGAGGATAGGCGAGTACCCGGGCACGGTGGGTGTGCATCCCGAAGAGCTCGTCATCAAGAATGTAGAGGACGTCCTGTTCGGCCGCATCGTCGATCATCTGACCAAGCCGCGCGATGGCGGCAGCGGCGTAGCGCCTGCCGTTGCGCGCAAGGCCGCCGAAATCATTTATGAAGGCAGCTTCGAAGACGTCAACGAATACTTCCGCAATCAGGGCTGGACGGACGAGTTGCCCATCATCCCGCCGACCAAAGAGCGCGTCGAAGCGTTCCTGAAACACACCGACCGCGCGCCGGATGAAAAAATCGCGGTGCTGCCGCAGGCCAACCTGGTGGCGACGCCGCGGAACATCGCGGCCAACGGCGTGATGGCGGGCTGCAGCCCTGAATGCATGCCGCTGTTGATCGCGCTGGTCGAGGCGATCGCGGACAACACTTACAACCTCGCCAATATTGGAACGACGTGGGGCGTGTTTCCTTTTCTGCTCGTCAACGGGCCAGCGATCAAGAAGATGGGCATAGAGAGCGGCGCGCACCTGATCTCGAAAGGCAACAATCCCTCGATCGGGCGCGCCATGGGCCTGATCATCAAGAACATCGCCGGCTACCGGCCGGGCCGCAACTACATGGGCACGTTCGGTTACCCGCAGAGTTTCACGGTGGCCGAAAACGACGACGAGAACCCGTGGGATCCGTTCCACGTCGAGCAGGGCTTCAAGAAAGAAGACAGCACGGTGACTGCATGCGCGAGCGTGACCTGGGGCTGGGCGCCGGCGATCTACGGCACGCCCGACAAGACGGCGGCGCAGACCGCGCTTGAATTCCTCAGTATCGAACTGACCAAGAAACCCTGCCTTGCCCGGTTTGCGGAACGCGGGCCGCGGGGCTTCAAGAATATGGTCACGATCCTGATGGCCCCGTCGGTGGCAAAAGCACTGGCCGGTGCCGGCTACACGAAACAGATGATCCGCGAATATATCTACGAGCATGCGCGGGTCACGTACCGCGAGCTCGAGTTCCTACTCAAGTACGGGCACTCCGAGGCGTTCACGATTCCCGATGCGGTGGAGCGCGGCATTTATCCGAAGGAATACCTGGTGGGGCCGGATGACCTGGTGCGGGTAGTGCCGAGTCCCGACGTCATCCACATCGTGGTGTGCGGCGATCCCAACCGCAACCGCACCATGGTGCTGTGGGGCGGCTACGTCAATCCGGTCACGAGGAAGATGACGTTTCCCGCTTAGAAGGCATCTCAAAAGAACAACTCGGACAAGCAACCGCCGATGGACGCCGATTAACGCCGATATAAATCCAGACCTGACCTGGAACCAACTTCAAC
>Ga0114978_10002279_pt1 | contig 15790 bp, 17 predicted proteins | sample S_140212_EF_Meta_FD_87027 | JGI IMG/M metagenome (GOLD analysis project Ga0114978, IMG submission 87027) | Freshwater microbial communities from Lake Simoncouche, Canada to study carbon cycling - S_140212_EF_MetaG | ecosystem: Environmental > Aquatic > Freshwater > Lake | place: Lake... | reverse complement strand
GGCACGACGGTGGACCGCGCCGCCTTCGGCTCGACTGTCATCGGTGCGGGCACCAAGGTGGATAACCAAGTCCATCTCGCGCACAACGTGAAGATCGGGCGCAACAGCATTATCATGGGCCAGGTCGGCATCGCCGGCAGTTCGGAGATCGGAAGCTACACCGTGGTGGCCTCGCAGACGGGCATCGCGGGGCATTTGAAAATCGGAAACCAGGTCCAGATCGGAGCGAAGTCCGGCCTCATGCGCGACGTCCCCGATGGCAGCAAGATTCTCGGTGTGCCGGCCGTGCCGGACAAACAGACCAAGCGCCAGTGGCTGGCTGTGCAGCAACTTCCCGAGTTGATGAAGCGCGTGCGTCAGTTGGAAAAACAACTCGCCGCCCTTTCGCCCGAGACATGAGCGCGGGCGGGAAACGCCTGGCGCTCTGGCTTGCCCTGCTGGCCGGCTGGACCGCGTCGGCCGGTGCCTGGGATGCCTTCGGTCATATGCTGGTGTGCCAGACAGCCTACGACCACCTCACTCCGCCAGCCAAGGCCGGGGTTGAGAAAAGCCTGGCTGCCTTCAACGCCAAAAATGGAACGTCCTACACCTTTGTCACGATGGGTTGCTGGATGGATGACGTTCGCGGCAAGACCAAGGAATACAACACCTGGCACTATATTGATCTGCCCTATAATATGGAGGCCGAGCCGTTTCCCGACGCCAAGCTGGTTAATGCACTCTGGGCCATCCGCCTTTGCACGGATATCCTCAGCGGCAAGCGCACCGATCCCCTTGTGGATAAAGACCAGGCTCTCGTCATATTGGCCCACCTCGTCGGCGACATCCACCAGCCGCTCCACGCCACCAGCCGGGATAACAACGCCGGCGGCAACAAAGTGGTTGTGCCCAATATCGTGGACGCCAAGGTTGAGGTCTTTCCGAATTGGAAGAACCTGCATTATTTTTGGGACTGCTCATACCGCCGCGCGTTCAAGGCCGGCACCGTCGGCGAAGTTTATCCCGAGCCGCCGTATGCAATGGAAGATGCCCTTCCCGGCCACGCCGCCGCCCAGCCCCTGGCCCGCGCACAGAGCACCGAGCTGCAAAAAAACTATGCGCCGGAAAAATATCCCGCCAATGGCGATCCGGAATTTTGGGTGAAGGAAAGCCACCGCCTGGGCATCACCGAGGGCTACCAAAAACTGCCCGGCGGCGCGAGCGCGAATCCCGTCGAGCTCGACCTGGCTTATGTGGACAACGCCCGTGAGCTGGCCCGCCAACGGCTTGTCCAAGCCGGACTGCGTCTAGCCGGCTTGATCAATGAACTGTATCGCTGATCGCGGCGCCGTTCACCCCGCCTGAACCATGCGCGGAGGATTCGAGTGGCCGCAGTATGCCCAGCCGGAAATTCATCTGGCGGGCGGGAGCGGACTGAGCCGGAATTATTTTGCGGCCCGCTTTCGCGCGCGCTTTGGAAGGACTGCGCAAAGCTATCTTCTCCACCGCCGCATTGACGCGGCCCGGAAGTTGTTGGTTTCTTCCAGCCTTTCCATCAAGGAAATCGCCTTCGAGTGCGGCATTCCCGACCCCAACCATTTCAATAAACAATTCCGGCATGTGGCCGGTCTTAGTCCCATGGCATATCGAGTCAGGAATTCCAAAAAGTAGTGAATTTGCACCAGAAAAAATGCTCTTTTCCCAGTGTGTCGGTTGGCTTTGGCCCGGCCATGGTGCAGGATGGGGAGCGTCATGAATACCACTCCATCCCTCAAGGAACTCTTCGATAAAGACGGTTATTATCTCGCTAAGGGCGTTTTTTCCCCCGCGGAAATCAAAGACCTCGAAACCGACTTCGACCGCATCGTGCAGCAGTTGAACCGCACCGGCGAGGACGTCAATGCGCGCTGGCAGGGCGAACAGTCCAAAAAACTGGGAGCGGAAAAAACCACCATTCTGCACACCCACAACGTCCAGATTTATTCCGAAGTCTGGCATCGGGCTTTTCTCAATCCCCGGTTCCTCGATGTCGTTGAACAAATCCTTGGCCCGGACATCATCCTGCATCACTCCAAGCTTTTTCAGAAACCGCCGGAAAAAGGCGCGCCGTTTCCCATGCATCAGGACTGGAGCTATTTCCCCACGCTCAAGGACACGATGATCGCCGCCATCATCCATGTTTCCCCCGCCACGGACGAAATGGGGTGCCTGCGGGTTTATCCCGGCTCACACACTTTGGGACGGGTCGCGGGAACATCCGGGCAGGAATCCTCTGCGTTTCTTGACGGCTATCCGCTCGATGCCGCGGTGGCGCTGGTGGCGGAACCCGGCGATGTGGCGTTTTTCCACTACTTCACCCTGCATGGATCGAAGCCCAACTACTCTGCAAAAACCCGGAAAACCGTGCTCGCCCAATTGCATGCAGGCAACGATGCGATCGAACCCGGCAACACCCATCCCAACGCCCGCCTTGTGCTGCGGGGATGGAATCATTATGCAGGGCGCGCAACCGCCAACGCCTGAGAGCCCAGTCTTTTTGAAAGATTTCTCTTGCTAGAAGCTTTCGCCTCCATACTATTTCGCCTCCCGCTCAATATCGGGGAAAATAAAGAGCACTCGCGAGTGCTCTTTGTCTCCTGAACCATCCGGGGACGCCACTTACAGCCAATGCCTACAATCAATCAACTGGTCCGCAAGGGACGCAGCAAAGTCACGGTGAAATCCAAATCGCCAGCGCTGGTCAATTGCCCGCAGCGCCGCGGTGTGTGTGTTCAGGTCATGACCCGCACGCCCAAGAAACCCAACTCTGCCCTGCGCAAAGTTGCCAAGGTTCGCCTCACCAACGGCCAGGAAGTCATCGCCTACATTCCCGGCGAAGGCCACAATCTTCAAGAACACTCCATCGTCCTCGTCCGCGGGGGACGGGTGAAGGATCTTCCCGGTGTTCGTTACCATATTGTTCGTGGCACCCTCGATAGCCTCGGGGTGGACGGACGCCGTCGCAGTCGCTCCAAATACGGAGCCAAACGCCCAAAACCCGGCCAAGAAGACACCAAAGGTGCCAAGGGCAAGGGTGGCAAAAAGAAATAACTAAGCCATGTCTCGTCGTCGCAGAACCATTCACAAAGAAGTTAAGAAGGACGCCCGCTACGCGAGTCCCGTCGTTGCCCGCCTCATCAGCGCGATCATGCGCAACGGCAAGAAAAGCATCGCCGAGCGCATTGTTTACACGGCGATTGATAAATCCCGCGAAGGCGGCGACACCGTGGATCCCCTTGAGACTCTCAACAAGGCCATTGATAACGTCAAACCCCGCCTTGAGGTGAAATCCCGCCGCGTCGGTGGAGCCACCTATCAAGTGCCCATGGAAGTTCCTGCCGAGCGTCAGATCGCTCTCGCCATGCGCTGGCTCGTCAATTTTGCCAATGCCCGCAAAGGCGTTCCCATGGAAAACGCCTTGGCGTATGAACTCAAAGACGCTGCCGCCGGACAAGGCAACGCCATAAAAAAGCGCGACGACATGCACAAAATGGCCCAGGCCAACCGCGCGTTTGCTCATTTCCGTTGGTAGGAGAAGGTGTATCCCTTTCCCCTCAAAAATCGAAAAGGGCGGCTTCCAAGCCGCCCTTTTTGTTTTCATTTTTGGCAGGGACGCTTGTCTGGATCCTTCGCAATCAACCCGCCAACACTTCCCGCAACTTTGCGCTGGTCTGTTCCCGATCCAGCAGGCTCGCCGCCACAGCAGCTTCTCGTAATGACCGGCCGTGTTGGCGTGAGCGTGATAGACCCACCTCATGCAGCGTGACTGCCAGCAGGTCGCCCGTCTTGAGATGAGCCAATTCCCTTCAAAGCCGCATCGAAGATGATGTCCGGCCGTCCCAACTCCTCACCCGTCAATCTGCCGGCACCTCTTCGGCCAAACACTCTTGGATGGCGCGGAGAATTTCCACCCGGCCCTCGCGGGATTTGGCCGAACTGATCAGCACATCCGGCGCGCCCTCGCAGACGCCGGAAAGCGCTTGTAAAAAACCGGCGATATTTTCCTGCAAAGCCCGCGCCTTGAGCTTGTCCACCTTGGTGAAAATCAGCGTAAAAGGCACCTCTCGCTCGGCCAGCCACTGAAGAAATTCCAGGTCAATTGCCTGCGGGCTGAGCCGGGAATCAATCAGGACGAAGACCTGGCGGAGATTCGGGCGATGCTCCAGATAGCCGGCAATCGCCTGGCTGAATTCCCGGCGATTCCGCTGCGACACCTTCGCGTAGCCATAGCCGGGCAGATCCACCAGATTCCAAGAACCGTTGATGAGGAAGAAATTGATCAGCTTGGTTTTTCCCGGAGTGGCGGAAACTTTGGCCAGGTCTTTTTGACCGGTGAGAACATTGATCAGCGAGGACTTTCCCACATTGGAGCGTCCGATCAACGCAACTTCCCACAAGTCCGAATCCGGACACGACTTCAAATCGGGAGAGCTGATCTCGAAAACGGCGGATTGAATTTTCATGATTTGGGTCCGGGACGCGTTTTAAGTTGGCCCCGGCGGCCCCGCTCTCTTACGCTAACCCCAACCAAACAACATTATGGCCAAAGGCAACAACAGTAAGCGAAAAGAAGTGAAGAAGCCCAAACAGGAAAAGCCCAAGCCGATCCACGGCGGCAAACGTCCCTGAGTTTCGGTCGAAGACGGATCCTCGATTTTTGCGGTGCCTGGCGCATCCAGCCGGCGATGGATGACCGGCCCGGTTAAGGGATTTCCATGAAAAAAGAAAACCCCGCGAAGGAACACTACCGGCGCTTGCGCGAACTTTCCTGCGAGCAACTCTGGTCGCAGGAAGTCACCGCGTTTGACCGGGCCGATGAACGCGAACGGACCGCAGGCGTTGGCGTGATTCGCGCCGTGGGAGTGGTTTTTTCCGAATCGGGAAATTCCGCCCAAAAAGAAGCGGCGCGTCAGTGGCTCCTGCGCCTGCTCGACGATCCTGCCGAAAAAGTCCGCCGCTATGCCATGGCGGCGCTGCCCAAAATCGGCGCCGACGAACGCGAGGAGGGCGGGCTTCTGGCCGTGCTGGAAAAAACCTCCTCGGATCGCGAGCGGAAATTCCTCGGACTCGCCCTGGAAAAAATCGGAGGCAGCGCCACCCTCCAAGCCACCAGCAGTCTCGGGCCCCAAACCGCCCGAAAGGTGGAAGCCAACCTCGCGCGCCTGGGCAGCCCAAGCGCCGTCCGGCTGGACCGGATTCTCCCGGACGCCTCAGCCTTGCGCATCCATCTGCACTGCCGCACCGGACTGGAGGAAATCCTTCAGGATGAGCTTCGTGAATCCGGGGTAAAATTCCGCGCGGTGCAAACGCGGCCGGGATTGGTAGCCATCGCGCCGCAGGATTCGTTCGCCTTGGCCGATGTCTATACCCTGCGCTGTTTCAGCAGCGCGAGCATCGTCCTGGGCACCGTAAAGTCTTCTGAAAATGAGACGGAAGCCCTCGCCACGATCATTACCTCAAGGGAAGCGCGGCGGATTTTTGAAACCTTCACATCGGGGCCGATCCGCTATCGCCTGGATTTTGTTTCCAAGGGCCACCAGAGAGCCGCCGTGCGTGAACTGGCCGGACGCGTCTATGAGCTCAGCCCCACCCTGCTGAACGACTCGCGCGAAGCGCCCTGGCAGATCAACATTTTTCAGACCGCGCCGGGATGTTCCGTGGAACTCAGCCCCCGGCTGCGGCCCGATCCGCGCTTTGCCTATCGCCAGGATGATGTCCCGGCGGCCTCCCATCCGCCGCTGGCCGCCTGCATCGCCCGGCTGGCTGGCCGCCTGGAAAACGAGACCGTGTGGGATCCCTTCTGCGGCTCCGGCCTGGAGCTGATCGAACGTGCCCGGCGCGGCGGCGTGCAGCATATCTTCGGCACAGACCGCAGTGCAGAGGCTATTGCCGTCGCCAAAGAAAACTTTGCGGCGGCGTTACCAGGCCCGCCGGAAAGCACGTTTGCCTGCTGTGATTTTCGCAACCGCGCCACGGTTGCAGGATTGGGGTTCGTTTCGCTGATCATCACCAATCCACCCATGGGCCGGCGTGTTCCCATTCCTGATCTGCAGGGTCTCATCGAAGATCTCTTTGCCGTGGCGGCCACCGTGTTGCAGCCGGGCGGAAGACTGGTCTTTGCCAATCCGTTGCCGGTCAAACCTGCCGGGGATTCGCTTAAGCTGGAGTTCCGGCGGAAAGTTGATCTCGGCGGCTTCCACGTGCATTTGGAAAAATACGTGAAGCCGAAAAAGTAAAACCCGCCTCCGTTTCCGGAAGCGGGCTTTAAGGTTTTGGCACCTGCCAGAAACCTAGCGGCAAATCCGCCGGAAGGCAAGGGAAGGATTTTTTACAGGGGCTCGAACCCGGCGGGGCTTTAGCAAGGGCCTCTGCGAGGAATTTGGCCCGGTTAGAACCTAATTGTTCGCGGAAGAGGCTTTTTCGTCCGAACGCAACTGCGGCGACTTCGGCTGAAAGGTTGCGTCGGAAGAGCGCAGCCTCTCGGCTTCGGGCCGCGACACGGCGAAGTTCCTCACGATCTGGTCTGCTGTCATTGGGTCCAACCTCAATCCGCGTTGTTTTGGGGTGATTTACAAGCGAGGTCGCTGCCCGGCGAGGCCCGATCATCGGCAGAGAATAAATGGCAGGCGGAGACAGCGTCCTGCCGGACGGCTTTTTTGACCAACCGCAGGCCGGGCACGCGGGTGTAAAAATAAGGCGGCCGGCTGCGAAAAGAAACAGCGGGATTTCGGGTGTTGCCATGTCGGCGCGCTACCGCAAAATGAAATATCTATGCGCGGGTCCTGGCTTGTTTTCATCCGGAGGGTTCACACTTTTCTGAGCATTTTCTTCGCACCGATGCTGTTAATGTTCATCGTCACCGGATTCTGGCAGACCGCCATCCCGGAAGAGAAAGCGGCGGAGCCAGGATTTCTTCATCAGATCGCGGAGGATTTTTCGCGGGTGCACACGGACAGTTATTTTCCCAAGGCCGGGGTGGCTGATCCATCGACCGTGGGGTTCAAAATTCTGGTGGTGGCTCTGTGCGTGGCCCTGGTCGTTTCCATTGTGCTGGGATTGATCCTGGCTTGGAACCACGCGAAGAACGGGTGGTGGTCCGTCCTCGCCCTCGTTCTTGGGATCGTGGTTCCGGCTCTGATCCTGTGGGCGGCCTGACTCTTACGGGGTTTTCTTTTCACGAAAGGCTTTGTGGCCTTCCTTCTTTGCCTGCGCGAGGGCAGACATGACGTTTTGCGCCTCAACCCACTCTCCGGCCGCGAGGGCTGCATTTAGCTTGTCCACATTGCCATCGAATGCGGCCATATCTCTCCGGTAACTTTGCCGGAAAACCTCCTGCTCAGGCGCGGGCACGTTTTTCAGCATCTTGGGATCCAGAGCCATTGTGATCTTGGTTTCCTCTTTGATGATCGCGCCCAGCTTCAGGTAGGTGCTTTTGCTGGAATCCTGCGGATCTTTCAGTCCGTCGCGCAGTTTGTTAAAGGCCTTCTCCAAACGTTCCCAGGCTTTCTCCATGGGGGTATCGGCCCGGGCGGCAGGCGCCATGAAGTTCAGGCCCAACAGAAGGAAGGCGAAAAAGGAAATCCATGGTTTCATCAAAGGATTTAATCCTGCTTCGTGAGGGAGCAACAAGGGAAATTCCATCAGGCCGATGGGTCGGGAAACCGGCCCGGCAATCGCTTCTACCCGGCCAGGAGGGCGTTGACGTAGGCGGACGGCTCGTAGTTTTCGATGATGACCTTGATCTCGCCCTCGTGCATCAGGCGGGCCTGGGTGACGAGAATCTCGGGAGTCTTGTGCGGGGCGAAGAGAATGTCGTCGTGCGTGGCGTTTTTGTGGTTGGCGAATTTCTCGGGGGTCAAGGTGCCGCCGAGATGGTCGCTGCGTCCGGTCGCAACGTGGATGGTGCCGCGAATTTTTTCGTCCTGAATGTCGCGTCCGGAGAAGGGCAATATTTGCGTGCCGAAGCCGAGTTCGCCGAGTTCGCCGGTGACGGGATCGCTCGCGAGTTTTTCGTTGTGGGTTTGCACGGTCCCGGGGTTGCCGGTGAGGAGCTCGGCTTGCTGGATGCGGCCATCGGCCACGCGCATGAGGCCGAGGGTGCCGTCTTCGTATTTCATGGGAAACGAACCGCTGGCACCGGTGGGAACATAGTAGATCTCGCCGGCGGGGAGGTTGGCGACGTCGGGCTCGGTGCCGCGACAGAGGCCGTGGCTTTTTTGCGCTTCCTGGCGTCCGAGATCGAGGTGGAGGGTGTGGGTAGCACCGCCGACCAGAAAATCAATCTCGGCCCAGTCGGCCCCGGTCATGCCGAGGCGCATTTTCTCGGCGTCGCGGCTTACGTCGTCGTAGTTCACGGCGAGGCCGGTGCTGAGGATGACCTGGTTGAGGCCGTGAAGGGTGGCGCCACGGAAGCCGTATTTTTTCGCGTGGGCGGTGAGAGGAGCCGTGGCGGAGTAGGTGGAAACACAGAGGATGATGTCGTAGTTCGGGTAAACGTCCTGCTCGAGGCTGACGGCATGGCCGTCGGCGGCGATGGCGAGGTCAGGCAGGTCGAGATTACTGCCGCCGGTGATTTTGTAGGCAAAGATGTCCCCGCCCTCGAGGTGGAGTGCGGCGAGGGTGTTGGTTTTGAGCGCCTCGTAAATGTGGACGATGGCATTGCGCTGAATGGAAAGATCGGGGTTTTCGAGGAATTTGAAACCGGCGAGATCGCGCGGGTCGTCGAGGTCAATCAGCACACAGACTTTCTGGTCGGCAGCAGGCTCGAAAGTGGACTGGAGAAGCCGGGTGAGGCTGAACGGAGGAAACTTGCGTGCGGCGGCTTGTTCGGAGATGGTCATGGCGTCCTGAGTCTAATGTGGTAAGCCCGGAAGCGCAAACCCGATGCAGTTGGAAAATTTTTTTCAGTTTTGGAAGAGCCGCCGGCCCGGGGTGGCGGCGGAGAAGGCCCTCAAATCCTGGGGGGCACTGGTCGTGGTGGTGGTCGCTTTCTTTTATTATGGATCCTATTACCGCAGCGGATTGAATCTGGGGGGCGAAGGCGGCACGGTGGCGGTGATCGCGATGCGGCTGATGGAGGGCCAGCGGCCGATTGTGGATACATTTTTGGGTTACAATGTGATGTGGTTTTACCCGGTGGCGGCCCTGTTCGAGGTGACAGGGCCGAGCTACGTGGCGTTGCGGATTTTCTTTTTTACGATTTGCACGCTGACCGGGGTGATGGCGTTTTACGTGGTGCGGCGGGTGACGGGGAGCGGGTTGTTCGCGGCGGTGGTGGCCTTGGGGCCGGTGCTGATTCCGGGGATGATTTTTCGCAACTACATGGGGTTTCTGGCCATGCTGAACATGCTGACGCTGCTGCAAGCGTATGTGTTTGAGCAGCGGACGGGCCGCGGGCAGTGGGGATGGATGGCGGCAGCCGGGGCGGCGTTGGGACTGACGTATCTGGTGCGGATTGATGTGGGAGCATTTTTTACGGTCATCATGCTGATGCTGATCGTGCTGTATCCGTTGGGGAAACGCGGGGAGTTTGTCCTGCGATTGCGGCAGGCGCTGGGGGGGCTGGTGCTGGCGGTGGTGATGTTTTTCGCGCTGCATGCGCCGTTTTATCTCGATGCGGTGCGGCGGGGATATGCCGAGGCTTTCGTCGGGCAGTATATGGGCTGGGTCGGACTGGTGCGCTATCTGGCGGGGCAGGAACTGGTGAAGAAGCCGGAACCGCCCGCGGTGGCGGTGGCAAAACCGGTGATCGCCACGCCCACTCCCGGAGCTACTCCGACTCCGACAACTCCGCCCGCGCCGGTCGCCGCCTCCACTCCGGTCAACGGCCACGATCTGGAAAGTGAGGATTATCTGCAAAAGCGCTCCTGGGGGGATTTTTTCCAGGCGGGTTCTTTTTACGATCGGGCGTTTGTGCTTATCACCTATCTGCCAATTCCCACCACGATGCTCATCGTGATTCCGGCCGGAGTTTTGTTGCTGCTGGCGCTGGTGCGAAAGGATTTCGCGATGCGAACAAACGCGCTGGCGGTGCTGGTCACAACGGGTTCGGCCTTGACGCTTTTCCCGCAGTTTTTTTTCTTCCGGCCGGACACGCCACACCTGTCGGAGTTCATGGTGCCGTTCGTGGTCGCGCTGGCTTGTGCCATGGCCGTGACGATGCGGTGGGCCCGTCAGAGGACGGCCGCAGCCGTCTGGTGCGCGGTGCTGGTGCTTTTCTGCGCGGCGGATATCGGACTGTATTTTTATTATTCCTTCCCGAAGGAATCCGCCGGCACAATCGCGGCGCGCCGCAAAAGAAAATCGGAGCTGGTGGCGGAGAATGGCGTGTGGGTGAAGCTGAAAAGCCCGGAGCAGGCTGCCCTGAAAAAAATGTGCGACCTGATCCAAAAAACCACCAAGCCGGGGGATTATCTGGTCTGCTATCCGTATTCCCCGACCGTGAATTTCATGACGAATCGGCCCTCCTTTGAGTATAATCTCTACGTGGATAACGCATATAACATTTCCGCCTTTCACGAGAATACGATGCGGAAGTTTGCCAAATACCGGCCGGCTGCCGTGCTGATTAACAACCGGGCGGTGAATCAGACGGAGGACTCGCGGTTTTTCAAATGGGCGGCCACGACGTATCAATGGATCAAGCAAAACTACCGATACGCTGGCACTTTCCGGCGACAGGAGCTTTACTTGCGCCCCGACCTTTACCCTCCCACTCCATGACCAACCGCAAAGGAATCCTTCTCGCCGGCGGGGCCGGCAGCCGCCTCGATCCGCTGACCCGCATCGTTTGTAAGCAGCTTTTGCCGATCTACGACAAGCCGATGATTTATTATCCGCTGTCTGTCCTGATGCTGGGCGGCATCCGGGAAATTCTGATCATCTCGACTCCGAAAGATCTACCGATGTTCCGCCTGCTCTTCGGAGACGGCGCGGGGCTGGGGCTGGAAATTTCCTATGAGGAGCAGGCACGCCCGGAGGGCATCGCGCAGGCGTTTCTCATCGGAGAAAACTTTCTCGGGGGCGGCGGGGCGACCTTGATGCTGGGGGATAATATTTTCCACGGCAAACTGGACTTTTTCCGGGTGGCGCTGGAGCGGGAGCGAGGGGCCACGATTTTTGCCTGTCCGGTGCGCGACCCGCAGCGCTATGGCGTCATTGAGTTCGACGCGTCAGGCCGGGCGGTCTCGATCGAGGAAAAGCCGGAAACCCCCCGCGGCAACTACGCCGTGCCGGGACTCTATGTTTACGACAGCCGGATCACCGAAATCACCCGCAACCTGAAAGCCTCACCGCGCGGAGAGCTGGAAATCACCGATGTGAATCGCGAGTATTTGCGGCGCGGGGAACTTTTTGTCGAGCCGTTGGGCCGCGGCGTGGCCTGGTTGGACACGGGCACTCCGGAGAGCCTGATGGAAGCGGGCAATTACATCGCGACGCTGGAACACCGCCAGGGGGTGAAAGTGGCCTGCCTGGAGGAAGTGGCCCTGCACATGGGCTTCATTGACGGGGCGGGTTTTGACCGCCTGCTCAGCGGGTTGCCGAAAAACTCCTACCGGTCCTACCTCGAAGCGTTGCCTAGGTAATCCGCCCATTCCGGCGGGAGGGAGAGCGTTTCCACCTCGCTGGCAATCCGCCCTTCGACCTGGGGCAGAAAGCGGGTGCTGGTGCCATAGACCATGAGCAAATCTTCACTGCCCTCGGCCCGCAGCGCGTGCGCGACGCCGGGAGGGATGACGACGGCCACATTGTTGGGTCCGCGGCGATCGTCCCCCTCGATGAAGAGTCGCATTTGCCGCCGGGGCATCCCTTCGCGCTCGTCGCACAGGATGAGGTCCAGACGGCCTTGCAAAAAAAACATCACGTCCCACTGCTCGCGGTCATAGGGGCGCAGGGCGAAGTTATCCTCCGCACCGAAGAGCCGGGCGAACCATGCGGCGGGCGATTCATTTTCGGGGATGTGGGGCGGATGGATGTGAAACCCCTTGGCTGAACCGGCGAACATTTTCGCGGCGGACCATTGTTTCGGCCAGAGGCCGATCTCGCCGAGGCGGTCTTCGCCCTCGCGTCCGAGTTCGGAAAACAATCCGCGATGCCGCTGCGGATGCACGTGGCGAGCGATGAGATCCACGCCGGGAATCCAGGCCCCGGCTTCCTGCAAGGCCTGCTGGCTGGTCAGAGCCGCGCCGGCCTCCAACCCTTCCGTCGCAAGCCGGCCTTCAATCGTCTGAGATGAATAATTGCGCACCTGTAATCGCTGACGCGCGGCGGGGTGCACTCCGCGCCAGAGTTGATCGTCCTGCATGGTTTCGGTTTATGCCGCCTTGGACGCGGCATCAAGCAACACCTTTTCGTAAGCGATCACGGATTCCGCCAGATCGAACCGATCCGCCTTGGCGAGTGAGGCCTGCTGCATGGTCGTGAGCAGTTCCCGATCGGACAGGAGGCTGCGCAAGCGTCCGGCAAATGCTTCCGGCTGCAACGCGCAGAGGAAGCCATTTTCCCCCTCATCCACAACATCCTGCAGACCGCCAATCGCACTGCCGACAATGGCAAGCCCGTGTTGCAAAGCTTCCACTCCGACCATGGGCAGGCCCTCGTGCAGCGAGGTCATGATGAGGATGTCGGACTGCGCCATGATCGCGGCGACGCGTTCTCCAGCCAGCCAGCCGTGAAACGTCACCCGTTTTTCCAGGCCCAGCTTCCCGGCCTCGACGCGCAGGGCGGCCCCGAGCGGGCCTTCCCCGATGATGGAGAGCGACCAGTCCAGATCTTTGAGCAGGGCGAGGGCTTGCAGGGCCAGCAGGGGATTTTTTTGCACACTCAAGCGGCCGGCCAGGAGAATCCGCGGGGTGGAGTTTGCGCGTGGCGTGATGCCAGCCGCCCGGGGTTCGATCCCGTTGCGAATAATGACCGGCTCGAGGCCATAAGCAGCGCGGGCCAACCCGGAGACGAAAGAACTCACGGCCGTGACCCCCGCCGCCGATTTCCACAGGATGCGGGCCAGCGGATTGACCAGGCTGAACAAGCGTGCGGTTTGCTCGGGGACGCCGCCGGGCACATCGCCGAGATGCGCCGTAAGCACATACGGGATGCCGGTGAGGCGCGAGACGGGAAAGGCGAGGGCTCCCGTCGGCACGGCGAAATGGGCATGGATCACATCGGGTTTCCAGTTTCCGGCCAGACGCCAGGCGGGGAGAAAACTTGCGGCCAGATAAAGCGCCATCTCCGGCACCGTGCAGGTGTCCTCGCGGCGACGGAAGCAGGGCGTTCGGAGGATTTCCACGCCATCCCTTTGTTCCCGCACGGGCAGATGCGACAGGCCAGAAGTCTGCACCTTCACCTCGTGTCCACGCCGGACCAGACCCGCCGCCACTTGCGCCGCCACCCGCCCGCCGCCGCCGCCGACGGGCGGATATTCGTAGCAGAGGACGAGGATTTTCATGCGAAGCCGTTGGTGGCCTGACGGCGCTCGAGCCATTCGTCGAAACACAACTGGCACCAGAGATAGAGGCGTTCGTCGGCGCGGCCTGCCCGATGCCGGGCAATGCGCTCCATCGCAAAGGCGGAGGAGGATTTTGGCGCGAGGCGCCCGGTCTGGAACCATGCACCCACTGGCGTGCCGAAGCCTTTTTTCTTGCGATGAATAATGTCGGCAGGCAGGAGGGGTTCGAGGGCTTTTTTGAGCAAATACTTTGTCGTGCCGTTACGCAGTTTGAAGTGAGCCGGCAAACGGCGGGCAAAATCAGCAACCTCGATATCGAGAAACGGACTGCGCGCCTCCAAGCCGTGCATCATGCTGGCGCGATCCACTTTCGCAAGGATGCCGTCCTGCAAGTAAATCTCGGTGTAAAACTGCAGAGTGCGATTGATCAGATCCGGCTGACGGCAGGCATCCCAGGTCTCGATGGCTTCGGAATAAATTTCCTCGAGAGCAACCGGTTCTTGAAAAATCTGACACAGTTCCTCCGGCCGCAATGCACCGAGCCAGGCGGCATTCCACAGAGCCGGGGGGTGTGACACGCCGCCGAGGCCGCGTTTCAGTTTGAAATCAAGGCTCAGGTTGGTGTGAGAAACCGGCAACAGTCCGGCCAGGGCCTTGATCGCGTGATGCAGGGGACGGGGGACCAAGCGCGCATAGTTTTCCGCTTTTTGCAGTCCGCGAAACGTGTCGTATCCGGCAAAGAGTTCGTCGCTGCCATCCCCGCCCAGTGCCACGGTCACATGGCGGCGGGTGAAGCGGCTGAGCAGCCAGGTCGGCAGCAGAGAGTTGTCGCCCTGGGGTTCGTCCAGCTGGTCGAAAATCTGCGGCAACACTTCGCAAGCCTTATCGAGATCGAGTTGCTCACTCTCGTGATTGGTCTGCAAAAATTCTGCCGCCCGACGGGCAAAGGCCGACTCATCATAAGTCGGCTCCGAAAATCCGATGCTGAAAGTCCGGAGCGTTCCCGCGCCCACATGCCGCGCGGCCAGGGCGGCAATGGCGGTGGAGTCCACTCCGCCGCTTAGGAAAACGCCAAGTGGCACATCGGACATCAGCCGGCGTTTGACCGCGCGGTCCAATCGCTCCAGCAACTCCGCGGCCAGACTGGCTTCGGTGCGCCGGGCCAGCGCCTCATCAACCTCAAGTTCATATCGCCAATAGCGTTTCACGACCGGGGCGGCACCGATTTCCAGCACAAGATTATGCCCGGCCGGCAATTTCCAGATTCCCTCGACTGCGGAGTGCGGCGCCGGGATCAGCGCGTAGGCGAAAAATTTCAGCAGGGCCTTGCGCGAAATGCTGCGCGGTGAGTTCGGGTGCTCCAGCAAGGCGGTGAGTTCGGAGGCGAAGGCGAATGTGCCCTCGCGAAAAAACCAATACAGCGGCTTTTTTCCGAAACGGTCGCGACTGAGAAACAGGCGGCGTTTTTCAGCATCCCAGATGGCGAAGGCCCACATGCCATTGAGTTTCTCCACAAACGATTCGCCATATTCACGGTATCCCTGCAAGAGCACCTCGGTATCCGAGTGGTCGGTTTGAAACACACATCCCCTCGCCTCCAGGTCGGTCCGAAGTTCGCGGTGGTTGTAGATCTCCCCGTTGAAAACAATGACCTGCCGCCCATCCTCCGTCGGCATGGGCTGGGTCCCGCAGGCAAGATCAATGATGGAGAGCCGGCGATGGCCCAGATGAACACCGTTTTTTGCGTCGCTAAAAAATCCATCCGCATCCGGCCCGCGATGAGTCAGGCGCGCGGTCATGCCCTCCAGTTCGGCCCGCCCGCCCTCGCCGACAAATCCGGCGATGCCGCACATGTCAGGCGGCTTTCGGGAACGGGGCGAAGTTCCGGGTTTCGCGAACCATGTAGATCGATTTGCCCTGCGATTCGTGAAAGGTGCGCGTGGTCATTTCCGCCAGCAGGCCCATCAGGATGCAGATCACGCCGGTCATGAAGGAAAAAACCGCCATCATCGGCAGCGGTGTTTGGCTGAACCAGTAATTCTCCACATAGCGCATATAGAAGGACCAGAGAGTAAACCCGAACGCCGACGCAAAGAACATCACGCCCCAGAACCCGAAAAGATACATCGGCTTGAGCATGTATTTGTCGAGAAACCTGACCGTCATCAGATCCAGCAGAACTTTCAAAACCCGTTCCAGGCCGTACTTTGACGAACCGGAAGTGCGGGCGTAATGGTTGACCGGAATCTCCGTGATGCGCGCGCCATGCCATTTGGCATAAACGGGCAGGAAGCGGTGCATTTCCCCGTAGAGTCGAACGCCCTTGAT
>Ga0114978_10002277_pt1 | contig 15802 bp, 23 predicted proteins | sample S_140212_EF_Meta_FD_87027 | JGI IMG/M metagenome (GOLD analysis project Ga0114978, IMG submission 87027) | Freshwater microbial communities from Lake Simoncouche, Canada to study carbon cycling - S_140212_EF_MetaG | ecosystem: Environmental > Aquatic > Freshwater > Lake | place: Lake... | reverse complement strand
TTGAGTAGGCTGCAGAGACGGTGGACTGCAACGGACTGTAAATCCGTCCTCTTAGAGCGTTGTGGGTTCGAATCCTACCCTACTCACCATAATATGCAGCGTTCGTCTATCGGTTAGGATCCGGGATTTTCACTCCCGTAAGAGGGGTTCGACTCCCCTACGCTGTACCAAATAAGGACCGTTAGCTCAGTTGGTAGAGCAGGAGACTCTTAATCTCTTTGTCGTAGGTTCGATCCCTACACGGTTCACCAAATAAAGTACTTGACTTCAGGTGCTAAATAAGGTAGAATATATCTATGATGGAGGTTAGTGATGCATAAGATTATTTTGGTTGCAGTTAGTGCTTGTGCATTAGCTGGTTGTACAGTTCGCGAGCAGCAGCTTGCTACTGCTGGTGTTGCTGGTGCAGTCGTAGGTTCAATGCTTACTGCTCCTGCACCTCAGCCTCGTCCATATTACGTTGAGCAGCCTCGTTATGTCGAGCATCCTCGATATATTTCTCCTCCGCCTCGTCGTCCTCGTTGCTATGCTTACTGGGAAAACACTCGTCGTGGTTATGTAGAACGCCAGGTTTGTGGTAACCATATCCCATAATAAGGATAGGTATTATTATAGTTTAATTCCCGATAGCTCAGTTGGTAGAGCATTCGACTGTTAATCGAATGGTCCTAGGTTCGAGTCCTAGTCGGGGAGCCAATATGGTCCGTTAGCTCAGTGGAAGAGCAACTCCTTTACACGGAGAAGGTCGGCAGTTCAACCCTGTCACGGACTACCACAATTAACCTGTGCCGACGGGTCCTACCACGTTCAAGCTTTGGATTGTGGCTTCGACGGAAGTCCCAAAGTAAGTGGCTGAGGTCAAGAGGGTGCTTGATACAGGTTAACGATATTGGGGGATTAGCTCAGTTGGGAGAGCGACTGCTTTGCACGCAGTAGGTCATCGGTTCGATCCCGGTATCCTCCACCATAGGTGATGAGTTGTAGGTAAACCTGAATACGCTAGGGAACCTTCCTAACTGTTGAGTGCTGATGTCGTCACGCACTAGGGACTCAACAGTCCAGTTTCGCCCGTATAGCTCATCTGGTAGAGCACCTGTTTTGTACTCAGGAGGCGGTGGGTTCGAGTCCTGCTGCGGGCACCATAGGCAAACAGCATCAAGGTCCAACTTGATACAAGAGAGTCGCGACTCCCTGCTCAACGGTTGTCAGTGACGATGGGTGATATCGGAACTGTCACAGTTTATCGCGGAGTGGAGAAGTAGAATCTCATTTGGCTCATACCCAAAAGATCGTCTGTGCAATTCAGACCTCCGCAACCAAATTGCTCACATCTACTAAGCGTAAGTAATCCTGCTTTGAGTCAGGAGGATGTAGGTTCAAGCCCTACTGTGAGCTCCTAAATTGATCCTGTAAGCATCTGGTGAGGCTGACCCTCTGTCTAAGGGTTGAGGAGGGTTCGATTCCCTTCAGGATCGCCATATAATGGGGATTAGTTAAATTGGTATAACGGAGGATTCTGACTCCTTTATTCGAGGTTCGAGTCCTTGATCCCCAGCCAACACGTGGTAAGGAAAGCCTAGAGCGCCCCAGCTGCAGCAAGGGGCAAAGTAGGATCGGTTTGATCGACTGATAAGAGGAGCATGGGCAAGTTCATTTTACGGGATCTAAGATCGTCCGATGAACCAGATACCGCACCTGCCACATAAATATTATCGGTGCCTGAGTAGGATGGTAATGCATTCGCCTGCAAAGCGATAAGAACCCAGTTCGATTCTGGGAGGCACCTCCAATACGTCTCGATAGCTCAACTGGATAGAGCATCGGTCTACGAAACCGAAGGCTAGGGGTTCGAATCCCTTTCGGGACGCCATTTTTGAAAGAGATATATAATGTATGAAAACATCTTTAGTCTTTTCCCAACAGCTTTGTATACTGCGAATATAGATCGTAAATTTTCAAGTTCAGAACTTGATTTTGTAAAGACTCTTAGTCAAAACATTAACAATAATAAAGAAAATGTGTCTAGTAAAGACAAGTATGTTATTGAGAATGAACTCTTTCATTCTTTGAAAGATTTTTGTCAGCTTCATCTAAATCATTACTATAATGATGTGGTAAAGCCGAAAAACGATTCTACGATTAGGATTACCCAGTCTTGGTTGAATTTTTCACAAAAAGGTCAAGGCCATCATCAACATATTCATGCGAATAGTTATCTTAGTGGTGTGTTCTATATAAATACTAATCCTGATGATAATATTACCTTTCTTCGTGGTTATGATACTCCAATTGAAATTGGTTCTTCAGACTATAATCCATGGAATTCTCTTAGCTGGAGAGTACCAGTAGATACTGGTATGTTGTTAATTTTCCCATCATCGTTGTTACATTTTGTTCCACCAGTAACTGGTGATAAGACAAGAATCAGTTTGAGCTTTAATTCTTTTCCTGTTGGTGTTATTGGAAATGGAATAGATGCTACAGAGTTGTATATATAAAGTTAAGCGGGTATAGCTCAGTGGTAGAGCACTTCGTTGCCAACGAAGATGTCGTCGGTTCGACCCCGATTGCCCGCTCCATTTTTGAAAAGATTTGCAATGAATATTAGCTTCTTTCGTACTATTATTAGATTATACACAATGACTAGCATTGAAAGGATGAATTGTTTATACAATTCTCTGGAATATATCAGAAAAAACCAAATCGATGGCGATTATGTTGAGTGTGGTGTTTACAAGGGTGGTAATATCCTAGGGATTCTAAAATATCTCGAACATCATAATTTAACTGCTGATGTTTGGGCGTATGATACATTTGCAGGTATGACAGCTCCAGAAGATATTGATGTAGATTATAATGGATCCTTGGCGATAAATATTCTTGATGAAGTAATGTGTTTATCTCCTCTAGAAGAATTTATCGAAACTATTTCAAGTTCGAATTACCCAAAAGAAAAAGTTAAAATTGTTGTAGGAGATATTTGTCAAACTTTACTAGATGTTGGAAATATTCCTGATAGGATAGCTCTGTTAAGGCTTGATACAGATTGGTATGCTTCTACAAAAATAGAACTAGAAGTTTTATGGGAAAAGTTAGTTCCTGGTGGTATTATGATTATCGATGATTATGGCCACTGGCAAGGTTGCAAGAAAGCAGTTGATGAATTTTTCGATGGTAAAAATCAAAAATTTTATCAAATCGATTATACCGGTATTTTGACGTTTAAATAATATGCCCGAGTAGTCCAATTGGCAGAGGCGCTGGTCTTAGAAACCAGATGTTGGGGGTTCAAATCCCTCTTCGGGCACCAAATATGCTGCAATAGCTCAGTTGGTAGAGCACTTGATTAGTAATCAAGATGTCGCGAGTTCGATCCTTGCTTGCAGCACCAGCCCATATAGCCAAACTGGTAAAGGCGACGGTCTCAAAATCCGTAATCTGTAAGTTCGAGTCTTACTATGGGCACCATGCTACCTTAGTGTAATGGCAGCACCCGAGCTTGTGGATCTCGGAGCACAGGATCGATACCTGTAGGTAGTACCATTATAATGCCGATGTAGCTCAGTTGGTAGAGCGCACCCTTCATACGGGTATGGTCACTGGTTCAAGTCCAGTCTTCGGCACCAATGCTCCTCTGGTATAGCTGGTGCGTACGCTGGTCTGAAGAACCAGAGGATGCGGTTCGATTCCGTGGGGGAGCACCAATATGTTTGAATATGTAGTAACTTTTTTTGCCTTGTTTTTCACTGATATATTTTATGTTTACTACTTGAAATCAGTTCAAGATGGCAAAACATTAAAAGCTAGTTGTTGGTCTGTTGTGGTATTTTTAATTGCCTGTGTGGCTGTTATCAATTACACAACAGACCACATGCTGCTTATACCTGCCGCTGCTGGTGCTTTTCTTGGTACGTATGTAGGTATGATCATAAGAAAGAAACAGGAATTATAAATACTCCTAAAATAGGAGATATTATGAAAACACTTGCTCTCTTCAACCATCACCCTGAATGTTCCAATCAGTGTTGTTTTGGTGTGATGAGAGCTTTGGAACCTCGCTACCGAGTTAAATGGTTTGACGTTCGTTCTAATCTAGATGAGGTTTTAAATGAGTCTGATGGATTGGTTTTTCCTGGCGGCATCGGTGATAGTGATAGCTATTTCGATTTCTTTACACGTACTAAAGCTAACAAAATCGCAAACTTCATTTCTAGAGGCGGTCGGTATGTGGGCATTTGCATGGGTGCTTATTGGGCTGGTTCTCGATATTTTGACCTACTTGATGGGGTAAATCCCACCCAATATATTAAGCAGCCAACTGCTACCATCAAACGTTCATATGGCACAGTAGCATTTGTTTTCTGGGATGATCTACCTTATCAGATGTTCTTCTATGACGGTTGCACGTATGTTGGAGAAGGGAAGTACGAATCAGTAGCTACATATACTGATGGTTTACCAATGGCAATCATTCAGGGTAACATAGGTCTTATTGGTTGTCATCCCGAGAGCGAAGAATTTTGGTATGAGAAACCGTATCAGTATATAAACAAACACTGGCACAAGGGTGAACATCACCAGCTGCTATTAGAGTTCGTGGATAAATTATGGTCGAAATAACGAAACTTTCGAATAAAACTGTAAAAGAAGCGCAATCATTTTATTCGAGTAAGGAATGGAAAGACTGTCGCAAGTTGTTTTTAGAAAATAACTCCAGTCGTGAATGCGTTTATTGCATGCATGATTTTACAGTCGATAGTTCTAAAAAACTTAATTTAGATCATATTAAACCATTAAGATTTTACTGGGATCTAAGAACCGAACAATCAAATTTGCAAATAACTTGCGAAGACTGCAATAAAACTAAAAAAAACAGACGTAATCCTGAAGAAGGAAAAACTACTGATTTTGATTTATCCGTAAGATCTGTTCCAAAAAAACCTTATAACAAACAAAAATATTTTAATTATCTAAATAAAAGAAAAATGTAAACAGTTTATGGAAGGTTGGCCGAGAGGCTTAAGGCACACGTTTGCTAAATGTGCGAACCGTAATTGGTTCCGTGAGTTCGAATCTCACACCTTCCGCCATATCGGTGTAGTTCAATGGTAGAACGGCGGTCTCCAAAACCGCATATCAGGGTTCGATTCCTTGCACCGGTGCCACTGGTGCCATATTTACAAGGGGAGCCAAAAGCTCCCCTTTTTTATTATCTAAATAAAATATGAATTGATATGACAATTTGAGGTTTATTATGGATAGATATTTCAATAATATTTTAGACAGACAGTATTATAACAAAGAAGGCTCGAGAAAGAAAAACGCTATTTACTGTCAGCAGATCGATCGATTTATTCTTGTCGACGATTACGATTTTTGGATCACATTAAAATCAGCTCAGGTATTATCTTCTAAAATAGCAACAACTGTTTATCAGCTTCCGCATGATATTGGTGGTATGGACAATAATAATTGCACGAGCTACAGTATCTTTGATAAGACAGCCTTCAAGAGAAGGAATGTTGCTGACATCATTCAAAATCAAACACCAACCCTCAAAAGGTTAAGAACAGAGAATATCGTCAAGGCAGATGTTCCTGAAGACTACAAGCATGAAGAAGGTTTGGAGCAACTGAAAATTTTAAAAGACTATGTAAATTTCGTCAATAAAATAGTTTACGCAACAGAATTCGCCAATGCTAAAAACTCTTTGGATAATCGATTGATGGCTAATATGTTTTACTCGAAAGAGTGGAACAACACGATTTCTTCATATGAAGATAAAACATCTTCTGGCACAAGCTTGTTCAGCGATATCAACACCATACTTTATTTTGCTAGTGGCATCAAAGATGCTAAGAAGAAAATAAGAGCTGCATTCGAGAATGCATTTGATAACAAAACAGTTACATATGATCGTTCTGAAGCGTTTTATGATATGATAAATGAAGTCAACCCTTTCAAATATCGTGCGCCCACAAACCTTTTGAAAGCAAATAAAATATGATAAACTCTAATCAGCTCCTATATTTTTCAGACATTAGACCAGCGCTCAAATTTTGGAATAGAGTGTACCCGAAGGTAGGTGCAGGTAGTAAATTTTACCTAGACATCGCCAAGAGGTTTAGACCTCATCGACTGGTATCTCGAAACGAAGGCGAGTGGAGCCAACCATGGAATCAGGTTGTCCCAGATAAATTTAAAATGCCTGTGTATAACCCTACGTTCAATAAAACTTTTGAAGAAGTTACAGATGAGCGAGCGTATGAAATAAAGCTTGGTATCCAAGCGGGCAAAAAATATGCTGTGATGTATTCGGGTGGTATGGATAGCACCCTCGTCGCCGTAGCTCTCATGCGAAACCTTACTCAGGAAGAATTGAAGTCTGTTGCTATTTGTGCATCGATGCATTCTATCATAGAAAATCCTAACTTCTGGCAAGATCATATCTACGGAAAATTTACGATTTTTGATTCTAACACTCATCTCTATGATGATTATATCAACATGGGGTACACGCCTATTACAGCTGACGAGGGCGACTGTATCTTTGGTACTTCTATTGGTTTGCAGCTGTATCATAATTATGATTATTTTGTTGGACTTCAAGATCCAGCTGTACAAGCCAATCTTCAAAAATTAAAGTACAAGATCTCAGATGGCGATGTGCATTATACTGCATACAAAGACATTATCATTCGGTATCTATCTCTAAACGATACTGAACATGGGTTAAATTTCGGTAGAATGCTCTATGAGAAATATCATCTGAATATCATTACGTCTTCAGTGCCAGTACATAGCTTCCATGACTTCTTTTGGTGGCTGATCTTCAACGTGAAATATTACAATTGCTCTATCCGTGGTGCTATCTATTTCAACAGCACCATTCCTGCCCAGCAATGTACAGACTCGATGGTTAATTGGTTTAATGGCGAGGGCTACCAGCATTGGAGTATGAATAATAATAACAATGGATTGAAGATTCGAAATACTCTTGCAACCTACAAATATGTCCAGAGAAAATACATCTTTGAGTATGATAAGAATGAATGGTATTTTTGGTTTAAAACGAAACTAGAGTCTATGGCTAACCTGAATATTAAAGGTAAGAACCGTGGCATCACCGATTTGACACATAGCATTGTTGGTATGACAGATAAGTACGAATATCTCTGCATTCCTGATCCTAAGAAGGACATCAACAATAATTCATACAAAGGTGTGTATCATTATGGTCCTGAAGTCGAATATTTTTTCGAAAATAGTCTAATGAACTACAAAGTAGATTGGATGGATGACTAAATAGAATTGCAGGGGTCATGACCTGTTTCATTTAACGTTAAATCAACATGGAGTTTTTTAATGACGCAAAACATTCGTTGGGTTATCGCCCATGAGCCAGTAGACCTTTTCCTTAAGGTTGCTGATTCTTTCTCTAAGGAAGTAAATGAAAAGACTAACGGTGCTTTTAACATCGAAGTTCTTTCTCTTACTGACTATGCAACAAAGTACAATGGTGGCAAGAAGGTTACTAAGAACGATCTTATGAATCTTATCGACACTGGTGCTATCGAAATGAGTCATATCTATACTACTTGGCTCGCAGACTACAACAAGGATCTTCACGCTCTTGATCTTCCATTCCTTTTCACTGATCATGCGCATGCTGATCGTGTTCTCGAAGGCGATCTTGGCAAGTCCTTGCTTGCTGGTGTTTCTGACCAGTCAAACATCAAGGCAATGAGCTTCACTTACTCTGGCGGTTATCGTATCGTTCCTGCAAACTTCGCAGCTGATACAGTTTCTGCATGGGAAGGTAAGACAGTTCGTACTTCACGTTCTCCAGTTGCTGTTGATACATTCAAGCTTCTTGGTGCAAATCCACGTGCTGACATTGAACTTGAAGAAATGAACGCTGCTGCTGACGCTGGTGTTATTGCTGCTGGCGAATCAACCTATGTTCGTGTGTTCCCACTCGAGCAGAATAAGAGCTTCGAAGTTGTTAACGACACAGCTCATAGCTTGTTCCTAACTTCAATCATCGTGAACCAGGATTTCTTCAAGCAGTTTGATGCTGCTACTCAGGAAATCTTTGCTGACGCTGCATTCAACGCTGCTCGTAAGGAGCGTCGTGAGTCTGTTGCTGACATTCCAAGCATTCTTGCTAAGTGCGAAGCTACTGGCGTTAAGGTTGTTAAGATGTCTGATGCTGAAGCAAGCAAGTTCAAGTCAATCACCTCAAAGGTGTATGACATGTACGCTGACTTCTTCACTCCAGGTCTTGTAGGTAAGCTACAGGCTGCTTAATAAGAATCGGGCGGAGGAAACTCCGCCCTTTTTCATTTGATGCTGAATATTTCTCTAGCTTCCGCAGTTGTAGCTATCGAGCCACCTAATTCCGTGATAATCCTAACAGCTTTCGCTACTAGCTCTGCATTTGATTTCGCTAGTACGCCTTTCGAAAGATAGATATTATCTTCAAGCCCGACACGGACATGTCCCCCATACAATACACTTTGTGCTACTATTGGCATTTCCATAGCACCAATACCGAATGCACTAAACACACTACCATGTGGCAGTAATCTACGAGCGTAATCTAATGTTTCTGGACTAGCTTCCCATCCCCACTTAACACCCATGGCAAACTGCCAAAGCGGAGGATCTTCGATTAAACCCTCATTGATTAGTTGGCGACCGATATGGTAATCGCCTGAATCGAAAATTTCCAACTCTGGCTTACAACCTACTTCTCTGACAGCTGTTACCATTTCTCTTGCTACGTTAAGAGTATTGATGGTGATACCTCCAGGGCCACGATTCATCGTATTTAAATCTAGCGAACAGATGTTTGGTTTGAGAGCTACAATGTGCTTGACACGCTGTTCTGCCATCTTCAAAAAAGATTTTTGATTGAAGAGGTTCTTCGCAGGTCCTGTAGATCCTGGACCTGTTGTTAAATTAATTAGCAAGTCAGGACGTACAGCTTTGATTCGCTCAACAGTTTCTCGATATAGCTCTAGATCCATACTAGGTCCAGCGGTTTCAGGATCTCTAACATGAAGATGAACGATAGACGCTCCTGCCTCAGCGGCTTCAATTGCAGAGGTAGCAATTTGTTCAGGAGTTATAGGTAGATAAGGAGTTTGCTCAAGCTTCGTCACAGCTCCAGTTATAGCACATGTGATTACTGTTTTCTGTTTAATCATAGTGTTTTTCCTCCATCAATAACAATACAGTTGCCTGTCATAAATCTCATAGTTGTAGCACAAGCTTCAATCGTGGAAGCTACATCATCAACAACGCCGATGCGCCCCAGTGGAGTTCCTTTGGCATATTTACTCAAGAAGTCAGCAGAGCGATTTTCTAGGAAGTTTGTATCGACAGCTCCAGGTGCAACAGATATTACTCTTACCTTTGGTGCTAGAGCCTTTGCTAAGTTCCTAGTCATAGAGTCAGTTGCTGCTTTCGAAGCAGCGTAGGCGATATTGCTTCCGCCTGATTTGACTCCAGCGATTGATGATATATTAACGATTAATCCATCATTGCTATCAATTAACATTGGAGCGAATGTACGAATCGTAGCAAACACACCACGAAGATTTACTTTCATTATCTGATCAAAAAAATCATCAGTCAAGGCATTTAAATTTTGATGTGGGATCGTTTTACTAAAACCTGCAGCGTTGACTAGTATGTCGCATCTATCATACCTTTGTTTGATAATTTCGTACGCCGAAATAAGAGATTCAGTGTTATCAATAGAAGCATAAACTGCTAAATGATTATTGCCCAACATATTCAGTTCGTTCTGAGCATTATCTAGATCTCTCCTGACAATTCCAACGATCGTAGCACCTCTAGCCGCCAAACGTTTTCCAATCGCCTTCCCCATACCTCCCATGTATCCTGTAATAACAACAACTTTACCGTTCAATGTTTCGAAAGGTTCGAAGCTCATATAGTTTCTCCCATATAATAGTTAGCCAACGATTCTAATTCTAGCTTGTTTATCTTATTAGTCCCAGTCAATGGCATTTGATTAATGAACCAAACTCTTCTAGGGTACTGATAAGCTGGTGCATTTTTCATGACAAACTCTTGGACTTCTCTTTCTGTGACCTCAGAATATTCTTTCCTTACTACGAATGCATATGGTTTGGTGCCTTTGATTTCATCAGGCAACCCTACTACAGCGGCGGAAGCAATTCCAGGACATTTCTCGATAATTTCCTCAACTTCGCCTGGAAAGATATTTTCTCCACCACTGACAAACATGTCATCAGCACGACCCATAAAGAAATAGAATCCATTTTCATCAACATAGAATTTATCTTTGGTATTGAAGAAACCATCTTCGGTTAATGTTTTCTGATAGAGATCATGATTCTTATGATAGGTGGTGAGCATCGATGGACTTTTAATATGTAGTACATCGTCAATCAACTTATACTCGATACCTTTTCTTGGGTATCCTACACTCATTGGTGGCGTTTTCAAATTCGATCCTGGAGGAGCTTTACCAAACAGCCCTGGTCCTACTTCTGTTAAACCATATCTTAATAGGATCCTAGAGTTAGGGAATCTTTTCTTCGTTTGTTTATACAACTCTGGGCTTGTAGGAGCGGAAGCTAACACGATTTCGTTGATCGAATGAAAACGATAATTCGGTGACAAAGATTTATGAGCTAATATCATAGCCATCATTGGCGGTACTAGGACTAAGAAATTAATGTCGTACTCTTGAATGATTTTAATGTACTGCTCGGCGTCGAAATTTGGCACTAACAGAATGGTAGTTTGACTCAGCAAATTTCTTTCAATATTGGAAAGACCATTCATATGATACAAAGGTGTAGAGATAAGAATCTTGCATCCTTTGTAGTTTTTGATCTGCCTCTGCATAATCCATCTTCTGCTATTGGTTTTTACAACAACTCCCTTCGGCTCTCCTGTCGATCCAGAGGTGTATAAGAAAAAAGCAGGGCGATCTTGATCATCAAAAGGCTTGACAAACGGCTCTGATGACATTATAATAGGTAATTGAGAAATTGATAATGACTGTGTCGATGTAGGTACTTTGTCGATAAACACATCATCATAGAAAACGAATTCAGTATCGCTGTGATCGATAATTTTCGATATCTGTTCTGCAGATAGCTTATGATTAATCAGCACAGGCACGAGTCCTGATCTTCTAATCGCAAAATATATTACGATATAATCGAATGAATTGTTAGCTATGATAGCTATTCTGGTTTGTGGTTCAAAATTCTTTTTCAGAAGACCAGCGGTTACCTGATTAATTTTTTGATCAATATCATAATATGTGTATGATTTTGGCGAACCAGAATTAAAATCAATCAAAGCAATATTTTGATAGTTTGATTTTACGATTTGATCAGGATTGTTGGTGATGTCTTCAATCATAATATATTCCTCACATAACAGCTAGACGGTCTATTTAGACTTCTAAATAAGGATAGGCAAAGCCTTTAATATGATAACTGATGGAGACATATATGTTTAATTTTCTTTCTTCTAAATGGTCAGAGCAGCAGAAGCGTAGCATTTCTAAAGTTGTGTCTTGGCGTATCCTTGTGACGATCACCAATTTCGTTGGTGGCTGGTTGGCGTCAGGAAACCCATGGGTTGGTCTTGGTGTTGTTTCTTTCGCTCTCGTCGTCAACTCAATCCTTTATTGGTTTCACGAGCGTGCATGGAATCGTACTGATTGGGGTAAGCAAATTGTTCCACCTGAGGAAACTCCTATCTAATGAAAAAAGTTCTAGTAACTGGCGGATATGGATACGTCGGCTCACATACTATCGAAAAATTATGTCAGGCTGGACACATTGTAGATTCATTTGATTCGAATCATTCGAAAAACGATATTTCCAAATACGTTCGTAAAAACATTATTGGAAATATCAGAATTGATAATTGCTTAGGCAGTTATGATGCTGTCGTTCATCTAGCTGCATTGCTCGATGTGAAGGAATCAGTTCATATTCCTTGGGAGTATGTTAAAACCAACATCATTGGTACGAAAAATGTGCTGAGGGCTACTTCTACAGATAATTTTATCTTTGCATCATCATGCGCTGCTTTCACACCAGAATTTTCTCCATATGGACAAACGAAGCTTATGGGCGAAAATATCGTGAGAGAGCATGCATCAAATTACACCATCTTCCGTATCTTCAATGTCGCTGGCAATAATGGGATATTCGATGAGATCGTCAGAGCTAGGCATTTGATTCAAGTTGCAGCAGAGGCGGCTGCTGGTATTATACCTCACATGCATCTGTATGGGACTGATTATAACACCAAAGATGGAACAGCCATGAGGGATTATATCCATGTTTCAGACTTGGCGAATGCTATCGCTTATGCTGTTGAGGTACCAAAAAATACGCCATTCGAGTGTGCAGGAACAGGTATCGGCTACAGCTGTCGTGAAGTCATTGAAATGATGAAGTATGTTAGTGGAATGGAATTCGATGTTATCGAGGCAGAAGAGCGTAAGGGCGACCCACCATCATCGTTGATACCTAAGCGTATGGGTAATTCAGACTACGTCGATAACAGATATGATCTAGAAGACATGTGCTATGATGCATATCAAACAGTAAGGAAATACAAGTGAATCCTTTGATATGGACTACAATTTATGGTGGTGATAACTATTTTAAAACTCTCCAAATTAGCTTGGGTTCTCTTGTAGATTATGGGCAATATCAAGGCGACTTGTGTTTGTTTTCTGATAGATCTGTTGATGAAACATTAGAGTACGTGCCTGAATCGCTATGGTCACAAACAATAGTGCTTCCATTGGGTGATGATGATCCATCATATAAAACGAGATGGTCTCTTGTTAAGTTTTTACCTGAATCATATGAGCCTATTTTACACATCGATACTGATGTTGTTTTCGATGCAACAATCGAGCCAATTCTTCATGAGCTTTTCATATCGAAGAAAATGTCTTTCTCCTCTGAAAGAATGTTGTATCCTTTCTTCCACCAACGTATCGGTGATCTAGAGGGAACTTGTGAGAATGCTGAATGGTTTGGTTTGAGTTTGTTTACTGCTGATATCTCACTCCATAATAAATGGATCCCCTGCATCAATGCTGGTATTTTTGGTGCTCCAAATTCTTCGACGTTGGTGCAGGCTTCTGAATGCATTATCGATGTCATAAACAATTTGCCTACTGGATACTACGAGGAATTTTCTGACCAACCAGCTGTGAATTATGCAATGGCGAAGAATGCCCTCTTGGATGAATTTGTGTTGGATAGGTACATGTTCTTTGCTAATTATTCGCCCAATGAACATGAAATTAGAGTGGGGCTGGGTCGCCGTGGCTTCTGTCATTTCATATGGGCGAAAGGCGATCAAAAATATGTGCAGATGGAAACCTACCTAGAACGACTCAACGATATACTATAATACTACTTGTAATACTTTACAGAACCACAGTAGAAGCGAAGCATCAAAATTCGCCTATACTGTGGTTTTTTAGTATTTGCAAGTATTAAATCGCTTTACAAATATCGAAAAGTACGGTAGAATGAATAATAGACTACTGAAAGGAGCGTTTGAATGACCCATAATCCCCGCCTCGTACCCCAGTTCCTCGCCCGCTACCCTAGCGTTGACGGCTATACCCTGATCTGTGTCCTTGAGGAAATTTCCCGTCGGGTCCAGGTTTCCCGTGACTCTCTCTTGGCGGTAGCCGTTGTTGACCGTCGGGCGGCTGAGTACCTCGTTGGCGTTTGTGAACGTTTCGAAAACGGAAACGTTGGTTGCGAAACATATTCCTTGACAAATTAGCCGTTTCGGGCTAGAATAAGTGATAGGTTGGAATTAAGGAGAACTGAAACATGGCTATGGCTTACACCCGAATCCCGCTCGAAAAGCTTGATGAAGTCCGTGCTACGCTCAATGCCCAGCTGAAGGAGCGTAGCACGGCGACTGGCCAACGCTACGCCATTCGTACCTTCTATTTCGGCAAGCGTTCTGGCTCGAATCGTCAATACACGCTGAAGTGTGATGCTACCGCTGCCAAAATTGCTATCTATGAAAGCAAGGAAAGGTCATACGGTTTCATCCGTCACGATAATCTCGCCTACTACGTCTGAAAATACCGCTTGACAAATTAGCCGTTTCGGGCTATAATTAGTCTATGGTTGAGGAGAAAGCTATGAAACTCGATGACTACGATTTCGATATGACTGCCAAGGCTGTGTTCGCTATGAACCCCTCGGCTCCCCAGAACTATGATACCTGGGAGGACCTGAAGTCCTTCATGGTTTCTATGGCGATGACCTACGGTCACCAGACAAACTCTTTCAGCACCAGTGGCTTCCAGCTGACTTTCTTTCCAAGCTCTGGTGGTGAAGATATTAGCTGCCGCTCGTCCGTTTCGTCCTTTGTGGCGCTTGAGTATGTAAATCGTGTGAAGCGTATCGTTGAGCTCACCAAGCAACTGGAGAATGCATAATGATGTACGTAGCCAAGCCCAAGCTGAATAACACCATCGGTCAAAAGTCCTTCGACACTATGGAGGCAGCTGTCTCCTACCTCGAGGAAGCTACTGGCCACAAGATGGATTTCGTGGTCGATAAGCGCACCAAGGAGAAAACCTATGACTGGGAACTCGTCGGTAAACTCAAGCGTATCAAAGCGTAACCCATACGCACGTGAGCTCAACGATGCAAAGTTTCGGCTGCGCATCGTCAAGCCACGTAAGGGTAAAGGTTCTTATTCTCGCAAGGAGTCAAAATCATGGGTATGATGAAAGAACGCTATATGGATATCGTCGAGTACGCTGAGCAATGCTGTGGTAGTACTCTACGGGAAGAAGAAGCTCGGAAGCTATTCGAAATGGTGTATCCAGACGATTATGAGATCTTCGACGAAGCCTGGAAGAACTGGGACTCGTTTTCTCAATATATTCTTGCTACACATTGATTATTTTCTTTACTTTTCTCTAAATAACTAGTATAATAGATACTGTTGATGATGAAGGAGTATCCATATGTCCAAAGCAAAGTTCAAAGTCTGCTACGATGTAAAGCATACCGAAAAGGGTGATGGCATATATGGATTGCTCGTCACACGGAAGTCGTATTTTCGTACACTCCAGGAAGCATTCAGCTTCTCCAAAGAGATCTATGGAATGCGCAAGAACGGCGTCGAAGTAGTCGGTCGTCCATTCATTGAACGTATGTGAGGTTATCATGTCTGATGAATATAAGTGCACTTACACTCTTCAGTGTGAGTATGAGAACGTTGATCTAAAAGGTGAGCCAAAGCATAGCCTAATCAACATCATATTTGATGGTACTGATGCACATCTTGATACAGTGGTCCAGCAGTTCGTTACCTTTTTGAAGGCGGCTGGTTACTACTTTGATGATCTTGAGGTCATAAAGAAATGATTATTCCTACAAAGTACAACGTTGGACACACCTATTGGGTGCCTCGCTGTGCTCCTGAGTATTCGACAGAAGAGATGCGCTTCGAAGGCGAAACTTGGTCGCGTGAGGTAGTCAGCTACGTTGGTTACGCCAAGCAGAAGAGAATCCATAAGATCGTTGCATCAACAACCAGAAACGGTGAAGGTATTCATATTCAGTACTATGTCCTAAATACAGATGATGAGTTGAACTCTATGTCTCAGGTGTATTCTCAGGATGACATCAATGATTATACCGAGGAAGAAGCTCTCGCTATAGCGAAAAAGTTCGAAGAGCAGGAAAAAGAGTACTACGGTAATTGAGGATATATA
>Ga0114978_10002276_pt1 | contig 15802 bp, 9 predicted proteins | sample S_140212_EF_Meta_FD_87027 | JGI IMG/M metagenome (GOLD analysis project Ga0114978, IMG submission 87027) | Freshwater microbial communities from Lake Simoncouche, Canada to study carbon cycling - S_140212_EF_MetaG | ecosystem: Environmental > Aquatic > Freshwater > Lake | place: Lake... | reverse complement strand
TCAATGGGAGGAATAGTGTGCACTAATAAATCATAAGTTTTAAATGGATTTAAAATTAGGGTGTCTGGGTTTCCAGCAATATTAATTGTATGTAAATAATTATATTTTATTTGTTTTGTTTGGTTGTCAAAAAATGTCATCGTAACATTGGTTTCAGTTGGATGTTTGTTAATGTCTAATAAGTCCACCTGAACTGTAGTTTGCGTAATTGCTTCTGTTAAAACTAAATTTAATACATCTTTAAAATTAGCTTCATTACTAACGTCATAAAATTTCCCCATGCAACCAAATACGTCAGCAAACTTAACATCTAAGCCAACTCCAATAACAAAAGGGCGTAAAAAAATTCCTTTTTTTTGTAATTCTTTCGATACTTCACAGGGATTTCCTTCACACTCCTCAATGCCATCAGTTATTAAAATAACAATGTTTCTGCAATCATTGCATGGCGTAAAATCATTAACGCATTCGCCTAAAGAGTAGGCAATAGGGGTAGTTCCGAGCGGTTCTAATTTTTGTATACGTTGTTTTATTTTTAAGGCATTTTCACCAGACTTTGCAAAAGGTACTTCTAACTTTGTATCCTTGCAATTTCGTGTTGGTTTAATAAATGTAGTATGTCCGTAACATCTAAGTGCTATTTCTAAATTTGGAATTGTTTTAATACTATCCAAAAACTCGCCCATTATTTTTTTTGCAACTTCAATTTTTATGTTGCTGTTCCAAGGAGCATACATACTATATGAATCATCAAAAATAAAAAGTATACGATTTGTTTGAGAATTAATTACAGAATATTGAGTATTAAGTATTAAAAAAAATACAAAAGTTTTTAGTGTTGAATGTTTAGTTTTTAATATGTTTTTGCACTTTAATTTATTCATTTTATTAAAAACTAATAATTGAAAATTCAACATTAATTAATAGTCTCCTAGTGTTTCCTCTAATTGAGCTAATGATTTTGCTAATTGCTCATCGTTTGGAGCCGATCCATGCCATTTATGTGTTCCCATCATAAAGTCAATTCCAGCACCCATTTCAGTTTTCATAATAATTATAATTGGCTTTCCTTTTCCAATAAATGTTTTTGCTTTATTTAATCCTTCAATAATTGAAGCTAAATCATTTCCTTTTTCAGTTTCTACTACCTGCCAACCAAAGGCTTCAAATTTTGCTTTTAAATCGCCTAAAGAACATACATTTTCAACATCTCCATCTATTTGTCTACCATTATAATCAATGGTTGCAATATAATTATCAACCTTGTTAGCCGCAGCATAAATGGCAGCTTCCCAAATTTGACCTTCTTGTAATTCCCCGTCTCCGTGAAGACTGTAAATAATTGAATTATCCTTATTTAATTTTTTTGCTAATGCAGCTCCAATTGCCACACTCATTCCTTGCCCTAATGAACCACTAGCAATGCGAACCCCAGGTAAATCATCATGTGTAGTTGGATGACCTTGTAAACGAGAATTTAATTTCCGAAATGTTTTTAATTCCTCAACAGGAAAATAACCACAACGCGCTAATACACTATAAAATACTGGACTGATATGACCATTACTTAAAAAAAATAAATCTTCACCAATGCCATCCATTGTAAAATTTTTAGGATTATGATTCATGACGCCATTATAAAGAGCTACTAAATAATCCGTACATCCTAATGAGCCACCAGGATGACCTGAATTTACAGCATGAACCATTCTAACAATGTCTCTTCGGGTTTGAGTTGCAGTCTTTTCTAAGGTTGAAATATCAATCATAAATTATTGTTTTTTGTAAAAATACTATTTGATTTATCGTTACAGAGCCAATGTTGATAATAATCACAGGTTGTTTAAAAATAAAAAGTCTAAAATTGTTTTGCACAATTAAATACACCTAATTGTTAAAAACTGTTTGGTATTACTACAAATAATAGCAATGCTTACCTACTGTTTTTAATATATTTGTAGATTATTTATAAAAAATACCACTAATCATATAAACAACAAAATTTAATATATAATACAATGGCTTTAAAATGTGGAATTGTAGGGTTGCCTAACGTAGGAAAATCAACTCTTTTTAATTGTTTAAGTAATGCGAAGGCGCAAGCGGCAAATTTTCCGTTTTGTACAATAGAGCCTAATGTAGGCGTAATTACTGTTCCCGATGAACGCTTAACTAAATTATCAGAGCTTGTTAAACCACAAGCCATCCAACCTACAACTGTTGAAATTGTTGATATTGCAGGTTTAGTAAAAGGTGCAAGTAAAGGTGAAGGTTTAGGGAATAAATTTTTAGCTAATATACGCGAGTGTAATGCTATTTTACACGTTTTACGTTGTTTTGATGACGATAATATAATACATGTTGATGGAAATGTTAATCCTGTTCGTGATAAAGAAATTATAGATACCGAATTACAATTAAAAGATTTAGAATCAGTTGAAGCAAAAATTAAAAAGTTTGAAAAAGCTGGTAAATTAGGTAATGATAAAGAGGCTGTAAGAACTTACAATACGCTTTTAAAAGTAAAAGAAACTTTAGAAAGTGGAAAATCTGCTCGTGCTTGTGTTTTAGAAGAAAGTGAATTACCTTATATTGAAGATTTACACATGTTAACTATTAAACCAGTTATGTATGTGTGTAATGTTGATGAAGCTTCTGCAAAATCAGGAAATAAATACGTGGATGCAGTTAAAGAATCTGTGAAAAATGAAGGTGCTGAAATATTAGTAATTACAGCAGCAATGGAAAGTGAAATTTCATCTTTAGAAACCTATGAAGAAAAACAAATGTTTTTAGCTGAAATGGGTTTAGATGAACCTGGCGTAAATAAATTAATTAAGCAAGCTTATACGTTATTAAAATTACAAACTTATTTTACGGCTGGTGTAAAAGAGGTTAGAGCTTGGACAATTGAAAAAGGAATGACTGCTCCACAAGCAGCTGGAGTAATACATACTGATTTTGAAAAAGGGTTTATTAGAGCAGAAGTAATTGCTTATAATGATTACATTCATTATGGTTCAGAAACTGCTTGTAAAGAAGTTGGAAAATTAAAAGTTGAAGGTAAAGAGTATGTTGTGAATGATGGAGATGTAATGCATTTTAGGTTTAATGTTTAAGAAATTTTCAATCGTTAATTGTTTGGAAATTAAAAACTAATATAAAAATGGCAAAAGAAATAGCAAGTTATAACGAAGACAGTATTAAATCCCTTGATTGGCAAGAGCATATTCGGATGCGCCCTGGAATGTATATTGGTAAATTGGGAGATGGTTCTGCTTTTGATGATGGTATTTATGTGCTTATCAAGGAAGTTATGGATAACTCTATTGATGAGTTCATGATGGGTGCCGGAAAAAAAATTACAGTTTCGGTAAGAGATGGAGCTGTTTGCATTAGAGATTACGGTCGCGGAATTCCTTTAGGAAAAGTAGTTGAAGTGGTTTCTAAAATGAACACTGGTGGAAAGTATGATAGCGAAGCCTTTAAAAAATCAATTGGATTAAATGGAGTAGGAACTAAGGCCGTAAATGCCCTATCCATTCATTTTAGAGTAACTGCTTTTAGAGATGGTCAAATGAAAACGGCTGATTTTTCTTGTGGAAATTTGGTTAAAGAATCTAAACTAGAAAAGACAACAGAAGCTAATGGAACTTATGTTGAGTTTCGCCCAGATGATACTATTTTTAAGAAATACCATTATGTGCATGAATACATTGATAAAATGCTTTGGAATTATGCCTTTTTAAATACAGGCTTAACGCTCCATTTTAATGGACAAGTTTATAAATCAGACAATGGTTTAAAAGATTTGTTAGAAAAAAATATTACTGGTGAAATCATTTATCCAATTATTCATTTAAAAGGTGATGATATAGAATTAGCAATGACGCATAGTAACGAACATTATTCGGAAGAATATTATAGTTATGTAAATGGGCAATACACAACTCAGGGAGGAACACATCAAACTGCTTTCCGTGAGGCTGTTGTTAAAACTATTCGCGAATTTTACAAAAAAGATTTTGATCCTTCTGATGTTCGAAAGTCAATTGTTGCTGCTATTTCGGTTCGTGTTCAAGAACCTGTTTTCGAATCTCAAACCAAAACAAAATTAGGATCTAATGATGTTTCGCCCGGCGGACAATCTATGCGTTCTTTTGTGAATGATTTTATAAAACAAAATTTAGATAATTATTTACATAAAAATCCAGATGTTGCTAAAAGTATTGAGGCGAAAATTATCTCGAATGAAAGAGAACGTAAGGAATTATCAGGAATTCAAAAATTAGCAAGAGATAGAGCAAAAAAATCGAATCTTCATAATAAAAAGTTAAGAGATTGTAGAGTTCATTTTACCGATAGTAAAGATCCTCGTAGTTTGGATACAATGATTTTTATTTGCGAGGGAGATTCTGCAAGTGGTTCAATTACTAAAACACGTGATGTTAATACACAAGCTGTTTTTAGTTTAAAAGGAAAGCCATTAAACTCTTTTGGCTTAGGTAAAAAAGTAGTTTATGAAAATGAAGAGTTTAATTTATTACAAGCTGCCTTAAATATTGAAGATGGTTTGGATGAATTGCGTTATAATAATGTGGTTATTGCAACCGATGCAGATGTAGATGGAATGCATATTCGTTTATTATTATTAACTTTCTTTTTACAGTTTTTTCCTGATTTAGTAAAAAATGGCCATGTGTTTATTTTACAAACGCCATTATTTAGGGTTAGAAATAAAAAAGAAACTGCTTATTGCTACAGTGATGCGGAAAGAATGGCTGCGATTGCTAAATTAGGTCCAAAGCCAGAAATTACTCGATTTAAGGGTTTGGGTGAGATTTCTCCAGATGAGTTTAAGCATTTTATAGGAAAAGATATACGTTTAGAGCCTGTATTGCTTGATCAAAAGGCTTCTATCCATGAATTATTGAACTATTATATGGGTAAAAACACTCAAGAGCGTCAGGAATTCATTATTCAAAACCTAAGAGTTGAAAAAGATGTGGAAGAGGAATTAGTTAAAATAGGTTAAAATAAAAGCATTATTAATTTTTGGAACAACAATTGAAATATTACATTTAAACAAACAAATAACAATTAAAAAATCAACACCATGAAAACAATTAACTATTTATTAATACCAGCAATCGCATTAATGACGATAACTAGCTGTAAATCAAAAAAAGCAGCTGTAACTGCTGTGCCAGTTGCTAAACAAGAAGGCTTAATTGAAATTTCAACTCCTTTTGATTCGAAAGAATACAGAAGTGACGAAGAGAATTTTAGATCAAAACAATCAGGTAAATCACCAGATTTAGCTACAGCTAAAAAAATTGCATACCAAAATTCTAGAGCTGAAATGGCAGCAAATATTAATGCTGTTGTAAAAAGAGTAACAGATCAATACACAAATCAAAGAACTGTAGGTAATAAACAAGAATTTGAAAATAAATTTGAAGAATTATCTCGCGAGGTTGTTAATTTAGAAATGAGTAATGTCAAAGAACTTGGACAAAAAACGTTTCAAGATCCTTCTGACAAAGCTTATATAGTTTGGATTGCATTAGAAGCTAATAAAAAAGGCGTGTTTGATAAAATTGACGCAAAAATATCTAGTGATGCTAAATTGAAATTAGATTATGACAAACAAAAGTTTCAAGCAATTTTTGATTCTGAAATGAAAAAATTAGGAGAAGAAGGTAAATAATCTTAAAATAATAAAACAAGAGCATCAATTTAGATGCTCTTGTTTTTAATACCATTTTTTATCAAAACATTTTATTACATATTTATTATAATTGGTTTAGTAACGATTTCGTGTACTGGATCAAAAAAATATTTTAAAGCAGCAGAAAAATTAGAAAAACAAGGTTTACTAAACGAAGCCGCACAATATTATTACGAATCATTAGAGCGTAAAAAAAGCAATACAGCTGCTCGTATTAAATTAAAAGAGGTGGGACAGAAACACGTTAATAATTTAGCTTCCAGTTTTTTTAGAGAATTTAATACCCAGCAATACGAACAATCGATTGAAACATTTGATGAAATGACACAGTTTTCATCAAAATCTAAAATTTTAAATGTCGATTTAAATTATCCACAAGCATATAAAGAAGATTACAATAAGGCTTTAGAATATTATTTAACTAAAAATTATTCAGAAGCTAAAGACCTTGTAAATATAGGGAAGTACGACCTAGCTTTAAAAAATATTTCAAAAATAAAAAAATACAATCCAAACTATAAAAATACAAATGATTTAGAAATCATCTCAAATTGTGAGCCTTTATATATGATGGCTATCAGAAATTTAGAGTCTCAAAATTATAAATCTGCACAAAATGAGTTGTCTAAAATTAATACTATTTCTGCAACATATAAAGATTCAAAAGAGTTATTAGATTTAACGACGGAATTGCAAAAGAAGAGTTTTATGATTTTTGAGCCAAAAAATTCAACTGAAAAAGCAATTGAAGATAAACTTTTCAATAGTTTCATCGAACTGTCTTATCAAAATAACACAAAATTAAAGCTAATAAACAATACACCATTTTTGTTTATGCCTAACGCTAATGATATTAGTAATGCAGGAAATATTGATTTAATTCAGGCAATAAAAAAAGCAACTGGTGCTGATTTTTTTTATGTATTTGATATTTCAAATAAAAAAGAAATAGAAACTCCTGTTACAAGAGGATCTGCAATTTGTTACGAAAAAATTGTAACAAGAAGAGATACAATTTATATTACTGAATATAGGCCTCAACAATATAATCAGGTAAAAGGAAAAAGAAATTATGAATATGAATTTAAGTATAAACTAATTGATGCAAATACCAATCAAGTAGTTACTTCTAGAAGTGAATTGTGTAATGGTGTTGATGTAATTGATTATTATGAATTTGTTAGAGGAAGGAAAACTGGAAATCAACCAGATTTTAATATAAATGTTTCAAATTATTTTCCATATAACCCTGGGATTACAATGCCTGTAAATCAATATAACCCAAATAATTGGCGAGGTGCTTTTAATAACAGAAAGGAATTAAAATCTTTTTCTGATTTAAAAAATCAAGCAGATAATAAAGCTATAAATGCTTTTTCGAATACACTCATTAATTATATTGTTCAATAAAAGTGAAATTAATATTTAGATATTTATTAATTCTGTCATTTGTTTTTTTTGGCATATCTCTTTATGCACAACTAACAACAGAGGTTTTTGCGCCTAGTTGGGTTACAAAAAGACCAGTAAATAATTCTAAATTCATTGGAATTGGTGTTGCAGATAAAAGTAGTAGTAATAATTATCAAGGGGAAGCTAAGAAAAACGCTTTATTTGATTTGTCTTCAGAAATAAAAGTTGATATTTCTACCAACTCTATCTTATACACCGTTCAAAATAATAATCAATTTAATGAAAATTTTAATTCTTTAATAAAATTAAGTAGTAGCGATAATATTGAGGGTTATAGATTAATTGATGCTTACGAAAATGATAAACAATATTGGCTTTATTATGAATTAGATAAAGCTGAATATGAAAATTTAAAACTTCAAAAAAAGCTTCAAACAATAGCTAGAGCAGTAAATATTATTAAATTATCCTTTGATGATGAAAAAAACGGTAATTTTACGGGAAGTTTAAAAAAACGAATTCAGGCTTTTGGTATTTTAAGTCCTTATTTAAATGAAGAATTGAATTTTGAATCTTCAAATAATGTGAAGAATATTTTTGAATTATCAAATTTAATTCAAAAACAAATTCAAAGTATATCGATAGTTAATTCAAAAACAATTGCTGTTGTTAAACCTTATCAGCCAAATTATAAACCATTAGTATATAAATTTGTAATTAAAGGAAAAAATCCTTTAGTTGATTTTCCATTTAAAGTAAAATCAGATAATGAAAGTGTGAGGATAAGTGAAACAGCTTCCACAAATCAGTTGGGTGATTTAGAAATTGCATTAAATAAGGTAAAACCTTTAAATCAAGAAATTTATTTTACCTTAAATCCTGATATTGATAAATTAATGCAAAATGATAGTGTGAGTAAATCCTCAATTATTTTATTAAAGCAATTTATTGAAACATCGCAGCTAAAAGCATTTGCTAAAGTTAGTCCAATTACAGTTTTTGTTTCTTGTAACGAAAAAAATAATTTAAAGGTTAATGAACAAAAAATTATTGAACCAATCGTAAAGTCAAAATTTATGGGCGAGGAGGTTAAAATAGTTGAACAAAAAGATCTAGCTGACTTTATTATAGAAGTTGACGCAAATACTCAAAAGGATATTAGTTCAGATATATTAAATTCAACCTATAATGTTCAATTATCATTTTTAAAGGTTAAAATAGCTTTAAGAAATACTCAAACTTCCGAATTAATATATAGTAACGAACTTTCTGATATATACGGATATGGCAATTCGCAAGAAACTGCCGGTTTTAATTCTTATCAATCTGATAAACTTAAAATTAAGTTAAGTGAAGCTTTATTTTTCTTAAAAAGAAAATTAATTGTTTATTAAACTTCACTTGTGAATATCTAAGACCATTTTGCTCAAAATTGTTTTAAAATTTCCCCTTGCCTTAGTGTATATTTGTTTTTTAGTTGAATAAATAGCATGGAAGAAGAAAATTTAGAAAACCACAATGAATTAAGCACTGTTAAGCATGTATCAGGCATGTTTAAAAATTGGTTTGTTGATTATGCCTCATATGTAATTTTAGAACGTGCAGTGCCTGCAATGGAAGATGGTTTAAAGCCTGTTCAACGCAGAATTATGCATAGTATGTGGGAGCTTGAAGATGGGCGTTATAACAAAGTTGCCAATTTAATTGGTAATACTATGAAATATCACCCACATGGAGACGCCAGTATTGGTGACGCCTTGGTTGCACTTGGTCAAAAAGATTTATTAATAGATTGTCAGGGAAACTGGGGAAATATATTTACTGGAGATAGTGCTGCGGCTCCACGTTATATCGAAGCACGTTTATCTAAATTTGGCCAAGAGGTTGTATTTAATCCAAAAACAACCAATTGGGGTTTAAGTTATGACGGTAGAAATAAAGAACCAATTACATTACCAGGAAAATTTCCATTAGTTTTAGCGCAAGGGGTTGAAGGTATTGCTGTTGGTTTAGCAACTAAAATACTACCACATAATTTTTGTGAGTTAATAGATGCTTCTATTCAAATATTAAGAGGAAAAAAAGCAGTCATTTACCCTGATTTTATTACAGGTGGAATTGCCGACTTTAGTGATTATAAAGATGGTTTGCGTGGTGGCAAAGTAAAAATTAGAGCTCGAGTAAAAGAGTTAAATTCTAAAACTTTAATCATTACAGAAATCCCATTTAGCACAACAACTAGTTCATTAATTGATTCTATTATAGCGGCTAATGATAAAGGAAAAATAAAAGTTAAAAAGGTTGAAGATAATACTGCTGAAAATGTTGAAATTTTAATTCACCTTCAACCTGGTATTTCTGCAGATAAAACGATTGACGCATTATATGCTTTTACTAATTGTGAGTTAAGTATTTCTCCTAATGCTTGTATTATTGAAAACGAAAGACCTCGTTTTGTTGGAGTAAGTGAAATATTAAAAATTTCTACAAATCAAACATTAGCTTTAATAAAAAGAGAGTTAGAAATTGAACAACGTGAATTAGAGGAAAAATGGCATTTCAGTTCTTTAGAGAAAATTTTCATTAAAGAAGAAATGTATATTGACTTTAAGAAATATAGTAACAAAGAAACTTTATTTGAATATTTATACGAATGTTTTAAGCCACATAAAAAGAAATTAATTAGAGAAATTTCTGATGAAGATTTAGGACGTTTAACTCAAATACCAATGATTCGTATTACTCGTTTTGATAGCATAAAAGCTGAAGAACACATGAAGGAATTGGATGAGAAAATTGCAATTGTAAAAAATCATTTATTAAATTTAGTTGATTACGCTGTTGAGTTTTTCAAAAATTTAAAAAAGAAATACGGAGCAGGAAGAGAAAGAAAAACAGAAACCAAACAATTAGAAACCATTATTGCAACTCAGGTTGTTATGGCAAACGAAAAATTGTATATGAATAGAGCAGAAGGTTTTGTTGGAACGGGTTTAAAGAAAGATGAGTTTGTTTGTGATTGTTCTGATATTGATGATATTATTGCATTTACCAGAGAAGGTAAAATGAAAGTATTTAAAGTATCTGACAAAACATTTGTTGGAAAAGATATTTTATATATTTCCATTTTCAAAAAGAATGATGAGCGTACAACGTATAATATGATTTATACTGATGGACCAAAAGGTATTACATTTATTAAGCGTTTTAATGTTACTGGTATTACTCGTGAAAAAGAATATGATTTAACAAAAGGAACTCCAAATTCATTTGTGCATTGGTTTACAATCAATCCAAATGGTGAAGCTGAAAAAACTCAAGTTGTTTTAAAACCAGCACCTGGCTTACGTAAATTTGAGATAGATACTGATTTTGCAGAAATTCCTGTTAAAGGAAGAAGTTCCACAGGAAATATTGTAACAAAGTATGCTGTAAAAAAAGTATTATTAAAACAAAAAGGTACTTCAACATTAGCTGCAGAAGATTACTGGTTTGATGATGCCGTAAACCGTTTAAATAAAGATGGTAAAGGAACTTATTTAGGAAAATTTGCAGGTGAAGATAAAATAGTTACAGTTACAGGCAAAGGTTTTTATAAATTATATACTTATGATGTATTAAATCATTTTGATGATGATACGATTTTAATTGAAAAATATTATCCTGAACAAACATTATCATGTATTTATTATGATGGTGAAAGTAAATCTTATATAACAAAAAGATTTAATCCAGAAAATACATTAACAAAAACATTAATAATTACTGAGAACGAAAACTCAAGGATTGAATTAATTACATCTCAAATTTTGCCAATAATTGATATGAAATTTGGTAAAGAAAAGGATAAAGAAATTGCTGACGAATCTATTAATTTAATTGAATTTGCACCCTTAGTTAATATGAAAGCTAAAGGAAAAAAATTAACTTCTTATAAAATAAAGGAAATAAATCTTAGGGTTTCTGAAGAAATTGAATTAGATCATGATGACGAAATTGGTGGTAATGGAATGTCGCCAATGGAATTACACAGAAGGGCTATGGAAAAACTTGACCCTTCAAATTTTAAAGACAAAGATGGCCAAATAAATTTTGAGTTTTAAATTGTATCAAATTTCAAAATTTTGTTTTATATGTATTTGATTATTTCATTAGTATTTGAAACACTTTTAAAAAAATAAATGTTTTTATACAATTTAAGTATACAATTATTAAATTTTGGAATAAATATTTCTTCCATTTTTAAACCTAAAGCAAAGCTGTGGGTAAATGGAAGAAAAAACTGGGAGGAGAATTTAAAATTAAATGTAAAAAACTTACAACTTCAAAATTCTGTTTGGATACATTGCGCTTCTCTTGGTGAGTTTGAGCAAGGTCGGCCTGTAATTCAAAAAATAAGGGAGGAGAATCCATTACAAAAAATTGTGCTTACTTTTTTTTCTCCTTCGGGGTTCGAGATTCAAAAAGATTTTGTGGCAGTTGATTTTGTATGTTATTTGCCAATTGATAGTAAAAAAAACGCAAATCGTTTTTTAGAAATATTAAAACCGAAAGTTGCCATATTTGTAAAGTATGAGTTTTGGTTGAATTTTTTATTTCAACTTCACGAACGTAAAATCCCAACTTTTTTAATTTCAACAGTTATTAAAAAACATCAATCGTTTTTTAAATGGTATGGTGGTAATTTTAGAAAAGCATTGTTGACTTATGAAGCCATTTATACTCAAGATTTAGAATCAATAAAATTATTGAATCAATTAAATTATCATAAAGCTAAATTAGCTGGTGATACTCGTTTTGATAGAGTTTTAGATGTTTGTAAATCTCCAAAAAAGATTGAGTTCTTTGATGAGTTTAAAAAAGATGCATTTGTAGTTATTGGTGGTAGCACATGGCAAAAAGACGAAGAGTGTTTAGTTGAAGCTTATCTTAATTTGAAATTAAAATGCCCGAAATTAAAGTTAATAATTGCTCCTCATGAAATTGATAATTTGAATATTGAGAAAATAAAAAATTTATTAATAAAGAATAATATTTCATTTCATTTATATTCCGATAACGAAATGGATGTAATTCACTCGGTAATTGTTTTAAATACGATAGGCATCTTATCTTCCATTTATCAATATGGAAATGTTGCCTTTATTGGCGGAGGTTTTAATAATGGTATTCATAATTTACTTGAACCTTCCGTTTTTGGATTACCTGTTTTATTTGGTCCAAATCATCATAAATTTAATGAAGCTTCAGAATTAATTAATTTAAATGCTGGTTTCGAAATTTCGAATAGTAATGATTTAATTAATTATCTCGAAAAATTTATAAATGATAATGAGTATTTAAATCAAACATCTCAATTTTCAAAAAATTATGTTTCGGAAAACGCAGGCTCTTCAAATGTTATTTATTTAGGTTTAAGCGGTTATTTAAATTAGCCTTTTTTAGCAAAACAAACTTAAATTAGAAATAGTTTTAAACTTGATAATATAAAAAATAATGTGATATTTGTTAAGTATTCAAAACCAAAAATGATATGAACAAAATTGTAATAACGGCTTTTATAATTGCCTTATTTAGCGCTTGTACGGATTCAAAACCTAAGAATAATTCCGGATTCGAAATTAATGGAAATTTGTCAAATTCTAAAAGTGAAGTCATCTATTTAGAAAAACTTTCTCAAAAAGGACCGATGGTTGTTGATAGTGTAACAATCAATGAAAAAGGAGAATTCTTAATCAATAATTATTCGCCAAGTGTTGGTTTTTATAGATTAAGATTATCAAATTCTAATTTTGCTATGTTAGTTTTAGATTCGGCTCAAAAGATTACAATTACTGGAGATGCTCGTGATTTAGGTAATACCTATAAAGTAGAAGGTTCTCCTGACACTAAATTATATTTAGAGTATAATGAATTAGCAACAGGACAAAAAATAAGAACTGATTCTTTAGAATCGGTGTTTAATAACGCATTAATTGTACAAAAATTAGATTCATTAAGTGCTGATTCTTTATCTAAAGAATTACAAATACCTTATGAAAAAATGATAGCATCTTATAGCGATATTATTGCTAAAAAGATAAAAGAAAATCCAAGTTCTCTTGCTTCAATTATGGCAATTCAACAAATTAAACCAGAGATTTATTTAGATGTTTACAAAGCACTTGATAAAGGATTAACCGAAAAATATCCAAATAATGAGGATATAAAATCTTTTCATGGAATGGTTCAACAAACCGAAATGATGGTTTCACGAACTCAAGCTATTAAAGTAGGGGCAGAGGCACCAGAATTAATTTTACCAATGCCAAATGATAAAGATTTGCCATTATCAGCACTTAGAGGTAAAGTTGTTTTAATTGATTTTTGGGCATCTTGGTGCGGACCGTGCAGAAAAGAATTGCCAAATGTGAAACGTTGCTATGAAAAATATAAAAGTAAAGGATTTGAAATATTAGGAGTTTCTTTAGATAAAAATAGAGATGAGTGGATAGAGGCGATTTCAAAAGAAGGATTAACATGGCCACAAGTAAGTGATTTAAAATTTTGGCAAAGTGAAGCAGTTCAAATATATGCTGTTCAGTCTATTCCTTATACCGTATTAATTGATAAAAATGGGATTATTATTGCAACAGATTTAAGAGGAGCTGAATTAGATAAGAAATTAGCAGAGGTTTTAAAATAAATACATTAATATAATGCTAAAATGTTTTTTTTGTTTTTTAATTTCATTTTTGTGTTTTAATATTAATTTATTTTCTCAAGAAAACTATTTCCAGCAAGAAGTTAATTATAAGATTGACGTTACTTTAGATGATGTTACTCATAAGCTTTCAGCTTTTGAAAAAATAGAGTATATAAATAATTCTCTTATCCCATTAAATTTCATTTATTTTCATTTATGGCCAAATGCCTATAAAAATAATGAAACTGCATTAGCAAAACAATTATTACAAAATGGCGAAACAGCTATGTATTTTGCAAAAGCTGATGAATTAGGTTTCATTGATAGTTTAAATTTTACTGTTAACGGAGAATCAATAAAATGGGAATTTGATAAAGAGCATATTGATATATGTAAACTCATTTTAAATAAACCAATAAACCCAAAGGATACAATTTTTATTTCTACACCATTTCGTGTTCAATTGCCCTCAGCTAAAATATCAAGACTTGGGCATATTGGTCAAGCTTATGCCATTACACAGTGGTATCCAAAACCAGCGGTATTTGATAGAGATGGTTGGCACCAAATGCCTTATTTAAATCAAGGTGAATTTTATAGTGAATTTGGTAATTTTGATGTAAACATTACGCTGCCAAAAAATTATGTTTTAGCTGCAACTGGAGATAGAATAGATGAGAAGGAAGAAGAACTTTGGCTTTTTGAAAAAGTAAAGGAGACTGAAAAATTAGTAACAGAGAAAAAATACAGTAATAATTTGGAATTCCCAATTTCAGACAAAGAATTTAAAACAATTACATTTAGACAATTTAGAGTTCATGATTTTGCATGGTTTGCAGATAAAAGATTTCATGTGTTGAAAGATGAAATTTTATTACCTAATTCGGGTAGAAAAGTAAATACATGGTCTTTTTTTACAAATAGTGAACCCGAACTATGGTCAAAATCATTAGAGTATATTAATGATGCAACGTTATTTTATTCTACCTTAAATGGAGATTATCCATATAATCATGTTACTGCAATTGATGGTACTATTAGTGCCGGCGGAGGAATGGAATATCCAAATATTACTATAATTGGTAAAAGTGGAAATGATTTTACCCTTGAAACAACTATTATGCACGAGGTTGGTCATAATTGGTTTTATGGAATATTAGGAAGTAATGAAAGGGAATTTCCTGCTTTAGATGAGGGTTTGAATTCATTTTATGAAATGAGATATATTCGAACTAAGTATCCCGAAAAAAAATTAACTAGCATAATAGATAGGGATAGTACATTTCGTTTTTTTGGATTAAATAAATTTAATCATAAGGCCCAATATGAATTTTTATATTTATTAGCCGCAAGAAAAAATACGGATCAACCGATTGTTACTGAAGCAGATAAATTTACCGAATTTAATTATGGAGCAATAGTTTATTCTAAAACAGCCCTTGCTATGGATTATTTGATGAACTATTTAGGGAAGGAAAAATTTGACGATGCTATGAGATTTTATTTCGAGCAATGGAAATATAAACATCCTAATCCAACCGATTTAATAAAAACTCTACAATACTATCTTAATGCTGATTTAAAATGGTTTGAATCCGAATTATTTTTAACCAATCATAAAATAGATTACAAAATTGTTAGTCACAAATTATTAAGTGATAAAAGCCATGTTATTTTAGTTAAAAATAAAAATATGTTATTAGGACCTGTTTCTATTTCTGGTTATAAAGATGGTAAATTGGTTGGTAGTGTTTGGTATAATGGCTTTAAAGGAAAACGTGTTTTCGAATTTCCACCAAGTAATGTGGATGAATTTATTATTGATTCTCAAGAGTTTATTCCTGAATTAAATAGAAGTAATAACCGACTTAGAACAACTGGTTTATTTAGCAGAATTGAACCTTTGCAATTTAATTTTTTAGGGAAATTAGATGACCCGCATTATACACAAATAAATTATTTACCAATTTTAG
>Ga0114978_10002273_pt1 | contig 15811 bp, 10 predicted proteins | sample S_140212_EF_Meta_FD_87027 | JGI IMG/M metagenome (GOLD analysis project Ga0114978, IMG submission 87027) | Freshwater microbial communities from Lake Simoncouche, Canada to study carbon cycling - S_140212_EF_MetaG | ecosystem: Environmental > Aquatic > Freshwater > Lake | place: Lake... | reverse complement strand
TCCCGTACCCTCCTCGCTGCCGTTGCCGGCTGGCTCGCCGCTTCGGCCGCCGTTGACGCTCAAACCGCCGCCACCCCACCGAAAGACGAAACCATCCAGTTGTCGCCCTTCGAAGTCTTGTCGGAAAAGGACACTGGCTACCGGGCGAACGGCACGCTCGCCGGCACCCGCCTGCGGACCGATCTGAAAGACGTCGCTGCCTCCGTCTCCGTCATCACCAAAGATTTCATGAACGATCTCGGCGCCACTAATCTCGCCGAACTCCTCGTCTATACAACCGGCACGGAGGTCTCCGGCCTCGGGGGAAACATGTCGAGCTTTGACGTCAGCGCCGGCGGCGTGGATCCAGAACAAGTCAACCGCCAACCCGCATCAGTCGTCCGTATCCGCTCCATCGGTTCAGGCACCACCGGCTCCGATCAAGCACGCGACTTTTTCACCACCGAAATCCCTTCCGATGGCTACAACATTGATCGGGTCGAAATCAATCGCGGACCCAACGCCATGCTGTTCGGACTCGGTTCGCCCTCCGGCATCGTCAACGCCTCGCTCATCAAGGCGGGCTTGCAGCGCAACGCGACTTCTCTCGAGTTAAAGAACGGTCGCTTCGACTCCCACCGCGAGGTGCTGGACCACAATCAGGTGCTGCTCAAGGATAAGCTCGCCTTCCGGTTTGCCACGCTCACGGGCGAACAGAAGTACATGCAGCAGCCGGCCTTTGCCCGGAACGAGCGTTACTACGGCACCGCCACCTACAAACCGTTTGCCACCACCACCGTCAAAGTCAGCACGGAGTACGGTCGCAACATTAACGCCAAACCCGAAAACTGGCTCCCCAATAGTCTCATCGGCAACTGGATTCAAATGGGGAAGCCGGCCTACGATCCGACGACTTCGCGTCTGACGTTTTTGGGTACGCCGCCGGATGTCAGCTCGATCATTTACCCGGGCGCGTTGACCAATGGCGCCTTCAATGGCGGACGAAACGGCACGCTGACCGGCATGGTGACCGACGCGATCTTTGTCGTGAACGAGAATCCCAATGTGCGCTCCTTGGGTATCACCGGCTTCAAGGAACGGGGCGTCATCGGCTACGAGTTTAACAACGCGCGACTGCATCAGAATTTTCTCACGACCCCGAATGCGACGAATCCACTGGTACAGGACGGCATGGCGACTATCGGCAATCCGCAGGATTTTCTGCGACGCCAGAAGACGGGGCTGACCAGCGCACCCAACAGCACCAATTGGACGCCCACCAACATGACTTACAACTTCTGGAAAACTCCGCGGTATGTTGATATCGGCGTTTTCGACTATTTCACCCAAATGATCGAAGGGCCCAACAAGCAGGAGCGTTCCCGGTGGAAGACCTACAACGCGACCGTTGAACACCGGCTCGGCCGAAACGCGGGCATCGAGTTCGCCGCCGACTGGCAGTATCTGGACGCGTCCTTCAACAACCCCAGCAACTACACCATCAACGTCGACATCAACACCAAGCTGCCCGACGGCGCGACCAATCCGAATTTCGGCCGCCCCTATTACAGTGCCGTCGGTTGGGCTGCCTCCGAGACGCGCGACCGCAAAGGCGCCCGGGCCACGGCCTACTACGATCTGGATCTTCGGCCGCACGCCCAAGGATGGATGAGCAAGGTCCTCGGGCGGCATATTTTCACCGGTAACATCACTTCTGCAGACTACTTCATCCAATCCTTCGGCGGTCGTTCCCTCTACAGCGGAACCGACTATCTGGATGCCGAACAAGCCAGCAACGCGGGCACGACGACGGTCGTCAACCGGGCCTTCTCGGCTGATAAACGCGCGGTTTGGCCGCTCAACTATCTGGGGCCCTCCTTGGTCGGCTCGGCGGACGGGCGAAACGCCGGCATTCAAAACGTGCGCGTGAACACCAGCGCGAACGACTTTAGCTCCATTCTCACCCGCTACTATCAATCACCGGTCATCAATTCACAGGCCCCGGCGCAATGGCAGGACAAAGCGTTCAGCACGTATCATAATGCCGACGTCTGGGACTTCCAAAACGGCAACGGCCAATACACGATCAGCCGCCGGAGCAGTAAATCCCTCTCCAAGGTCTTGATCGCGAACAGCCGTCTCCTGAGCGACCATCTGATCACGACGCTCGGCTGGCGCAGCGATGATTTCAAGGCCCACGATGCCGGAGCTCCCAATCGGGATGTGAACAGCAATGTGGCGCTGACCGACTACAAGAATTGGCCCCTCCAGCAGGCTATCCATACGACCGTGAACACGTTTAACTACGGGATTGTTGGGCACGTCCCGCAATTTGTCGTCGAGAAACTGCCGGCCGGAATCGACGCTTCTCTGACGTATAACAAATCCGACAACAGCTCGCCCACGAGCCCGCGGACCGGTCTGGACGGCCAAGTGATCGCGGCGCCGACGGGAAAAACCAAAGAGTTCGGCGGGCGCATCGGCCTTTTCAAGGGCAAGTTCGAATTCCGCGTCATTAATTTCGAGACCACCGCCGGCAACTCGACCAATAGCAATCTACGCAACCCGCAGAATTCCATCCAGCGTCAAGTCAACACCACCTACCTGAACATCGCCGCGGGCGCGGCGAATCGCATCAATACAGATCCGCAACCTTACGATACCGGGTTGCCCAGCACCCCGGGCGCCGTCGCGGCCGTGAAGGCGTGGAACGACTTCTTCACCTCCCCGTATGGTAAGCAGTTCCTCGATACGTTCCTTTACAAAAACGTCGGCACGAGCACCCAGACCCACGATGACCGGGTCGATACGGTGGTCTCAACGTCCGACGTCGTCGCCAAGGGCTGGGACTACGAAGTGACTTACAACCCGACCAAAAATTGGCGGATTTCCGCGAACGCGTCACAATCCGTCGCGATCCGCAACAACACCGGTGCAGCGCTCAATGAATTCGGCGATCAAATCACCGCCCTGATGCGAGGACCAGCCGGCAATATTCCCCAAGGCACCAACTCGACTTCCGCGCTCCGGGACCAATTCGCTCAACAGGTGGTCGATATTAAGAAAGAACTGGCCCTCGATGGCAGCCCCTCCCCGGAAGCCCGCAAATGGCGCTACAATATCGTCTCCAACTACACGATCGGCGAAGGCCTCCTGAAAAACGTGAAAATCGGCGGCGCCATCCGCTGGCAGGACAAGGTCGCGATCGGCTACCCGGTCATCAATGTGCCCGTGGGCACCGTGACCTTTAATCCGCTCAACGACGTGAAGAATCCGTATTACGGACCAGCCGAAACCAATTACGACGCGTGGATCGGCTACTCCTACCGGCTGCCCCGCAATATCCGTTGGTCGGTGCAGCTCAACGTGCGCAATCTCGGGGTAAACCGGAAACTCATTCCCGTGGCGGCCCAGCCCGACGGATCCATCGCCGTCAACCGTATCGCCGAACCAATGACGTGGTCGCTGACCAATAAATTCGATTTCTAATGAGTCTTGGAGGCAGGAGCCCGCTTGCGGGCGATTTTCACCATGCGTGGGCCGCGGTCGCCGAAGGTTTTGTTGGACCGGAACCCTCCAGCGTCCACTCCCGACCATCGCGAAACGACCCTTTCCGACCCCACAAGTCGTTTAGACTTTCGGGAATGCTCCGGTTCTGACGCACCTATGCGCTTGACGCACATAATCGCCGACGCGGCGGTGCCGGCATGATTCAGGACTTCGCCCGTGAGCAAACGGCGCCGATTCACGCGGGTGAAGTTTCGCCTCGTCTGCAGCAGGCGATGCAGCAGGAGGCGCGGCGGAAGTTGTGGCAGCTGGACGCTGCGACCGACTTGGCTTTTCTGCGGGTCCCGCCGGGCAACCGGCTGGAAGCGCTGCAAGGAACCCGGGCCGGGCAGTATTCGATTCGGGTCAACGACCACTATCGCCTCTGTTTTGTCTGGGACGGCGAGCACGCGCACGCCGTCGAGATTATCGACTATCATTAAGCCCATTCCCTCCATGAAAACGAAACGACTGCCGAACATTCACCCGGGCGAGATCCTGTTGCACGACTTCCTTGAGCCGATGGGCATCACGCGTTACCGGCTGGCGAAGGCGACGGGCATCCCGCAGGCTCAGGTCTTGCGCATATGTGCGGGCACGCGGGCAATCACCGCGCAACCTCCATGATCGCGCTCACGGCATTCTCTGCGGCGGTTTCCGTCCGGCATCGTCACAAGCGAGAGCTTTTCATCCCCGTCAGTCCCCACCTAAAACCCCAACTATGACACCCCATCCCCGCACCCTGCTCGTCGCTTTCGTCGGCTGGCTCGCCACTACGGCCGCCGCTGTCGCCCAAACCACCCCCACACCCACGCGTGCTCCCGCACCCTCGAAAGAGGAGACCATCCAGTTGTCGCCCTTCGAGGTCGTGTCGGAAACTGATAATGGCTACAAAGCGACCGGCACCCTCGCCGGCACGCGGCTCCGTACCGATCTCCGCGATGTCGCCGCCTCGATTACGGTGGTCACCAAGGATTTCATGAACGACATCGGCGCCAATAATCTGGACCAACTGCTCAATTACACCGTTGGGACCGAGGTCGCCGGATTGGGCGGAAATTTCAGCAGCGCCGGATCGGACGCGAACTTTACGGACTTCTTTGGACCCGTGCGCAGCGTGCAGGGCTCGAATCGCGTCCGCGGTCTCGGCGGCGCGGATCAGACGCGCGACTACTTCATCTCGAGTCTGCCGATGGACGGTTACAACACGGATCGCGTGGAAGTAAATCGCGGCCCGAACTCCATGCTCTTCGGCTTGGGCAGCGCGGGCGGCATCATCAACACGGGGTTGATCAAGGCCATGCCCAACCGCACCAAGACGAAGATCGAGGGCCAATACGGTCAGCACGAGTCCGGCCGCATTGCGTTCGACCACAACCAAGTCCTCGTGAAAGACCAGCTAGCGCTGCGCATTGCCACGCTCTACGGCGAAAAGAAATATCAGATTAAACCGGCCTTCATTCGCGATGAGCGCGCCTACGCCACGGCGACCTGGCGTCCTTGGAAAACAGGGACGCTGCGGGCCAGCACGGAACTCGCGAAACAGTTTTCCAACAAAGCCTACAACACCCCGCCGACCGACAATTTCTCCTGGTGGTGGGCGGCCGGAAAACCGGTCTATGATCCGACCACGGGCATCGGCCGCTATCTCGGCACCGCGCCGACCGATGTAAACCTCCAGTCGTTCAATGCCACCGGCGGCATCATCGGTAGCCTGATCGCTGCGGCGACCCGGCAGCCGATCCTCACGATGGAGAACCCCAACGTATCCAAATTCGGCATCACCGGGCTCGATCCCGCCATCCAAGCCATCGAGGGTTCCAACAACCGCGTGCGGCTCAACGCCGCCGGCAACGCCTTCGCCAACGATTCGATGCGTAACCTAAACAATTCGAAAAATTACATCCAACGCCTGACGCAGACCGCCAACCCCGCGCTTTTCAATTTCTGGCGGGATTTCAAGCTGACCGATCCGTCGATCTTCGATTTCTACAACGAATCACTCGAGGGACCGAACAAGCGCGAGTGGGCCTTCTGGAAATCTTACAATGCCAGCTTCGAGCAGCGCCTCAGTGCGAATGCCGGTGTGGAAGTCGCCTTCGACAAACAGTTCTTGGACGCCGGCTACGTGCAGCCCTTCCAGTTCCGCAATCACGCGATCAACATTGATATCAATACCAAGCTCCCCAACGGCCTGCCCAATCCGAATCTCGGCCGGCCAGTCATCCTCGGCGCGGAGGGTTTCCAGAGCTACAGCACCACGGATCGCGAGGCCTACCGCGGCACGGCGTATTACGATCTCGACCTTACGCGCAGTCGGCAGGGTTGGCTGGGCAAGGCGCTCGGCCGGCATATCTTCACCGGATCGTTCACCGGTCAAAAGCGTTTTGGCCAGAGCTTCGGCGGTCGGCCTTATCAGCTGGGCGTCGACTATTGGCAGGCCGAATCGGCGAACGAAACGCGGTCCATCGCGGTCGGCGACGGCAACCGCGTCCTCTCCCGCCAGACCTATATCGGGCCGAGCCTCCTCAACGCCAGCGGCCCGCAAAACAACGGTCTCCAGGGCGTGCGCGCCAACAACGGAATCGATGGCGCCGCCTCCGTCACCACGCTCTACTATCAAATGCCAGCCGCCACACCCATCGCGCTCGCCCCTTGGCAGACCCGCACGTTCAACGTCGTCCCGACGGAAAAATACGATTTGAGCAACACCGCCTCGAGCCCCGGCCGCAACCGCGACGACGTCAAATCCCTCGTCTTCGTCGCCAACAGCTATTGGTGGGACCACACGCTCGTGAGCACGCTCGGCTGGCGCAAAGATACCTTCCAGACCTACGACGCCGGGACTTCCCTCACCGATCCTGCGACGGGCCTCAAGATCCAAGACCCCGCCCAATGGCGATGGACGGCGCCTTCGCTCGACGACTCCGCGCGCTCCTTCAACTACGGCCTCGTGTTGCACCAGCCGCCGTTCCTGCGCGGCAAACTGCCCCTCGGCGCCGATGTTTCGCTCACCTACAACAAGTCGGATAATTTCCGGCCGAGCGCGCAGCGCACCGACATGTTTGGCACCAACCTCGCCGCCCCCACCGGCAAGACCAAGGAGTGGGGCGCCCTGATTTCGCTCTTCAACAACACGCTCGAGCTGCGCGCCACCAAATACGAAACGACGGCCGCGCTAGCCACCGCCACCGTTTTTAGGGAACTCCAAAATCAACTCGTGCGCCGCATCGACTCGCAGATGGAAACGAACTCCGGCGAAATTTACCAACAGGTCGCACCGCCCGCCGCACTGTCAGCGTGGAACCAGTGGCTCCTGAGCCCGGTCGGGAAGAATCTTTTCCAGACATTTAATTTCAAGTCCAACCCCGGCCCGAACAACACGATCATCGTCGACCACGACGACCGGATTGACCTCGCCGTGAACACCACCGACATCCTCGCCACCGGCTACGAGTTCGACGTCGTCGTCAATCCCGCGCGGCAGTGGCGCATCGCTTTCAACGCCGCGCGTCAGCAAACCGTCAGCGGAAACACCGGGGCCAGCTTCACCAAGATGATCGCGCTGCTTGATCCGATTTGGGGCGGCACCGCCGCCTTGCTCCCGGATTCGGCTACGTCGAACAATAACCTCGGCCAGACCTGGGCCGGCATCAAAGCGAACGCCGAGAAAGCCGTGCTGCTCGACGGCTCGCCCTCGCCCGAATTGCGCCGCTGGCGCTACAACGTCGTTTCCAACTACTCCTTCGATCGCGGCGTGCTCAAAGGCTGGCGCGTCGGCGGTGCGTATCGCTGGCAGGACAAGTCGGCGATCGGCTACCCCGTAAAAGTTCTCCCCGACGGCTCCGGGGTCTACGACGTGAAACGTCCGTTCTACGGCCCGACCGAAGCCAACGTCGACGGCTGGATTGGCTACAGTCGGAAGCTGAACGACAAGATCCGGTGGAGCGCACAACTCAACGTCCGTAACATCGGCGTGGGCAACCGGCTCATTCCGGTGAGCGCGCAGCCCGACGGTACCTACGACTCCATGCGTATCGCCGAACCACAGACATGGCAGCTCACGACGTCATTTGAGTTCTAGTTAAATGCCTCAAGGGGAAAGGTTGTCCGCAAAGTGAGTCTCCGGGGTCAAACGTTACGCTTTCCACTCTAAACCAGGCCACCCCCCCGAACCGCGGCGGGCGCCCCCGCGCGATCGCTCAGCCCTACGCATCCGGCCAGCCGCCGCACTTCCCGCCAACCTCGCTCCGCGCGACCACGCGAAGCTCGTGCCCGACCTGAGCGCGCGCGTCACGTTACTCGATCGCGACGAAAAGTGCGCCAGCTGGTAGGCGGGGAAATTCCTCCACTCGCACGACGCCTGCTGCGACGCCGCCGGCAGCATCTTCGTCGCCGAATGGGTCCACACCGGCCGCATCACGAAACTGCGCAAGCTTGCGTGACGCAGTGGTGCCGCACCAGGCCACACCCAGCCTACACCCATGGGTTGCCGAGCGCTCATTCGTGGAAACCGGGCCGACTGCATGGATCCGGCGCAGTGGCTAGCAGCGTCCGGCCGTGGCGGAAGCGGAGACGCTGCCGATTCCGCGCGCAACCCTGAGCAGAAACCGGATTCGTCCGACCCCGCCGGCTGGGTTTGTTCTGGAGTTCGATTTCTCGCTCGCATTGCCTTTGCCTCGTTCCCGTTCGCCTCACCCGCCCGAACTCCCCCCATGCCCACCTCCCCCTACTTAAATCTGCTATTCGCTCCGGGTGTTCGCGTCGCCGCTTGGGCCATAGCCGCCTTCTCCTCAGTCGCCCCGGCCACGTGGGCATTCCTTTCGTTTACGGCCGTCGTCGTTTCCGCCGCAAGCGCTCCGCCCAACACCGATTGGCCCACCTACCTCGGCGACAAACAGCGCAGCCTCTATTCGCCGCTCCAGCAGATCCACCGCGGCAACGTCGCGCAGCTCCAAGTCGCATGGACCTACGACACCGGCGAAAAGGGCGAATACCAGGCCAACAATCTCGTCGTCGGCGGCGTGCTCTACACCCCCACGCAGAGTCGCCGCGTTATCGCGCTCGACGCCGCGACCGGCCGCGAACTCTGGAAATGGGATCCGGCCACCACCCCCGCCGGCACCGGCGGCCGCCGCCAACGCGGCCTCGTGTATTGGCAAAACGATACCGGCGGCGAAGCGCGCCTCTTCACCGCCGTCGGTAAATTCCTCTTCGCCCTCGATCCGCAGACCGGCCAACCGATCCCCACGTTTGGGGACAACGGCTCCCTCCTCCTCGGCGCCGGACTCGACACGGACACCCCACCCAACGTCGGCCTCAACACCCCCGGTATCCTCTACCGGGATACCCTCATCATCGGCGGCATCGGCGGCCCCGGTGCCGTGCGCGGCCTCGATGTGCGCACCGGCGCGCGGCGCTGGATTTTCCACCTGATTCCACGCCCCGGCGAACTCGGCCACGACACGTGGCCCGCCGACGCCTGGAAGACGGCCACCGGCGTCATGCCGTGGTCGGGCCAGTCGCTCGACGAAAAACGCGGCATCGTTTACATCGCGACGAAGACGGCCGAGCCCGACTTCTATGGCGCCGAGCGCCACGGAAAAAATCTTTTCGCCAACTCCCTCGTCGCGCTCGACGCCACCACCGGCAAGCGCCTCTGGCATTTCCAGATCGTCCACCACGATCTGCTCGACAAGGATCTGCCGTGCCCGCCGTTGCTCCTCACCGTGACCCACGGCGGAAAAAAAATCGACGCCGTCGCGCAGGGTACCAAGCACGGCCAGCTGTTTGTCTTCGATCGCGTGACCGGCACACCGCTCTGGCCCATCGAAGAAAAACCCGTGCCCGCCTCCGATCTCCGCGGCGAACAGGCGTGGCCCACGCAGCCGTTTCCCCAAAAACCCGCACCGCTCATGCGCCAGCGTTACACCGAGACCGACGTCTCCACGCTTTCCCCCGAGGCCCGCGCGCTCACCACCGACCGGATCAAACTCTCGCCGAACGTCGGGCCGTTTCCCGCGCCGAGCCTCAAAGAGTCGATCATGTTTCCCGGTTTCGACGGCGGCATGGAATGGGGCGGCGGCGCGGCCGATCCCGACGGCATCTACTACGTCAACGTGAATGAAATTCCGTGGATTATCCAAATGGTCGAAACGCGGCGCGCCGACGGCTCACCGCTCGCGCGCGGCGAACGCGACTACCTCCTCCACTGCGCCGCCTGCCACGGCCTCGATCGCGCGGGCATCCCGCTCGCCGGATTTCCCTCGCTCATCGACATCGAAAAACGCCGCACGCCCGAGGAAATCGCGAAGCTCACCAAGACCGGCTTCGGCCGCATGCCCGCCTTCGATCGCCTCACCGACGCGCAGCGCGACGCGATTCTCGACTACGTGCTCGGCAAGCCGGACCCCGCCGCGTCCACCCCGACCAAGGCAAAGGGAAAAGCCAAGTCCGGCGCACCGCCCGCCTCCGCCGCAACCCCGGCCCCGTATGCATTCGGTGGATTCCGCCGCTGGACAGACAACGCCGGCTACCCGGCGATCGCCCCACCGTGGGGCACGCTCAACGCCGTCGATCTCAACACGGGCGAGCTCAAGTGGAAGGTACCGCTCGGCGAATACCGCGAGCTCACCGCGCGCGGCATCCCGCCCACCGGCACGGAAAACTACGGCGGCCCCGTCGTGACGGCCGGTGGCGTGCTCTTCATCGGTGCCAGCGCCGACGAGACGATCCGCGCCTTCGACAAGGATACGGGGAAGATCCTCTGGTCGGCCCCGCTGCCCTTTAGCGGCAACGCCACGCCGAGCACCTACGCGATCGGTGGCCGCCAGTTCGTCGTCATCTCCGCCGGCGGCGGCAAGTCCGGCCGCCCCGCCGGTGGGAGCATCGTGGCCTTCGCGCTGCCGGCGCCGTAAGGAGCTCACCGCCAGGCCTCGACCAAAAACCTAGCGCCTGCCACCGCCAGCACTCGCGCCGAGCTTCCGCACGCGTCAGGACCGCGATCTCGAACTCACGAGCGCGAGCCACGTTTACCCGAAACCCGGCCGCTACGTCGTCGCCGTGAAGGTCATCGATATTTTCGGTAACGACACGATGACACTCGTGCCAGTGACCATCGGGTAGGAGCCCGCTTGCGGGCGATGGGTTGCGAGGGACGACTGCGGACGCGCTGAATCGCCCGCAAGCGGGCTCCTACCTTCCGATCCGATGCTCTTTATCGACGCTCTCTCAGCCCCTTCCCGCCTCGTCCCCGCGCCCGTGAAAGCCGCCGCGCTTACGGCGTTCAACGCCGGCCCAGCAATTCTTCGACCGTGAGGCCGATGTCCTTGGCAACTTGCCGCAGGAGTGGCGGCGCGATGTCTCGCCCTTTGTGCAATGGCACCGTCGTGCCGCGTCCGTCTGCGTGGCGATATTGAACGTGCGAACCGCGTTAGCGCACGGCGGCGAAACCCAACATCTCCAGCAACCGGCAAACTTCGCCGGGTTTGAGGACAGGGACGTTTCCCATCGTCAGGCGACCGCGACGCTTTGCGTGCCGACGAATTCCGCCTCCAGCTTTGGCTCGCCGTCTTCCAGTAGCATGGCAACGACTTCGCGCAGGTTGGCGTTCAGTTCGTCCAAGGATTCCGCCTGCGAGTGCGCACCGGGGAAGCCCGGCACATAGCCGATCAACAGGCCCGTCACGGGGTCGCGTTCCACGACGGCGGTGAAATTTTTCATGCCGAGATGCTTGCTCCGCCTGGCCGGAACGCGAGCCCACCGAACCTCGCTGAATGCCACGCCCCGGCCGATTCCGAGTTCACCCACATCGTCGGCACCTTCGCCTCGTCCCCGCGCCCGTGAAGTCTGCGGCGCTCGCGGCGTTTCGGCGCAGCCCGGTATGAGATCGCGACAGTAAACCGGGGCTTGCGGTAGGTAGCCTCCGCGATGATTTTCGACTCATGAGCAAAGCCGAAATTCTCGCCGAGCTGCCGAACCTTTCCGCAGGGGAGCGGGACGACGTGAGACGACGGCTGGCCGAACTGGACGAAGAGAACGCCGATGCCGTGGCGCTGGCCCGCGCCGAGGAACTGGGCCGAGGATCGGTGCCGCCAAAAACTCAGGCGGATGTCTTTCGCAACGCGCGCGCCGCGCTCTCGTGAACCGTTGGTTTCACCCGGCCTTTGAGGTCGAGCTGATCGAGGCCGCGCGCTATCTCGAACACCAACGCGGCGATTTTGGCCGGCAGTTTCTCAATGAAGTCGAGGCCGCCATCGGAACGATCATGGAGGCACCCGCCAGGTGGCGGCCGTGGCCCGGTGACATCCGGCGCTTCCTACTTTCCTCGTTTCGCTACACCATCCGCTATCGCATCCGCCGGGATGAAGGTTTGGTGGAGTTCCTAAGTATCGTCCATACCTCGCGCCAGCCCAACACGGGCGCGGATCGGTGACTGTGGCGAGCCTCAGCCAAGCCCTGCCCGAGCCCGAATTCACCCACCTCCTCAGCACCTTCTCGGTCGTCCCCGCGCCCGTGAAAGCCGCCGCGCTCGCGGCGTTTCGCGCCGCGCCGGGAGCGTAGGCGAGTTCAAAAACGGCGGACGTCCATGATCCGAACTTCCTTCACGGCGTGGTCGGCCCAGTAGGTGACACGGAAGTGCGCGGTGTAGACGACTTCGTTCGGTAACCGCGAGCTCCAGCGAGTGAACGGATCACCCTCGCTGGCGCTCGCGGCTACCCGGCAAATCAAAGTCTGAATCTTTTTGGCGATTGATATTAGGGGGTACCGGCCCACGTGTCGGTCACGTGGTAGCGACTGGGCCCGAGCGACCCCATCCGCCGCGACCGCGGCGGTGCGCGAGAGGCCCGTTGAGCGGCTCTCGATCGCGATCGACCCCGGGGTCTCGGCGAAGATCTCCCGACGATGGCACCGTCGGCATTCGTCTGAGCGCTGACGATTGCGGCGGTACCCGTGAGTAGCGCCACAGTGAGCACTCATCGGAACCGTCACGCTCAACAGCGGAGCCTTCAGCCGTGCGTTGATGGAATCAATCATATCCAGAATTTCAGCACGCACGCACAAGGGGCCATTTACGGCGAGGAATCGCTCGAGAACGTCCGCACCCAAGTCAGCACCGATGGGTTGTCGAGCAAGTGGCGCGAGTGGCACGACCTGCGGCGCACGGCTGCAAGCCAATCCCGCTCGACTCTGATCGGCGGGTTTCTCAACGAGCGGTGGCCACATCCCCAGTTAATCATCGCGCCAGGAATGCGGCTGAGACGCTAGTCTTCTACGCCGACGGCGAGGGAGGTGGCGGGCCTAAGCGGCGTCAGCACCACGCTCTCCTTGCGGTAGATCTCGATTCGCGCGTTCCTAAAAATCTGCGGGTAACCTGGGACACTGATCTTCGCTCCGTCGGCAAGGCTGCGGTCGATCAGCACGTAGCAGGGATCGCGCGTGACAATAGTCGGCTCCAAAGTCCGGCCCCGATAAAAGAAAGCCGAGGCGGCATTGGCACGGATCCGGGCGCGCGTGGTGTCCATAATGTAGTTCGGGCCTTCGAACCACAGGCGGCGCTCCGAGAGTGCCGAGTAGTAAAAGTGAACACCGGTGAGCGTATTGTCGAGCGCGCCCCAGTGATCCTTCTTCATGTTTTCCGGCGTGCACGCATTTGCCACGATCACAGCATTGCGTTCGGTGTTCTTCCGGATCCACAGCAAGGCTTCATTAAGGTGGTGCCGGCGGTCGTCCATCCTGGGCTTGGCGGGAGTGGCCAGCCATTCGGCAAAACCCGCCCGGTTACGATCGACCCAAGCCCCCCCCTGCACCACGAAGACCAAGACAAACACGAGCCCGGCGAACCCGACGCTACCTTGCTGAACCCAGCGGCCACGGGCGGCAGCGGGCTCCGCCCCGAGTCGCGCGACGGACTCCGCCCGCCACATGCGCAACCGCCGGACCCCATCCACCATGCCCGCCGCCGCGAGCACCGACATGGGCAAACGAATCATCAAGATGAGATAGAGTTCGCCGTAACTATTCAGCTCCATCAGCAGACCCATGCCCACGCACGCGAGGAAAAATGCGCCCAGCCAGCCAACCAGCGGGTCGCCGTCCCGGCCCCCGCGCCACGCCAGATAGGGGATTGCCAGCAAACCCACCCCGCACGTGCCGGCAAAGATGACCAACGCGCAACTGACCGAGGCCACCGCCGCCGCCAGCGGAGCCGGTAGCCAAGTGCCCAGCGCCTGCTGCCAGGCCGGCAGGTTAGCCTGCCAAAATCCGGTCAGCTGAAAGACGTGCAACGGATTGAAACGGGCATCGCCCGTCCGCCATGACAACATGGTCGCGACGTAAACCATCGCAAACCCGGCGCTCAGCCCAAAGCCGATCGCCACCCACCGCCCCGGAAACCGTCGGTCGCTCAGCCAGCGCCACGCCGCCCACAGCCCGAGCGCACAAATCAACACCGGCAAGACCGTGCCCTTCGCGCCGGTACCGGCCGCCGCGAGCAAGATCAGCCACGCGTAATGGTGCGGACCGCAGCGCGTCAGTCGCGCGCACCGCGCCACCCCGAGCAACAATGCACCGCAAAAAATCATCCCGAAGAAAAATGTCGGGCTGACGAACAGCCACCGCGAAAACAATCCGAGAAACATCAACCGACCGTAGTTGTCGGCGAGCGACACTTCTCCGGCCATGACCAGCAAGAGCGCCGCACCGACACCGCCCCACGGACTGCGGGCCACCTGTCGCCCGAGCAGATAGGCTTGCGCCACCAGCACCGCACCCAACGGCACAATCATGAGCCGCAGGAGCACCAGCGTGACCTCCACGCCAGTCGTACCCGACGCCGCCGCCGCATGCACGAGCATGAAGTAGTGATATTGCAGCGGGGTACCCGAAAGACTCGGATCATCCAGCGGCCAGGTGTTCTTGATCACGCCGGCGCGGCTCACCAAGTAGACCCAGTCGTGGAAGATCGCGCGGCCCGGCAAACCCGCCACCAACGGCGATTCCGCGAACATCTGACTGGCGGCGAGAAACACCAAACCCAGAAACGCCACGACCAGCCCCACAGCCAAGCCGGCATGCGCACCCGAAACCCGCAGTGGCACCGGACTCCGCCGCGATTGAGTCCACAACCCCGCTCCCGCCGCCAACCACAGCACCGGCATGAAACGATAGACCTCCCTCGCCCCGACCGAGGCCAGCCCGAGGTAACTCAGGATCTCCACCGCAAACCCCGTGGGCAGCGCCAGCGCGAACACTGCAGCGATCGACAGCGCGCGGCGGTTCAGCGCCCACAACAAAACGACTCCGGGCAACGCCACGTAAGCCGCAAAATAAGCACTGTAAGCCAGAAGCGCGACGAGGTCATAACCACACCCCCGGGCGACGATCGCGAGCGCACCGGCGAGCGTGATCCCCGCGATTTTCCACAGCGCACCCGGCGCGATCAACGGTCGTGGCGTAGGGACAAAGTAACGCGCTAACGAGGACACAGGGGGGAGGATTTCAGGGTGACAAGAGAACCGGCGATTAGGTACAGCAGAAGCATTCCTAATTCCTACAAAAACTCCTCGGAACCTGTAACGCAACGAAGATTCCAGCGTCCGACCTTCGGACGGTCCGAATAATCCGGATAGTGCCAGCCTCCGCCGGTCGGCGGCGGCCTCGGCCGAGCGTTGGCGAGAGGCGGCCGATCCCGGACACCGCCATCTAGCGGGCGCGACGGCGCGACGGGCCGTGTCTCAGCACTACCCAAACAACGCCGCGATCGGCTTGCCGCCGTCCGTGATCGGCACGGGGCGGTCGCCGTCGTAGAGGTTTTTCGTGTAGTCGATTCCCAACGACGCGTGGATCGTTGCGAAGAAATCCGGCACACTCACCGGATCGCGCACGATTTTCTTCGAGAGCTCGTCGGTCTCGCCATAAGCCCCGCAATGCCGCAATCCGCCCCCCGCGAGCACACACGAAAACGCGCGCCCTTGGTGTCCGCGCCCGCCGCCGCTATCGAACTCCGGCGGCCGGCCAAACTCACTCGTGATCACAATCAGCGTCTTTTCGAGCAGCCGCTTCGACTCCAGATCCGTGATCAACGCGGCAACAGCCGAGTCGAGATCACCGATGAGACCGTGTTGCTGTTTGATACCGCCATTGTGCACATCCCAACCGGTGCCGTTGATGAAATTCAAGTTGTGCGATACCTCGATAAAACGCACCCCGCGCTCCACCAACCGCCGTGCGAGCAAACAGCGTTGACCAAACTCCCCGCCGTAACTCGCGCGCAAATCCGCCTTTT
>Ga0114978_10002271_pt1 | contig 15813 bp, 8 predicted proteins | sample S_140212_EF_Meta_FD_87027 | JGI IMG/M metagenome (GOLD analysis project Ga0114978, IMG submission 87027) | Freshwater microbial communities from Lake Simoncouche, Canada to study carbon cycling - S_140212_EF_MetaG | ecosystem: Environmental > Aquatic > Freshwater > Lake | place: Lake... | reverse complement strand
AAGCGTACAGGAGCGCGATGATCTCGGCGGGAACGTCGAGCAGGTTTGTCGCAATTCGCAGGAAGCCATCGCTATCGACACCCGATGATCCTCCCTTGTATTTCCCTCCCGAGACGTGCGGCCAAATCTTGACGACGACCAGTCGCATGGGATGGTCCCGGCGTCTACTAACGTCAGTGTCCCCGGGAGATGCGCCCGAAGAGCAGCGCGTCAATCGGTGCCGAGGATACACCCGAGGTGTTATCGCTCGTGGGATCATTGCCGAGTGTGGGACCGAGTGCTTGATTCGTGGCAGGGTGGAACTGCTTTAGCAGTCTTCGGAAAAGCAATGGTCTTCGTCTTGTCTGGCGGGGTGGCGATGCTTCGGAGTCCGCAAAGAAGCAGGGCGATTCGTCTTTCTGGTTTCTTCACGCGACGCCATGTCAACAGTCCAGTTTTTGCTCAGTGTTGACATACGATGTCACAGAGAGGATCTGGTGTGTCCCCTCGCCCCGGTACTCCGGGGAGAGGGGACAGGACTTGCCTGCAGTCTTTGGCTGTGAGATCTGGTTCGGGTAATCACCGCGTGGAAGGGTGGTGCTGCTTCGGAGGCCGCAAAGAAGCAGGACGCTTCGCCTTTCTCCTTTCTTCCCGCGACGCCATGTCAACAGTCCGGTTTTTGCTCAGTGGTGATTTACGATGTCACGGAGAGGATTTGGTGTGTCCCCTCTCCCCGGTACTCCGGGGAGAGGGTTAGGGTGAGGGGTCTTTTTCCCGCAGCCGTTAAACGGAAACATCTCGTCGAATTCTTGGTGATTCAACAGAAAATGAATTCGAAAGGATCGCGAACTGTTGCGGGTGATCTTGACGTTCGAAGAGCCCCTCACCCTAACCCTCTCCCCGGAGTACCGGGGAGAGGGGACAGGACTTGCCTGCAGTCTTTGGCTGTGAGATCTGGTTCGGGTAATCACCGCGTGGAAAGGTGGTGCTGCTTCGGAGGCCGCAAAGAAGCAGGACGCTTCGTCTTTCTCCTTTCTTCCCGCGACGCCATGTCAACAGCCCGGTTTTTGCTCAGTGGTGATTTACGATGTCACGGAGAGGATCGGAAAAAGCATCTTACCGAAAGGCCAAACGATCAGTTTTTGAGTTGGCTTACAGTGGAAATTCACAAGAACGTTTAAGAGTCCGTTCGGTCCCTGAGAACAACCCGGTGACGCGCAGAAGCGACCACCAGCGAAAGGGGATCATCGAAGATTTGTTCCATCAATTGATCAGAGCATTCTGAATCGATCTGCTCAATACACGATCACTTCGATTTGATTTTAGGTCTCGGTCGGAGTTTATGGTGGATTGCGAAAATCGGGGGCCATGAACATTCGTTCCCTCAGAAACTGATTCACCTCGGCGGCATGTGTCAGGGAAACCAGGTGCCCCGCCCCACGGATCACTTTGTCAGCGGCGATGCTTGACACCGGAAAGACCCGATCCTGATCTCCATGAATTTGGACGATCCGCAGTTTCGCGACGCCGGGTGAGGGGGTCCAATCGAGAATGGCACCTGCTGCCCAGCGGAGAAATGCGTCATCCGAATCCATCAGCTGGCGAACCGCCCCGCGATATTGAGGGGTCATCCAGCCTCCCGCGTACGTCAACGCCCAAGGGGAAAGCCACTTGGGGATCATCACCAGGCTCGAGGCCGCTCGAAAAATCTTTAGCCGCCGCGGGATCTGCTGGGGGCTGCGGACGCTCCCAATCAGATAGCACTCACGCGATAACAGGTGCGTGGCGACTTCCAGAGCCATCACTCCACCAAAAGAGAGCCCCCCCAGGAAGCAGGGCTGGCCTGGATCAATTTTCTCGGCAAACCGGGCCGCATAAGTCGCAAGCGGCTCCTGTTTTTCGGGGGTAATCCAACTCGGTACGATCAGATTGGGAAACTCGGCCCGCTGGGCTGCAAACAGTCTCGAATCACCACCCAAGCCGGGTAATAAAATCAGCGGCGAAGAGTTCACCGCCGTAGCCACTTCAGCCGTAGCCACTTCATCGTTGTTGAGGGGGGTGGATGGATCCATGTTCACGCTGACATAGGTCTTTCGATCGCGTTATTTAATCGCGGCGCGCGGGGCGGGTGTCGGCCCAAACTTTAAGGAATTGACCAGTTCTCGATCTTGCTTCGCTAATTTGTCGTACGAGGCGGTGTCGACTTCAAATTTGAGTGATGCCTGCCTGCCACTTGGATCCGCAACCAGATAAAAAACCCAAGTCACCGGCCGTTCACCATCGACACCTTCCGCGGTCACTTGGTAAATGAATTTTCGATCGCTCGCAGGGATGATGTCCCCCTTACTCATGGTGCGAAACTGATCTCCCAGCGAGCGGCGAATGTCGGACAGGAACACCTGTTCCGAGAGGTGCTCGCTCGGTTTTGCGGGGGAGAGATGGGTCAAGGAACACTCGGCAATGAAGTTTCCATCATCGAGCATCCGAAAAATCGCCATCTTTTCATCAATAGTACACTCGTGCCACTGCCGTCCATGTTGAATGCTGATGTTCCAGGGGGATTCAAATCGTAATGACTTGGCTGCATCTCCCGCATCATTTGCGGCGTTATCGATAATTTTCGCGTCTGCCAGGCGACCGGGAACTTTAGCGGGCTGACGAAGCAACCGGATCCGGGCGGTGATATCGAGTCCGGGACTGACTGGGCCAACTGTTCGCGTTTCTGTCTGCACGAAATCGGTATCGGAAATGTATTTTCCTTCCAGGTTATAGAGGAAAAAACCACTCACCTTGACCTCGGTCAAAGAGCCGACCGTCGCCCCTTCCAAGTCTCCTGCCATCGTGATTTTTGCGATCCCTTTTTCGACGGAGGCGAGTGTACAAACCAGTTCCCCCTTCACGACGGCATCCAACGAGGTCAGCATCTGAAAGGCCCAGCCCGATACTGTCCAGGTTTCGCCGACGGATAGCTCTTTTCCCGGAAGTAACGAAATCAAGGCGAGGCTATCCGCCGGGGACCGGATCAAGTTCAGCTCATCCCCCGTTAATAAACCACTGAGGCTATACAGTTCGACCCCTTCTGTTCGCCCTTGTGCGACGATCAGCTTGAGGGAATCAGGGAGTCGGGTCGTCGATTTTGATTCCCCCACCTGAATGTCGGCGGTGGCCGTTTCGTATTCTCTCACGGAACGCATCGATTCCGCTTCATCACTCGGTCCCAGTAACCGACGTTCCCGGTAGGACAGGGCTGCTGAAACCGTCTGACGCAGATCGGGACTTTTGGGGAAGTGCAAGACCCCCTTGATATCGACGCGGGTTCCGACGCCAAAGATCCGCGCATCATCAACCGGTTCTTCCAGCTTGTATTTGTCGGCAGCAAAACAGGCGTTCGCCGTGATCACCGTGAGGAAAACGAGTACCGAACAATTTGAGCGAACGTTTTGGAGTGTAGCCATCATCCGTGCCTCCTGTTGGTGATTCGTCGTGCTAATTCGTCGATCTTCCCTCGCGAACGTGACAACCTTGTCAGGATCTTTTGCGAGCCAGAATCATTTGCGAAATGTTGTCGAATTCTGTTGATTGCCCCGTGGCTTAATTGCGTTGTAAAAGGATGAGCAGCCAACGACAGGAATTATTCCGCCGTTTCCACAAATGTGCCACGATCGGCCATGGCGAGTGCCGTTGCGACGAGTCCCTCGACATCGAGCCCGATGTCCGCCAGCAGTTCTTCTCGTTCACCATGTTCGATAAACCGATCGGGAACCCCCAGGCACTTCACGTGACTGGTCGAAATCCCGTCCGCATTGGCTGCTTCGAGCACAGCGGCACCGAAGCCACCACAGATCGAACTTTCTTCAACCGTGATCACAAATCCAGTCTCGTCGATCGCTCGATACAGGGTCGCGCGGTCGATCGGTTTGGCAAACCGGGCGTTAATCACACCGACATCAAGCCCCTCTTCTCGCAGGCGTTCTGCAGCGGCCACACAGGTGGTGAACAGCGAACCGAAAGCGACGAACATTCCATCGACACCCCATTTCAGGACTTCAGCCTTGCCGTATTCGATCGGGGTCTCTTGTCGCTCAACGGTTTCGACATTCGCTTTTGGGTAACGAATCGAGGTCGGTCCATTATGAGTCAACGCAAATTCGAGCATCGGGGCGACATCGAGTTCGTCACCGGGAGCCATGACGGTCATGTTCGGGAAGACGCGCATGTAGGTATTATCAAAGACGCCGTGATGGGTCGGGCCGTCCGGGCCAGCGAAGCCACCTCGGTCCAGGCAGAAGGTGACGGGGAGATTTTGTAGAGCCACTTCCTGGAAAATGTGGTCAAAACTACGCTGTAGAAAAGTGCTGTAGATATTCACGATGGGCCGCATACCACTTTTGGCCATCCCCCCGGCAAAGGCGACGGTGTGGGCTTCACAAATCCCGGTATCGAAAAATCGCTCAGAAAATTCGTTACGTACCCGGCCGAGTTTATTTCCTTCACACATGGCCGCAGTCAGAACACAGACCTTGGGATCGCGCTGCATGGCATCGTAAATCGCATCGCTCATGGCATTCGTGTAGGCCCGGGTCGACGACTTCTTGATCGAGATCACTTCGTTGTTTTGATTGCGGGCGAAGGGGGGAGGCGCATGATACATGACGGGGTCTTCGCAGGCAGGCTCAAACCCGTGTCCCTTCTGGGTAAAGACATGCAACAGGACCGGGCCACTGACTTCCTTCACCATCTCGATCGCACTGATCAGACCGAGCAGATCATGGCCATCGACCGGGCCGATGTAGCGAAACCCCATATCTTCGAAGAGCTTCCCGCCGTGCAGAAATCCTTTCAGCGCATCCTTGAATTGGGCAATCGCATCGGCCGAGGGCTTGCCAACCATCGGGACTTTGTTCAGCAACCAGTTCACATCCCGCTTCAACCCATTGTAGAAGTCGGCGGTTCGTGCCTTATCCAGGTATTTTGCCAGCCCGCCGACACGAGGGCAGATCCCCATTTCGTTGTCATTCAGAATGACCAGCAGATCTTTTTTCAGTTCTGCCGCATTGTTCATGGCCTCAAAAACCACACCCGAGGGCAACGCTCCGTCACCAATCACGGCGACCGATTTGCGACTCGATTCCCCCATCAAATCGTCAGCCGCTTTCATTCCCAGTACGGTCGAGACACTGGCACCGGCGTGCCCGGTCATGAACAGGTCGTAAGGACTTTCGTGAGGATTGGGGAAACCCATCAAGCCCCCCTTGGTCCGAATCGAGGAGAACTGGGAAAACCGCCCGGTGATCAGCTTATGTGGATAGATTTGATGGCCGGTATCCCAAATCAGGCGATCTTTGGAGAAGTCGTAGACCAGATGCAGCGCCAGACAAAGCTCGACAACACCGAGATTACTCGCAAAGTGAGCGGAACGTTCTTGCACAAGATTGCACAAGGCCTCGCGAATTTCATCCGCCAGTTGCAACAACTGCTGACTACTGAGTTCACGCAGGTCCAGCGGCGAGTGAATTCGGGGAAGCAGTTCAAACTTCATGATCGACTCCAATTTTATTCGTTCAGTGGTCACGTTTTGCGACAAATCGTGCGAGTTCCGCCAATTTGTTCGCCCGACGCCCAAATGAATCTAGCAAACCACAAGCTTCTGTAATCAAATCATCCGCTTTACGCCGACTTGGGTCGACCCCAAGCAGGCCCGGATAAGTCATTTTCCCGAGCGATGCATCTTTACCAACATTTTTGCCCAGTTTCGCAGCGTCTCCGGTCACGTCCAAGAGATCATCCGCAATTTGAAAGGCTAAACCAACATTTTTCCCGAAGGATTCGAGTCGAGACAGAGAATCGGCATTGGCTTCGGCCACGCGCGCTCCTAATGTCACGGCAGAACAGAGTAGACGCCCTGTCTTACGCCGATGAATCGCTTCCAGTTTGCTCAAATCATCACCAATTTTCGCCGCATCGTGTTCCTGACGAGCGAATTCCGTCGGCGACTGTTGCTTTAAATACTGTTCGGCCTCTAAGTCGGCCACCTGGCCACCAACCATGCCACACCAACCTGCGGCCGAGGCGAGGTCAGCACAACAGGCTGCGGCAACTTCACCGGGCCGAATATCACGGGCAATCACCTCAAAAGCGAGGGTGAGCAGCGCATCACCCGCCAGAATGGCCATCCCCTCCCCGAAAACCTTGTGATTGGTGAGTCGCCCTCGACGGTAATCATCGTTATCCATCGCCGGCAAGTCATCGTGGATCAACGAATAAGTATGAATCATTTCGATGGCGCAAGCCGCAGGCATCGCAGCCTCGAATGATCCACCGCAGGCTTCACAGGCGAGGAGCACCAGAATGGGTCGCAGTCGTTTTCCACCACCTAATAAACTGTAGGCCATCGACTCTTGGAGGCGGGATGGGCAATCCGCATGTGGCATGACGTAGTGCGCCAGACGCGAATTCACGCGGTCTCGCAACACAACCAGTTCGGCTTCAAACTCTTGTAAACTCACTGACATTCCACCCATCCGCATCCGTGCGAAAATCTCATCGGGCATTCGGGCGACGTTTCACTTCACAACTTCAAGCCCCACCCATGCGGGAAAGATGCTAATCGACAACGGGGGGGAGAGCAAAGTCGATTGAAAAAAAAGATGACAAAATTGGTTGGAAATTCGCAAAATCCCCTCGTTTTCCCTTCCTGAATCGATCGGAATTGCCACATTATGCCCATTGAGCAGCAAGGCCCCTCAGTCTGAGGGATTTGTCGCCACTCCCCATTTGTTTCTGCAGGAGGTTTAGTTAAGGGGTGATCTGGTTCCCGAAAAATTCCCGTTAACCCCAAAAAGACTCGTCTTGACGCTCATTGAGCCTCAGCGTAACTTCCGCGAATCATCCCCGAGACTACTTTGATCACATCTCTGCACGTCCGTTGGTTCTGCATGGAACGTCTGTTCATGTTGATCCGACGTACTGGTATTTCAACGCGATAAATCCCATTTCTCCCCTCGTCCTGTTCATTCCGACTGAAACTTGTGAGCTGGGTTGAGCTGGCTGAGCCAGCCTCATCTCATTGGGTCACTTCGCCTCAATAAGCTGGCCACCTTGGCTGGTAGTCATTGCGAAAGGAGTCGCATTCCATGCACGAACCTCACTTAACGGCCTTTTCCCGTCGAAAATGGTTGCAATCGGCTGCCATTGCTGCGGCATTCCCGGCGATGGCGTTCGGACGGACACCGGCATCCGAGAGCAGCGATGACGAAGAACTCGACGATGATGACAAAAAATATCAGACGAAAATCGAGACAAATCTGATCGGTGACCACACGCAATTTGCCGGATTAGAGCCGGTGGTGCTGGAAGGGGTTGGGCTGGTTCGTAACCTGTCTGGCACGGGGGGGGATCCTTCTCCGTCACATTACCGATCCCTGCTGATGGAAGAACTGAAAAAACAGGGCTTCCGTAATCCGAATGCCATTTTAGAATCACCCAATACCGCCTTGGTGATCCTGCGAGCGTACCTTTCCCCCACGGCCAAAAAAGGGGATCGACTCGATGTCGAAGTTCGTATTCCCGAAAGTGCCAATGCGACGAGTCTGGTGGGTGGCGAACTGATGGAAGTTCGCCTGTCAGACAAAGCGGTCGTCGGTGGTGAACTCAAAAAAGGTTGGGAATATGCTCTCGCTCGCGGTCCTGTCCTGACTGCCGGGCTCGCCGCAGCCTCGGCAACGGATCCTGCGCTGCTTCGACGAGGCCGTGTCCTCAGCGGTGCGGTGGTGAAAAAGGAGCGAGAACTGACCATTCTGTTGAAAAACGATTTTCGCAGCATTCGCAACGCACAACGCGTCACCGATGCGATCGGAAAACGGTTTCACCATTTCGATGAACATGGAATCAAAAAACCGCTCGCGTCAGCCAAGACCGACCAGCGTTTAGTCCTTTCCGTACACCCACGATACAAAGACAATTTTCCCCGCTATCTGCAGGTGATTCGGCACTTGGCTTTTCGGGAAGAGCCGGTGCAAATGCGCGTGCGGATGACGCGTTTGCAACATGATCTGCTGGTTCCCGAGACTGCCAGTTCGAGCGCCCTGCAACTGGAAGCGATCGGCAACGAATCGATTCCGATCCTGAAAAAGGGAATTGTGGCCCCCACCCTCGAATGCCGCTTTCACTCGGCCATGGCGTTGGCTTATCTGGGTGATTCCTCGGGATTGCCCGCCTTGGTGGAATCCTCGCGGAAAGAACGTGCGTTCCGGGTGTTTGCCTTGGCCGCCATTGCGACGCTCGAGGAGGCCGAAGCCCATCTCGCCCTGCGAGAATTGATGAACGAGCCCAACGACGAGACCCGTTACGGAGCTTTTCGTGCACTCTGGACACTCGATCGAAATGATCCTTTCATTCGAGGCGAACGACTGGGGCTGCGAGAAGAAGCTGAAAATTATGACGATGAATACAAGCTGCACGTGCTGCAAACCAGTGGCCCGCCGCTGGTGCATGCGACATTGCGAACACGCCCCGAAATTGTGATCTTTGGAGCCGAACAGGAATTCATCGCTCCGATGTATGTCTCGGCAGGCAAACATATCATGGTGACCGCACAACCGGGATCGACCACGGTCTCGCTGGCGCGCTTTGAAGTGGGAAAACCTGATCAGCGAAAAGAAGTTTCACTGCGAGTTTCTGAAGTGATCCGTGCGGCGAATGAGTTGGGAGCGACCTATCCCGACATCCTGCAACTGCTGGCGGATGCCTCGAAGCAGAAAAATTTACCGGTCGCAGTCGCAACCGATAAATTGCCAGAAGCGGGGCGAACTTATTATCGCCCGACCACAGAAGGAGCACCGGGTGGCCGAGCCATCAAGATTGGTCGAGATCGATTTGCCCCTGGAAGTTTCCCGGAAGTTGATGACCCCGAGGAAGCGGCTCGCCGGAAGGAAGAGTCTGATCGAGCGGCGAAGGAGGATTCACCAGGTGGAACCATGGCGAACGTCCCCGGCGTGCCACCACAAAGCGACGCCGAAGCTGAGCCGGATTCCAAACCAGACAAGAATAAAAAGAGCCTGAACCGGAAACCCAGCGAAAAAGCAAAACGCTCGCGGTCCTGGTTCGGCGGTAACAAGTGATCGGTTGGACTGATGCTCAAATCACTTGAACTGTTCGGCTTCAAAAGCTTTGCCGATCGGACTCGCTTCGATTTCTCAACGGGGATTAACTGCGTTGTAGGACCGAACGGGAGCGGTAAGAGCAATGTCGTCGACGCCATGAAGTGGATTCTTGGGGATCAGTCGGCAAAAAGCTTGCGTGGCAAAGAGATGACCGATGTCATCTTCAATGGCTCGACCAGTCGTAAAGCGAGTCCCTTTGCCGAGGCGACACTAACGTTTGACAATTCTCAGGGTCAGCTGCCACTCGACATGCAAGAGGTGCAGATTGGTCGTCGGATCTGGCGAAACGGCGATGCCGAGTACCTGCTGAATCGAGCCCCGGCTCGTTTGAAAGACATCAAGGACCTCTTCCTCGGCACCGGTGCCGGGTCCGCCGCTTACAGCATCATCGAGCAAGGCCGAGTTGACCAGATCTTACAAGGGAATTCGGCGAGTCGGCGCGCAGTGTTCGAAGAAGCGGCAGGAATCAGCCGCTTTAAAGCGCGCAAGGTGGAAGCACAGCGAAAACTCGAACGGGTTGGTCAGAATCTCGAACGATTGACCGACATTGTCGACGAAGTCGAAGCCCAGCTGAACTCGACGCGCAGCCAGGCGGCGAAAGCGGCCAAATACCACGATGTTTCCAGCGCGCTCAAACGATGGTGGCTGGGCCTCGCCGCTGACGACTTCCGTCACCTGACCGCCGAAATGCAAAAACTGGAAAAACAACTCGGCATTTCGCGCGCTGAGCTTGAGATCCTGAATGAGCAGCACAAGGGGCTTGAAGCACGTGAGGCGACGTTCGATGCGGAACTGGCCAAACTGGAAAACCAGTTGCGTGATGTCGAGCGGCGTAATTCGGTCGCTCGCGAAGCGATCGCGGGCCATGAAGCGACCATTCAATTCCAAACCGCTCGATTACAGGAACTCGAGTCCGAACTGATCCGACTGCAGCGTCAAAAGCTGACGTTGGCTGATCGTGTCCAAGAGACCCGCGATGAAATCGTGTCAGAGGGGACGCGGCTGACCGCGTTTGATGCCGAGTACACTTTGAATCGTCAGCGTGTGGTGGAACACCAAGAACGGCTCCAACTGGCGGCTCACGAACTGGCGCAAAAACGGGAGCAGCTCGAACAAGGACGGACCCGCCGACTGGAACTGACGCGCATCGTTTCCAACACGAACAATGCCGTGATGACGCTGCGAACAACGATCGGAGCATTTCAATCGGAACGGCAGCGAATCCTTTCGCAACGGGATGCCATCGCAGGGACATTGGCCGAACGGGAACTGGAACGGGAACGTGGTTTACAGCGCGCGGATGAAGCCTCACAGGCGCAATCCGCCGCACTCCAAAGCCTCAGAACCACTCAATCGCATCGAGCACAGCTGGTGGGTGCCCAAGAGCAAACCAAGGAAACGCTGGCCGAACTGCGCGAGCGTCGCAGTGCGGCTCAAGCCCGCAAGGGATTGCTGGAAGATCTGGAGCTTCGGCAGGAAGGGGTGGGGATCGGCGTTAAGGATATTCTTGGTCGAGCCCGCACATCACCCTACCCCCCGTGGAATTCCATCGTCGGTTGTGTTGCCGATCTGCTGGATGTCGATCTGGAACGGGCAGCGCTGCTCGAGGTGGCACTCGGTGCGCGCGCACAACTCATTGTCCTGAAAGAGTACCAGCCATTACTCGATTATCTGAATCGCGGAACCGTCCTGCTCACCAGCCGTGTCGGATTCATCGCCATCCCTGACCGGACTGTCAGCGAACCGTTGTCGGCGGTGACTCAAAACGATCGGTTTGTGCATCTGCAATTGGATCCGAGGAAACTTCCCGATCTCTCCAGTGAACCGGGTGTCGTGATGCGGGCCGACGGGTTGGTCGTTTCTGACCGCGGGATCGTGGGCCTTGCGTCATCGGTGCTGGCTGACACCTGGGTCGTTGAGTCCATGGAGGTTGCGGTTCGACTCGCGACCGGTCGTGGAGCCGGACTTCGATTTGTCTCACAGCAAGGGGAACTGCTGGAAGCGAATGGAACTCTGTATGTTGGAACGATTCGCAGTGAAACGTCCCTCTTGTCACGAAAAAGCGAATTGCGGCGACTGAAAAATGATCTAATCTCGATGGACCGTGAGATTCACGACTCGGAACAGTCCCTCCAGACGATGTATCAGTCGTTAACAGGGGCCGATAGTGAGCTGGAGGCGGCGGCAGCAGAACTTGATTATGCCAATCAACGATTTGCCGATCTGAAAGCCGAATTGACCGCACAAGACCAGACGTTGGATCGCTTGAGACGCGAACAGCAATCGCTGGAATTGCAACTGCAGACGGGGAGCGAGTCTCTTGCCGAACAGGAAGCCGAGCTCAAACAGGCCGAGCAACATTCACTGGAAACCGAAAGCGAACTGACTCAGCTGGCGGCGACGCTGGAATCGGCTGGGGAGGAATTATTGGTCCTGGAACGACACCATCGCGAGATCGAACAGCAGCGCAGCGACGATCAACTGGACCTCGTCAAACAAGGCGAAAGGCTCGAAGGGCTGAAGGCCACCGTGATTCGTCTCGACAACGAACTGCAGCAGCGAATCGTCCAGCACGAAGAGGCGGACCGACGTTTTGCGACCTCGACCACGAAAAAGTCGCAAATCGTGCTGCAGATCCTGAACACGCGTGGGATTCGGGATGAAATCATTTTACAGGCGGAACAGATTCAGTCTGCTGCGATGGTGCTGGATCGCGAGAAAATGCAGCTACGCACGGAACGCAGTGCGATCGTCGAAGAAGAACTCGGATTGCGCAAGCAACGGCGTGAGCGGGGGGATCGTCAACATACCGACGAAATTCGCTTACGAGACATGAATCATGCACTGGTGAATCTCAATGAACGCCTGGAAGAAGAATATCAACTGAAGCTGGCGGATGTTGTGGAATCGGGAGAATCTTCGTTTGCCCTGTTTCGGGAAGAACGCAGCGGTAATGGTCCGGGAGGCAAACGCAAAAATCGGGACAGTCACGATTCGGTAGCAAAGTCCCCGACGGCCGCCATAGAAACCGATGCAACCGATGTCCCGGAACAGTCACCGTCGGACGAGGCAGAAGGGATCCAGGCGGACCAGGAGACGGCAGTTGTTGATGATCATGAGGAACCACAGGATCGAGGGAACCTCGACCTGGGTGAGTTGCGATTTGAGGACATTCGTCCGGAAATCGAAGCACGAGTGAATCGTTTAAGGAAACAACTCAAACTGATGGGAGCGGTCAATACGGACAGCTTGCGCGATCTGGAAATGCTGGAAACGCGCTATACCCAACTGGCAGCACAATTACAGGACCTGGTCGAAGCCCGGCAAACGCTGGAAGAGATTATCCGCAAGATCAACTCGGAAAGCCGGCGACTGTTTGCCGAAACCTTCGAGACCATCCGCAAAAATTTTCAAGAGCTGTTTCGACAAGTCTTCGGTGGAGGAGAAGGGGACATTATTCTCGAAGATCCCAACGATGTGCTGGATTGTGGGATCGATATCGCGGCGCGTCCACCTGGAAAAGAACTTCGCAGCATTTCGTTGCTCAGTGGTGGCGAAAAAACGATGACCGCGATCGCACTGATCATGTCCATTTTCAAGAGCAAGCCGAGTCCATTCTGTATCCTGGATGAAGTGGATGCCGCTTTGGATGAAGCGAATGTGGAACGCTTTACTGCGGTGGTCAAAGCCTTCCAGACGACGACCCAATTCATCATGATTACCCATCACAAACGATCAATGACCGTTGCAGACGTACTGTATGGTGTGACGATGGAAGAGTCGGGAATTTCGAAGCGGATGAGCGTTCGGTTTGAAGATGTCAGTGACGACGGAAATTTCAAACCCCCTCCGCAAACCTCTGCGGCCTGAATCTCACTTCAGTGGGACATTCCTCAAAGCAAGAAAGCCACAGATCCATCGCAGAGAACGCGGCGGATCTGTGGCAAGTCTCAGGCTTTAAAAACGAAATGTGAGGTTGGGGATCATGATGGTTTCAGCGTGATCAAGACTGGAAATCCATTCACATCGAGTCTCGGTTTCGAGACAGATCACAGACCCGGATTACTTGACGAACTTTTGTTTGCGGGAGTACCGCCCCAGAGCGACGACGAGAATTCCCAGTCCAGCACAAACCAGCGACGAAGGCTCGGGGACTACCGTCAGGACTTCAGAAATGCCATACATCTGATAAGTGTTGGTCGTGGGGTGAACGCCAGTGATTCCTCCCGCTTCGACCCAATTATGAATCGTGGTTCCGGGCACGATGCCGACTTCAGTCCGGACCTCGGGGAAATGGCCATTACCGTTGCTCGTCGACCCCAGTCCGAAATTTCCCCCTGCAACCGTATTGTAAACCGTTCCGATTCCGTTAGTACCCGTCCAAACAAAAACGCCGCTGTAAGACTGGCCAGAAAGATCCTTCGTCGGTTGGGCCAACAAACCTCCGAAACTGGCCCAAAGACCGTCGGCGATGTTGCGGGTTGAACTCGCCACTTTGGTTGTTCCGTCATTGAGGTAAACACCAGAAATCGCTGCGGTCCCGATATGATTAATCGCATCCACCGAGCTGGTTGATCCGACTGCCAGCCAGTTTACGAGCACTCCGTTATAGGTAACGCCGCTTGCCTGAGCAGTCACGAAAGCGTCATAGGTTGCGATATCAGCGGAGGTGGCATCGGTTGTTCCCGGTGTCACGAAAATCACTCGAAACTGATCCCCCGTCACGAGACCGGTTGGAGTCACGAGGGACCCAGCCTGTGCGAGTCCAACATTGAAGGCGAACACCATCAATGTGGCGATCAAACGGCAGTTGAAACTCGAAAACAGACTCATACCAAAAGCAGATTTACACACGAAGATACCTACCATTTACTGAAAATTATCTGATAGTAACATCTAAACGACAGTTTAGATTCCAGTCACTTATTAGTGGTATAAGTATGCTTCTTTATGCTTGTCAAGTCGGCGAAAAATTGAAAAAACGCCGATTTTCCTGATACGAAAACGTTGTTCCCAGAGAGTTACATCACCTTTGCGGATTATGAGTTCGCCCCGGCTAAAATCCGACTTCAGCCATTGAAGAGACGTCGAATTCTTCGATTCACCAGGCACAGGTCAAAAGTAACAGCACCAACTTGGATTTGCCAAGCGGTTTTAAGAATTGATTCCCATTTGCCCACGCGGCGACCGAGGGTGAAATCAGTTCGTCACATTACCACTTGAGCGCCTTCGGACCCGATGATGAACTGCGAGAATCAAGGTCCCCAAAGTGAAACCGATCAGCGAAGAGGGCTCAGGCACAACGGTCATCACATCCGAAATTCCGTACATCTGAAACTCAGACGTAGTCGCTTGAACCCCCGGAATTCCACCTTTGCTTAACCAACTGTAACTCGACGCATTGGTTGTTCCCAAGTATCCCACTTCAGCGACGGGAGAGGAGAAATACGGAGTTGGATTTGGATCAGATAAGAGTCGACCATCGTTCGAGGATCCAAGTCCATAATAGCCGTAAAAATCGGTTTGGTACGTGACTCCATTCCCTGCGGTGCCGGTCCAAACATTGACATCGCTGTAGACGGTACCGCTGATTCCCTGATTGGGATTCGTCAAGATGCTTCCTGAGAACAGTCCATTTGTGGCCGTTCCTGAATTGGTCGCGACTTTGGTCCCGTCCACCATGAACACACCTGCGATTGCCTGTGAGTTGCTTCCACTGTTGATATGATCTCTCGCATTTACTAACGGTGGATTGGTTGCTGTGGTGGCAATCGAAGCAATCGCTGAGAAATGAATCAGCGCCCCACCGTAAGTCGCACCATTCGCCTGCTGGTTCACGAATTGGTCGTAATCGGCAATGTTGGTTGATTGCGCATTAATCTTCCCTGAAGTCACGAAAATCACGCGAAACGTGTCGCCCCTTTTCAGTTCAATCGGTGCAGCGATGGGACCTGCTTCAGCAACGGCCATCACCGACAAACAGAAAAGCAAGAAGAGCAGCTTCTTCGTCAATTTCATCTGGGGTAACAGCCGTTCATTGATGATCATCATTCCAAGCCTTTTTGAAACAGAGCCAGTTGACTGGGCTCCGATAATTTCCGCTAGGTCAAATCGTCCCTACCCAAATTAACGTAAACCTGTGCGTCTAACCGTACCCCCAGATTACCCAGCAGTCAATCTTTATCTTGGATTTCCAGGGAAAGATTCACAAAATCATCGATCTCCATGTTTTCAGCATGTGGCACGGTGGGAATTCAGCACTGGCACGGCGGAAACGAGGAATAAATAAATAGAGGACTCACAACGAAACCCGCCAGGGCTTTCTCAGCGACAAAACCCCTTGGCGAGAGGGAAAAATCGGTGCAAACCGTTGAGGAAAATCAATTTGGGCGGGCTTCACTGACCCGTCTTCGAAGTGTCCGCGGAATCATCAGAACCAGGGCTCCAATGCAAAGGCTCATCAAGCAAGATGGTTCGGGAATAACCGAAGCAGCGCTCGTCGTCAGAATGTCGGAAATTCCGTAGAGTTGCAGATCGGTGGATGTGGCCTGGAGACCCGGTATCCCTCCTGCAGACAACCAGGAATATCCCGAAGCGTCGATGCTTCCAAGATGCCCTGTCGCCGCCATCGGGGTCGGAAAATAGGGCGGAGATAACGGCGAACCCAAAAGTT
>Ga0114978_10002270_pt1 | contig 15820 bp, 23 predicted proteins | sample S_140212_EF_Meta_FD_87027 | JGI IMG/M metagenome (GOLD analysis project Ga0114978, IMG submission 87027) | Freshwater microbial communities from Lake Simoncouche, Canada to study carbon cycling - S_140212_EF_MetaG | ecosystem: Environmental > Aquatic > Freshwater > Lake | place: Lake... | reverse complement strand
TCCTTCCTTGTAGAAGATCCAGCTACAAATCAAAAACCGATATTATCAACTACTACAGAAGTAGAAAAAGATCCTGAAATAAAACTAGAAAACGATAGAAAAGCTAATTTCGATTTAAGAAAATAAATACTATTTATATAAAAATAAAAACAAAATGGAAAATTTTAATTTAAAAAAATTCTTAGTAGAGAATAAATTAACTACTAATTCAAAACTACTAAAAGAAGAAAGTGAAGATTTACTAACACTAGTACAAGCATATATTTCAAACGACTATAGTTTAGATCAGGGATATGGAAATAGTTATGATAAAGCAGAACAGGAACAACCTATATTAAAGAGCAAAATCACTCAACTAAAAGGTGAAGAATATTTTAGTAAGGTTGAAGAGATTGCAAACTTAATAACCATTGAAGCAGAATACTCAGGAGAAGATATTCCGGAAATCGAACAACTAGCTACAGAGTTAGGGTTTACAGTAGATCAGGTAAAAGATATTTAGTTCTACAATAAAAATACAACAAGGCTTGCTTTTGCAGGCCTTTTTTCGTATATTAAAGAAAAGGTTATATAAATGTTTTACATCGTTGAATCAGATCAGCAATTAGAGATGCTGAAAAGTTATAGTGAGGAAGGAGGATACGTAAAAGTAATCTCCTCAAACGATAACTACCATCCTATACTAACCAAAACGATAGCAGTATATCTTCGGCCATTGGATCAAGAGGAAGGTTATATTATTCCAATAAATCATGATGAAGGACTTAATGTAGATAAAGATCGTGTCTACGAGCTGTTAAAATCTTACAAAATACTTTATACATTAGATAAGAAAGAATTGCTGTACCACTTTATATTAAAGGATGTTCTAGATATATCGTTAATTTATTCAATGACTAATTACGATAGATTAGAATTAGGTAAAAATAATCAAACATATAACTGGTTCTATAATAGATTGCATGATTTTAAAGAAGTAAATGCATTAGTCCCAATTTCAAAGTTATATGAAAAATGTGAAGAGGATTATAAAGCTATAGATTGCATATTACAATATACAATACCAAACGGATTTGATTTCTACAATAAAATAGCCACTTCAGTATTTTTTGCAATAGAGCATACCGGACTAAGAACAATTTATCAACCATACTTGGATTTATTTAAACCAAATAATCCTGTATTTAATATGGAAGATAATATAGCATATACTTCTTATAATCTGTATAATACAACCTCCCGTCCAACAAATGCTTTTAATTCTGTGAATTACGCTGCAATTCCTAAAGCACAAGAATTTAGAAAAGCAATTATACCTCAGAATGATTGTTTTGTTGCATATGATTATGACGGTTACCATCTTAGGATATTGTGCGAACAGGTAGGATACGAACTAACCGACGAATCTGCACACATCCAGTTAGCAAGACTTTACTTTAAAAAAGAGGTTATAACACAGGAGGAGTATGCAAATGCAAAGCAGATTAATTTTCAAGCAATATATGGAAAGATACCACCTGAGTATGCCTTCCTAGAGGTATTTGAAAAAATGGAAAAGTATACAACACAGCTATGGAAGCAGTTTAAAGAACAAGGCTATATACAAGATCCGATATCAGGAAAGAGATTTACAAGGGATTTATCTGATATGCATCCACAAAAGTTACTAAACTACCTTATGCAAAGTTTAGAGACGAGCAGAAACATAAGAGTATTAGAGCAGTTAATAAAGTACTTACGAGGAAAGAAAACTAAAATAGCTCTATATGTCTATGATGCAATAATATTTGATTTTAATAAAGAGGATGGAAAAGAAACGTTGGAAGAAATTCAAAGAATAATGGAATCGGAAGGAAGGTATCCGACAAAAATAGAATATGGAAAATCATTAGATTTTTAAGGGTTTAGTTAAAAAGTTGCTATTTATAGTAAATAGAAGGTACTGGTCCTACCGATAAAAACATTACGGAGATTTTAAAAATTTACTACGGACCAGGTAGTTGTTTTTAATTTCTCCTTTTTTTATTTAATATGAATTATCAAAAAATTTACGATCAAATTATCGATCGAGCAAAACAAAGAAAACTAGAAGGTTATAAGGAAAAGCATCATATTATCCCTAAATGCATGGGAGGAAGTAATGAAAAAGAAAACCTAGCAGAATTAACAGCAAGGGAGCATTTTATATGTCACTGGTTATTGTATAGAATATATCCTCAAAATAAGAAATTAGTATTAGCGTTCTGGGGAATGTGTAATCAGAAAGGACCGGGTAGAGATTACCGAGTAAGTAGTAGAGCTTATGAAGAATCAAAAAAAGTATTCTCAAAAATTCAATCAAAAAAGATGCTAGGAAGTAATAACCCACAGTATAATAAATCACCATGGAATAAAGGTATACCAGCATCTGAGAGTTCAAACAAAAAAAGATCAGAAGCAATGTCAGGTCAGAATCACTTTATGTTTGGAAAACATCACACTAGTAGTACTATCCAAAAAATGAAAAGTCCAAAAACAAAAGAACATAGAGAAGCAATATCAGGACCTAGAAAACCATATGGACCTCAAACAGTAGTTATTTGTCCACACTGCAGTAAGCAAGGAGGTAATTCTATGAAAAGGTGGCATTTTCAAAACTGTAAACAAAGGGAGTTGTAAACTCTAGATATTTTACTTATATTAGAGTAGAGTAGGTTAATATAAAAAAGCTATATTTATAAATGATACAAGAAGCAACAAATACATTACAATTCGATTACGATATCGAATATGATTACAACCTACTAACTATGTCAAATAAACTCGTCTGTACTTTTTCTACCGAAGAAACCCTAGAAGGGACTTTGAGTACAATTCAAGACAGATATAAAATAATTTACAATAAGATATTTATATTGTATGCAAAAAGCCAAGAGGAATTTGTAATTACATATAATGTTGACTTAGATAATGTATCAAATTTTATTCCAAATACAGTCTTAGTTCATAGAAAGAAAGAATCAAATACCCTCTATACAATCAATTCCTTAAATAGATTAATTGAATCACTTAATGGAGGAACATTAGATAAAAATTTTAAAATTAACTGGCCTGATTATGCAAATTGCATACTATTAACAAAAGGTCCAGAACTAAAAAGAGTAAATACAAAGCTATATCGTATAGTAGAATTATAGGGTTTTCGGTAAAAAGTTACTATTTATAATAAAGAAAAACGTTATTAAAAACACATAAAAACATAAAGAGAATATAGGAGAAGCTACCACATAGGTAGCTATCCTTGTCTAATATAGTTAAGTCACGGAGTATTAATTTTTAAAAAGAAAAGAAAGGAGTTGTAGAATACAAAAAGAATTCATATATTAAATTAAAGAAGAGCAAGACAGAGCAAGAAAAATTAAGCAAGAAAAAGCAAGTTAAATTAAAGTTAAATTAAAACAAGTAAAAAATGAATTTAGATGCAATTAAGTCAAAATTGGCTGGACTGAACAACAACGGTCAAGAAAGAGAAAAAGTAGATTATGAGAAAATCTTCTGGAGACCAACAAATGGAAAACATATCGTAAGAATTGTACCTTCCGTTTACGATCCATCCTTTCCTTTCAAGGAATTAAAGTTCCACTACAACATCGGTAAATTTCCAATGATCGCTTTATCGAATTTCGGTAAGCAAGATCCAATTGAAGAATTCGTAAAAGAATTAAGAAAGACCTCTGATAAAGAAAACTGGTCATTATCAGGAAAACTATCTCCAAAGACTAGAGTATTTGCTCCTGTTATTGTAAGAGGAGAAGAAGATAAAGGAGTTAGGTTATGGTCATTCGGTACTAATATCTATAAAGCATTATTAGCTTTAGCAGAAGATGAAGATATCGGAGATTACACAGACGTAATGAATGGATATGATATGGTAGTTGAACAAACACCAGGAAATCCCTATCCAACAACAACTGTTCGTATTAAACCTAAAACTTCTCCATTATCAGCAGATAATGTAAAAGTAGATCTTTGGCTAAAAGAACAACCAAACCCAGAAGATACATTTACTCAGTTTGATTACGAGTATATTAAAAAGCAACTACAAGGATATCTAAACCCAGGAGAAGTAGAAGCAGCACCAGCTGAACCTACGGAAGCAATTGCCCCGGTAACTCCACCACTTACTGAAGAAACTAACTTAGATAAGGCTTTAGGAAGTAATAAAACAGACTTTACTTTAGAAACTGCAGCTACTGGTAAAAAAGATACAGTAAGTAAATTCGACGACTTATTCAACTAAGAATGGCAGGAAAGAAAACAACACCAAAAACCGCTAGCGAAATAATCAAAGGCGGTTTTAGTCTTGATAATTTTAAAAAAAATAAAGGTTTTAGCAATTCCTCTGTTAAATTTAAAGAACAAGGCTGGATTAAAGTATCAGATGCTTTCTCGGAAGTGACATCTCTCAAAGGAATTCCTATGGGGCATATAACTCTCTTAAGAGGGCATTCCGATACAGGTAAAACTACACTACTTTTGGAAGCAGCAGTTAATGCTCAAAAACAAGGTATCCTTCCAGTATTTATTATTACTGAGATGAAATGGTCCTGGCCACATGCTCAGATGATGGGACTTGAAGTTGAAGAAGTAGTTGATGAGGAAACAGGAGAGATAACTGACTATAAAGGATTTTTCCTATATGCAGATAGAGGAACCCTAAATACAATCGAGGATGTAGCAGTATACATCTTAGACTTAGTTGATGAACAGAAAAAAGGAAATCTTCCTTACGACTTATTATTCTTATGGGATTCAGTTGGATCAGTCCCAAGTGACCTATCAGTAAGATCAAATAAAAATAATAACGAATGGAATGCAGGAGCTATGTCTACTCAATTTGGAAATAACGTAAATCAAAAGATTATGTTATCAAGAAAAGAAGCAAGCAAGTATACAAATACCCTAGTAGCTATTAATAAAGTCTGGACTGCAAAACCTGAACATCCAATGGGGCAACCTCGTTTGGAAAATAAAGGAGGAAAAACCATGTGGTATGATGCAACAGTTATTATTACCTTTGGAAATATTACTAATTCAGGTACTTCTAAAATTAAAGCTGTAAACAAAGGTAAGGAATTTGAATTTGCTAAAAGAACTAAAGTTCAGATAGAAAAGAACCATATCGATGGAATTCAGTCTAGAGGAGCAATCATTATGACTAGTCATGGATTTATTGCTGACGATAAGAGAGCAATTGATAACTATAAAGATGCTCATAAAGGATCCTGGGCTAACACTTTAGGAACAACAGACTTTACAGTTACAATCGAAGCTGAAGTAGGAGAAGATGTAAGAACTGATATAGAAATGCTCGATGATTAGTTATTTAGACATACTAAATAAAATCGAACAAAAACCAGATAGAAAACTTAATGATCATGTACTAATTGTAGATAGTATGAATACTTTCATACGATCATTTGCAATGTTGCAATCGATCAACCCAAAGGGCCATCATACCGGTGGTCTTGTTGGTTTTTTAAGGTCGTTAGGGTTTCTAAGTAGAACAATTGACCCTACTAGAATTATTTGCGTATTTGATGGACAAGCTTCCTCTTCAAGTAGAAAGAATATTGATCCTGAATACAAAGCAAATAGGAATATTAAAAGGATTACCAATTGGGAAATATTCGATGATAAGGACGATGAATTCCAAAGCATGACAATGCAAATGGGACGATTGGTTGAATACTTACAATGCTTACCACTTACTTTAATTTCCATTGATAAGATAGAAGCAGATGATACAATTTCGTATCTAGCTCAGAAATTTGGAGCTAACAATAAAAAAGTAACAATTGTTTCTTCTGATAAAGATTTTTTACAGATAGTAGATGAAAATATACAAGTTTATTCGCCTATCAAGAAAAAAACCTATGGAAAAAAGGAAGTACAGGAAGAAATAGGTATGATTCCTGAGAATTACCTAATAATGAAAGCACTGCTAGGGGATAGCTCAGATAACTTAACAGGAGTTAAGGGATTAGGACCTAAAACCCTTCTAAAAGAATTCTCACGTATTATAGACGATCCAAAATTTTCACTTTGGGACATTTACGAAATATGTGAGCAAAAATTACAAACTAAGAAAGTATTTGCACAAATACTATACGATTGGGATAAAGTAAAAACTAATTATGAATTAATGAATTTATCCGAGCCAAGGTTGGGAGATTATGAAATAGTTCATATATTAGACAAGATAAAAGAGCCAATACCTTCTTTACAGGTAATTACTTTTTTAAAAATGCTAGAGTCAGATCAAATCGAAGCTCTAAACAAAAACGTTGAAGGATGGTTAGAATTATTCAGACCGCTTTCAACATACCAAAAATAAGTTATTAACCAATAAAAGTTATATACATTGACAAGCCTATCAAAATTATCGCAGTACGGAAAAGGATTCCAATTAAAGGTATTGGGAGCATTCCTTACCGATAAAAAGTTTATCCTTAATGCAAGAGACTTAATACGATCTGAATATTTTGATTCAGACGCACATAAGTGGATTATAGAAACACTTATAAAATACTTTGATAAATACCATACTACAATTACGATGGATATTTTAAAAGTAGAATTACAAAAAGTAGATAACGATATTTTACAAACAGCAGTTAAATCTGAATTAAGAGGTTGTTACGAATCAACTCAAGAAGATTTAGCTTATGTTCAAGAAGAGTTTATAACCTTCTGTAAAAATCAGGAATTAAAAGCAGCATTATTAAACTCAGCAGACTTATTAAATCAAGGAGACTTTGACGGAATCCGGAATATGATTGAGAAAGCAATGAGAGCCGGTATGGATAAAAATATCGGTCATGAATATAATAAGGATGTTGAATCACGATATAGACAAGATTATAGACCAACCATTCCTACTCCATGGCCTGTATTAAATGACGGTATTCAAGGAGGATGGGGACCAGGAGATTTAATTATTATGTTTGGTAATCCAGGAGGAGGAAAGTCATGGACTATGGTTGCAGCAGCAGCACATGCTGTCCAATTAGGATTCAATGTAAATTACTATACTTTAGAATTAGGAGAAGATTATGTAGGTAAACGATTTGACTGCTACTTTACAGGTTACTCAATTGAAGAAGTAAACAAACATAGACCAGAGGTAGAAAAAATTGTTAGTAATTTAAAAGGAAAACTAATCGTAAAAGAATATCCACCAAAAGGAGCTTCAGTAAATACAATTAAATCACATATTCAAAAATGTATTGATATGGATCATAAACCAGATCTTGTTATTATTGATTATGTTGACTATTTAAAAGCACCTTCGAAATCTCGTTTCACAGAGAGAAAAGATGAAATAGATGATGTATTCATTGCAACAAAAGGACTAGCTAAGGAATTAAAAATACCTATTCTAACACCATCTCAAGTTAATAGAATGGGAGCAAAGGATGATGTCATCGAAGGAGATAAAGCAGCAGGTTCTTACGATAAGATGATGGTAGCAGATATCTGTTTATCTTTATCAAGAAAGAAAGAAGATAAAGTATTAGGTACAGGAAGAATTCACGTTATGAAGAATAGATACGGAATGGACGGAATGACCTACGATGCTAAAGTAGATACAAATAATGGTCATATTGAGATATTAGGTAGTGCAATTTTGGATGATAACAATGAAAGACCAGGAGGAGGATATAAAGAAATAGCTAATAAGTTCTTCGAATTACAGAGTGAAGTTCCATTCTAGAAGCCTATTTATTTCTACAGTCATAATCTATAACGAATATTAAAAAAAGCGAATATGAGTCTAAAAGACGAACGCATAGTTTACAAACCATTTGAATATCCACAAGCCCACGATTACTGGCTGAAAGCCCACCAAGCTCACTGGTTACATACAGAAGTTCCAATGTCACAAGACGTAACAGATTGGAATTCGAATCTTAAACCGCACGAAAAGAATGTTATAGGAGGAATCTTAAAAGGCTTTGCTCAAACAGAAACAGTAGTAAATGATTACTGGACATCCTTAGTAACAAAATGGTTTAGAAAGCCGGAAGTTATTATGATGGCAGTTACCTTTGGAGCCTTTGAAACAATTCATGCTGAAGCATATGCTCTATTAAACGAACAATTAGGATTGGATAATTTTGCAGAATTCCTAGAAGACGAATCAACTGCAGCTAAAATTCAATCTTTAATGGATGTTCGTGACGGAAATAGCGGAGAAACAGATTGGCATGAAGCTGCTAGATCTCTAGCAATATTCTCAGCATTTACCGAAGGAGTAAATTTATTTTCTTCTTTTGCAGTATTATTATCATTTAAAATGAGAAATAAGCTAAAAGGAGTAGGACAAATAGTAGAATGGTCTGTAAGAGATGAATCACTTCATTCAGAAGCAGGTTGTTGGTTATTTAGACAATTAATGCAAGAATATCCAGAATTGAAAACAGAAAGACTTATCAGTGATATTAGACAAGCAGCAACCCTTGCTCTTCAACTAGAATTCAATTTTATCGATAAGATATTTGAAATGGGAGATTTAGAGAATTTATCTAAAGAGGAATTAAAAAACTTTATCAAACACAGAGTAAACACTAAGATGGGAGATTTAGGATTGAAACCCTTAATACCTTCAGAAGAAATCGATAAAGGAGCTTTGAAACAAATGTTATGGTTTGATAGTTTAACGGGAGGTAAAATGCATTCTGATTTCTTCGCGGTCAGAGTTACTTCGTACAGCAAAGGGCATATGGATTGGGATACGAATAACGTTTTTTAATGTTGCTCGAATAGTAAAAAAATCTTTTTCTTGCCTATTTGTTATAAACAAATATCATGATAAACTGGCAAGAAATTTACAATAGGTTCTTACAAGAAAGAAAAACTACTAAATTAGAAGAAGTTACACATCGACATCACATCGTTCCAAGGTATGAACAAGGAGATAATGGAGAAGATAATTTAGTGAGACTATCGGTGAAAGACCACGCTACAGCACATTGGTTGCGATACAAGTGGCTTGGGAAGTTACAAGATAAAGTCGCATGGCTGATGCTATCGGGTAAAACAGTGGAAGGAGAAAGGCTTAGGATACAGCTTGCATTTGAAAAGTATACCATTGAGGATAGAAGGCATATTATGAAAACTAGAAATCCTATGTGTATTCCTAAAAACATGGAAAAATCCTTAGAAACTAAAAGACAGAAGTACGAGGGAAAATATCACTCAGAACAAGGGCTTGAAAGCATGAGAACACTGAACAATACAGGAGGACAACGTACACCAGAAGCTATTGAGAAACGTAAACAATCACAGAAACGTACCTTAGATGCGTTAGGAAAAGAAGGAAGAAGGGAAAAATATGCAAGAGTAGGTGAATCAAATGGTAATTTTGGAACGAAAAGGCCAGGGTCGTTAGCGGGTAATTATGGCAAATCAAAAGGAAAGTATACAATTATACATCCAGACAGAAGTCGAGAAATATTTGACAACTTAAAAGAAGCACTAAAAGCATATGACGAAGGAACCTTGAAGAGAAATAGAAATACAGAAATTCCAGTAAAAGGAGGAAAATTAAAAGGATGTTTAATTACGTACGAAGAAAATATAAATTACGGAAACAACAAAAACCAAATTAAATGAATATAGATTACAGTAAATGGGAGCCAGAGAAGGATTACCCTTCTTGGATGAATGAAGTATCTTTGGCAACAATTTCAAATGGTTATTTACTACCTGATGAGAATCCAAAGAAAGCATACAGAAGAGTTGCTGATGCAGTAGCAAAAAGATTAGATCGTCCTGATCTAGCAAATAAATTTTATAAGTACATGTGGAAGGGTTGGTTAAACCTAGCTTCACCTGTATTATCAAATACTGGAACTGATAAAGGACTTCCAATCTCATGTTTCGGTATAGATACTCCTGATTCAATCAGAGGTATAGGATTAACCAATGCAGAACTGATGAGACTTACCTCTTTAGGAGGAGGAGTAGGAATTGGATTAGGAAGGGTTAGAGGAAGAGGAAAAAAGATCGCAAATGGCGATACCGGTAACTCAGAAGGAATTGTACCTTGGGCTAAAATTTATGATTCAACTATCATTGCTACAAATCAAGGATCAGTTCGTAGAGGAGCAGCTTCTGTAAATCTAGATATCAATCATACTGATATAAAAGAATTTTTACGTATTAGAAGACCTCAAGGAGATCCAAACCGCCAATGCTTGAACCTACATCAGTGTGTTTCTATTGACGATAAGTTTATGCAAAGATTAGAGCACAGAGATCCTGAAGCAATGGAGTTATGGGTTGAGATTCTTAAATCAAGAGTTGAAACAGGAGAACCATACCTTATGTTTAAGGATAATGTAAATAATGCCAATCCACCAGCATATATTAAGAACAACTTAGATGTTACAATGACTAATATATGTTCAGAGATTGCTTTACATACTGACGAAGAGCATTCATTTGTATGCTGTTTATCTTCTCTGAATATTACAAAATATGACGAATGGAAAGATACTGACTTAGTTGAAACAGCAGTGTATTTTCTAGACGGAGTATTAGAAGAATTTTTAGTTAAGACAAATGGAAAAGATTCTTTAATTAGAGCACATCGTTCTGCTAAGAAAGGAAGAGCATTAGGATTAGGAGTTCTAGGATGGCATTCATTCCTTCAAGCAAAAGGATTACCGTTTAATTCAATTGCATCTACTTCTTGGACAAATAGAATATTCTCACAAATTAAAACACAAGCAGAAGCTGCTTCTAGAAAATTAGCAGAAGAATACGGAGAACCAGTTTGGTGTAAAGGAACAGGAATGAGAAATACGCATTTAATTGCCATTGCTCCTACAGTTTCTAATTCAACAATCTCAGGAGGAGTATCAGCAGGTATTGAACCAATTCCAGCAAACGTTTATACTTTCAATTCATCTAAAGGAACTTTCATTAGAAAGAATCCAGTACTAGAAAAATACCTGGAAGATAAAGGGCATAACTCAGAAGAAGTATGGCAACAAATACTTAAGGATAGAGGATCGATTGCAAACTTACCTGAGGATATCATGCCGTTTGACGATAAGGAAATATTCTTAACATTTGCAGAAATTAATCAACTAGCTTTAGTTGAGCAAGCCTCAGTAAGACAGAAGTACGTTGATCAAGCTCAATCATTAAACTTAGCATTTGATCCAGGAGATAGTCCTAAATTTATTAATTTAGTTCACCAGACAGCTTGGAAGTTAGGAATAAAGACCTTATACTATTTGAGAACGGATTCGGTAATTAATGGAGATATCGGGAGTAGAACTTCTGAAGATTGTCTTTCTTGTGACGGATAAAAAACAAAAATTATGATATACGTAATCGCAGCTTCCCTGTCTGTAATAGCAGGATTGATCTACATGTTAAACATGACTAAAGATGAAATTAAAAGGCTACAAGATCAAATCGAAGAAACAGCAGCTTCTCACATAGTTGAGAAAGCAAAAGTACATAAAAATTCTAAGTTCAAATCATCAGCAGTAAATTGGGGCTTTACGGTTGAAAATTTTGTACCCTTTATTGACACATTCCCAATTCCACCTGAAGATGTAAATTTTTTAGGAAAACCTATCGATTATATAGGATTTACAGATACAGACAGTAAAAGTGCTTGTAACGTACATTTTATAGAGGTAAAAAGCGGTAAATCGTTTTTATCTCAAAAACAAAAAAATATAAAATTAGCAATTGAAGAAGGAAGAGTACAGTGGCATGAAGTAAGAGTAGCAGCTAATACTGTTAAGTCTGAGTAGAGTTTTCTATAAAAAGTTGCTATTTATATATGTAGAGTCGTAGCTACAAATATAAGTAAAAACACTAACTAAAGCTATAGGCAAGTAGAGACTACGACCTCGAAAGCTATAGCTTTTTTTATTATGAATTACCAAAGAATTTATGATCAAATAATTGATCGAGCAAGAAATAGAGAATTGCAAGGATATAGCGAGAGGCATCATATTGTTCCAAAATGTATGGGAGGTTCTAATCAAAAAGAGAACCTTGTACGATTGAAAGCAAGAGAGCATTTTATCTGTCACCAATTATTAGTTTTTTTACACCCTACAAATAAACAAATAGCATATGCTTTTTGGGGAATGTGCAATCAATTAAGAAGTAAAAATAACAAAAGAGATTACAAGATATCAGCAAGAACCTATGAAACGGGAAGAGAATTTTTTATACAAGCAATAAAAGGAAGAAAATGTACTTGGGGAGGTAAAATATCAGACAAGAAAAAAGGAGTAAGCCAAGGTAAAAGAACAGTAGAATCTATAACAAAGCAAAAAGCAACAATAGCAAACAGTCCATATAAACACTCAAAACAAGCAAAGCAATTAATATCCCAAAAATTATCTAAGCATAAAAAAACAGAAGCACATAAACAAGCTATATCAGCTACAATAAAAGCAAAAGGAATTAGACCTCCCTCACAAGCAAAACAAGTAGAAATAGAAGGAAAAATTTACCCAAGTATTAAAATAGCTTGTGAGCAGTTAGGACAGCCTAGACATAGAGTAAATAAAATAATAAAAAGAGTAGGTAACAACTAATTTTTTCCGTATATTAGTAGTATGAAAGAAGTAACATTTAAGTTTAAGGGAAAGCTATATGGTTTTACCGATAAATGGGAAGAGACATGTTTAAATGATTCTAAAGAATTTCAATTAGAGCAATTCAACTATTTAGTAGAGGTAAAAGACTATACAACATTAGAAAATAGAATAATAAATCAAGAAAAATTTGGATATTTGAAAGAAATTTCATATATTAAATAATAAATAAAAAACAAATATATGTCAAAATCATCTACAAAAAGTAAGTACGAGCAGTTAATGGCTTGGTTACCTACTTTAAAAAGTAAAAGAACGTCAGAACTAGCTACAAGAGAGCAGCCAGGAGGAAAATTTTCTAAGGCTGATCATTACAAATCGAAAGGAGCGTATGGCAAAGCAGGTAATTAAATTTTATGCTGATTGGTGTAATCCTTGTAAACAGTATGGACCTATTTTTGATAGAGTAAAACAAGATCTAGAATACATTATCGAATTTAAAGAAGTTAATGTAGAACAAGATCCTAATAACCTGTCAGGAGAATATAAAGTCAAAGGAATTCCAATGACAGTCCTTATAGAAGATGGTGAGGTAAAAAAATCACAATCAGGCAAAATGGGAGAAGAGCAATTAAAAGAATTTATTTTAAACTAAAAAATAGTAAAAATGTTACGAAATCCAGACACAATACCAAATAGTGATACAGTTATTCAAGATCCAGTAATGGAACCATACTTTATTACTAAATCTTCTTCAGTAGGAGGTTATACAGTATACGAAAAAGTAAATAGAGGTAAAGATGGAAAATCTTATCTACGTACAGTTTGCTACCCTAGTACCTTTAATAGTGCATTAAAAACAGTTGCTAAGGAATTATTAAGTAATTCTGAAAAAAAACAATACGATACAATAAAAGAGTATATTCAATCTTGGAATGAGATAGAAGAAAGAATGAGAATAATTACAACTATAGACTAATGGGAGAGGTTGTTAGTCATTTATGTGGAGCATGTGGAGAAATTCATCCACATCTCCTAAATCTTTCAGCACTTTTAGTTGTATTCGGAGGATATTTTTCATATATTAAATGTAAAATCAAGACGTTATGGAAAAAGCAGGATTAATATCATTGTATGATTATTTAGGTTATGCAGCAGGTACACAACTGGGTAAAGAAGTAGCTACAGCTGCTACTAGAGCTAAAGAAACTATTGGTAAGAGAACAATTAGTAATACTCGATATAAAGGAGAGGTTTTACTATATCGTAAAGAATTTCTAAAAGAGTACTTTACTGCAAAGCAAAAATCAGATGTAGAGCCATCCTTAGGAGATATTCAAGATTATCAATTATAAAAATATTTAATAAATATAAATTATGAAAAATAGTAAACAAGCTGCAATAGAGTACGAAACTAAAAAACGTATGAAAAAATTAGCAGGAATTAAAGAAGAAAAAACTGGAATTAGACCTGAGATTAAAAATCAAATAGATCAACTAGTAAATAACATTAAAACTATTGCTGATGAAATTAGAAAATAACACCAATGATCTAGCTTATTTAGGAAGTCGTATAGATAAAGCCTTATCTCATATTAAAAAATACGAACCTGAATTAGAATCGGAATTTATACAAGCAGTTAATAACACGTTTTCTAGAATACTTTCTGAATCACTAAATCAAGAAGAGGAAAATTATCTTTTTGAAATTTTAGATGAAATATTAGATTACTTAGAGAACAGTTTCGATACAGTTTTTCAACAATAAAAGGATTAAGCTACTATCCAGAACATACTGTAGCAGTTATAAACTAATTTTTATGCAAACAGCAAAACGACATGTAGTTGTTAGCCTTTCAGGAGGAATGGACTCAAGTACTTTATTGCTTAGATGTCTAAAAGAGTATGATAGTGTAACAGCTATCTCATTTGACTATGGTCAAAAACATAGAGTAGAGCTAGAGAGAGCTCAATCATTAGTAGATTACTTGAATGAATTTACAGGAGAGGTAGCAAAAACACATCCTTCATTCTTTCCAATCAATTATCGTCAAATCCAATTAAACGGATTAGTTGATCTATTAGATTCAGCTTTAGTAACAGGAGGTGAAGAAGTCCCTGAAGGTCATTATGCAGAAGATAATATGAAAGCAACAGTTGTTCCTAACAGAAACAAAATATTTGCTTCTATTACTCAAGCAGTAGCTTTATCAGTAGCTCAAAGAACAGGAGAGACTTGCGATATTGCAATGGGAATCCACAGCGGAGATCATGCTGTTTATCCGGACTGTAGACAAGAATTTAGAGATGCAGATGATACAGCTTTTAGATTAGGAAATTGGAAAGCAGAAAGAGTAGGTTATTTTACACCTTACTTAGAAGGTGATAAATTTATTATTTTACAAGACGGAGAAATATTATGTAAGGAATTAGGTTTAGACTTTGATGAAGTTTATTCAAGAACTAATACATCATATAAACCAATTTTTATACCTACTGAAAATGAAATTCAAAATGATAGAATCTTAGGTAAATGGTATTCTGATTATAAATCAGCTTCATCAGTTGAAAGAGTAGAAGCATTTATTAAATTAGGTCGTAAAGATCCAGTTGCATATGCAGATGAAACAGGACCAGTAACATGGGAACATGTAGTAGAAGAAGTAAATAAAGTGTTAGAAGCACATAAAATATAAATTATGAACGAAACGACAACAGGAACAACAGTAGGATATTTAGGAACGTATGGAAATGGTTTAGTAACACCACTTAATGGAGGAATCGGTACATTTTTTAGCACCGGAAGCAACTATAATTCAATATCAACATTAACAATAAATCAAAACAACATGAATAAACAAACAAAAGTAGCAGTATTCACTGTAAAAAGAAATGAAGATAATAAAGTAATATCTTCAACATTCATAAAAGAATTTTGGGTAGAGATTAAAAATGGAGCATCATTAGAATTATCTGTCGCTAAGCACTTAGATAGAGACTTTGATCCAAGTACAACGATCATTAGAGAGATCTACTCAGTTACGTTCTAATATGAAAAAAATATTATTAGCAGTATTATTGCTAACGGCAATATTCTCCTCATACTCCCAAAGTAAAAGGGCAGTAATCGATAAATGTATTAACAAATTAGAGATACAAGGACCAGATGGTGTTATATGTTCAAATGCCTCTAAAACAAGATG
>Ga0114978_10002269_pt1 | contig 15821 bp, 12 predicted proteins | sample S_140212_EF_Meta_FD_87027 | JGI IMG/M metagenome (GOLD analysis project Ga0114978, IMG submission 87027) | Freshwater microbial communities from Lake Simoncouche, Canada to study carbon cycling - S_140212_EF_MetaG | ecosystem: Environmental > Aquatic > Freshwater > Lake | place: Lake... | reverse complement strand
CGCAAATCGTTGCGAAACCAGACGATCGTCGTGGGCGTGGCGGCGGGCATGGCTATGTGGCTCCTTGTAGTTCGTCAGAACCGCGACTGTGCACGCAACGGAAGACAAACACCCCCAGAACGGCTCCCACGAACGGAGCCGTGAGGTAGATCCATACGAAATCCAAGTCGAGCGAAACAATCGCCGGGGCGAGCGAGCGAGCGGGGTTCATGGAAGCCCCACTGATGGGTCCTCCTATCAATGCTTCGAGGGCGACAACCGCCCCAATCGCAAGGCCCGCAGTGCCTCCTTGCTCTCGCGATCCGGTAGAGACGCCCAGAATGACGAACATCAGCATGGCGGTGAGCAGCGTTTCAAGCATCCACGACTGCACGGCAGAGCCGCTCGGAACGGTGGCTCCGAGCGAGGTATCGGTGGGAAACAGAAGATGAACGACGACACTTGCCAGGATGGCTCCACAGCACTGGCTCAGAATGTACGGAACCACGAGACGACCGGAGAACCGTTTTGCACAGTAGAAGCCAATCGTGACCGCCGGATTAATGTGTGCGCCCGATACGCTGCCCACTGCAGCAATCATCGCAAACACGACGAGTCCGAATGTGAGCGAGACCCCCACAGGAGAAACCGCTCCACTGCGGTCGACGATGATCGCCGTTGTTCCGGCAAACACGAGGCAGAAAGTTCCAATCGCCTCGGCGACGAGTTTCTTTTGAAAAGCAACCATACCAACACACCATTTTCTTGTGAGTGCGAATGGCATCACCGGACTCTAGTCACCGGACTCTAGTCACCGGACTTGCGAAGATGCCTTGTGTACGAGAGCAGCGTGTAGGATTTCCACAGGGTGCATGGCCCTGCGACCAGTGCCGTCAAAAATCTGGTGCCGACAGCTTGTGCCAGGGGCGGCAATGAGCGTGTGGGCATCCGCGGCGCGAACGGCAGGAAAGAGCACCAAATCGCCTATCTGCATCGACAGCTGAAAATGCTCTCGCTCGTAGCCAAACGACCCCGCCATTCCACAGCAACCACTGGGGATCACCTCCACAGAATAGTGTAACGGCAGCGAAAGAATTGCCACGGTTGGATCAAGCGAGGCCAACGCCTTTTGGTGGCAGTGGCCGTGGAGTTTAATTTTCTGCTCGTTGGCGGTGAAGGCATCGGCCCCAAACTTGCCAAGGGCCGCTTCGCTTGCCAGAAACTCGTCGATCATGAACGTCTGTTTCGCAAGGCGTTGCGCCGCAGGCACAAGGGATGCTGGCACCAGATCGGGGTACTCATCGCGAAACCCAAGAATCGCCGATGGCTCAATGCCAACCAGCGGTGACTCATCAGTAACGATGCCTGAAAGAAGCGTGATGTTGCTTGACGCAAGTTCGCGTGCCTCGCGAAGCAATCCCTTTGAGATATGCGCTCGGCCGCTGTCTGCATGCTGCGGAATCGACACTTCGTAACCCAGTGCCTCGAGTAATTCCACCGCCTGGATGCCGATCGTGGCATCCAACGTGTCGGTGAACTCATCGCAAAACAGATGCACGCGGCCGTTGGGGGCCAAGGACCGAGACTGCCGCGGACCTTTTCTAGCCCTCTTTTGAAACCAAGCCGATAGCGTTGTGGCGTGCAGGTGTGGCAACGATCGCTGCTGGGCAAAGCCCATGCACCACTTCAACAGGGATCTCGTGCCGGGTGCGGAGACGGCGAAGTTATAGAGCCACGGTACGAGACTAGCCCATCGCATGGCGTTGGCTGAGCCGGCGATGAGCCGCGAACGCAGCGGCACCCCATGCGTGTCATGCCAGTGTTGCTCCCACTCCGCCTTGAGCCTCGCCATATCGACATTGGATGGACACTCGCTCTTGCAGCCCTTGCACGACAGGCAGAGATCCATCACGTCGGCCAGTTCCGGCTGATTCCATGGGTTCACTGCATCTCGCGGCGAGGCCAGAGCCTGCCTGAGCATGTTGGCCCGTGCCCGCGTCGTGTGCTGTTCGTCCCGAGTCGCCATGTAACTGGGGCACATCGTGCCCCCCATCTCGTGCGATTTGCGGCACTGCCCCACACCCGTGCATTTTTCGGCCGCGCGGAGCACGCCTCCCGAAGCATCAAAATTGAATACCGTGTCATAGTGCGGCTCGGGCTCTCCCGGCAGAATCCGCAACTGTGTATCCATCGGCGGTGTGCCGATGATCTTGCCAGGATTCAAGATGCCCTGTGGGTCAAACGTGCGTTTGACCCGTTCTAAAAATGCATAGCACTCATTGCCGACCATCGTGCGGATAAACTCACCTCGCAGCCGGCCGTCGCCGTGCTCGCCGCTCAAGCTGCCGCGATATTTTTTCACCAGCAACGCGACATCAGTTGCCACATCGCGAAACATCTTCAAGCCGGCAGGCGAACGCAGGTTGAAGAGCGGTCGCAGATGCAGTTCGCCAGCGCCAGCGTGCGCATAGTGGATGCACTCGACGCCATATTTGTCGGCAAGTAACCGGTCAAACTCAGCGATATACGCGGGCAGATCCTCGACGGCCACGGCCGTGTCTTCGACGATCTCGCGGGGTTTGGCATCGCCCGGCAGGTTATTTACGAGTCCTTGCCCGGCGCGGCGCAACTCCCATACCTTCGCGCATGCGTCGCCAGACAGCATGGGATATGCGTAGCCGAGGCCCGCTGCACGCAGATCGGCCTGGATCGCGCCCAGCATTGTTTCGAGCGTCGCTGGATTGGCGTGCCGTGCCTCCACCACAAGCACCGCGCCAGGGTCACCGACCACAAAGGACCGATTTCGTGTCTGCTCAAGGTTGTCCGCCGTGCAATCCAGAATCTTTTTATCGATCAGTTCGCAGGCGGTGGGCCTGTGTCGCATGGCCACAAGCGTGGCCCGCAGCGCCTCTTCGACCGTTTCGCAGTGCACGCACAGCAGGGCTCCTGGCGGCGGCAGTGGAATCAGGTTGAGTTCATATTCGACGCCAAAAAAAAGCGTGCCCTCTGAACCAGCCAAGAGCGTGCAGAAATTGAAAGGCCTGTCGCTGGCCCGATCAAAACAGGAGGCGTTCATGAGCGAGTCGATCGCATAGCCTGTATTGCGGCGAGTGACTTCGGATCGCGGAAAGGCATCGCGGATCGTATGCCGCACCTCAGAATCGCTGAGCAAGTCGCGAATGTCCTGGTAGATCCGGGTTTCGAGCGTGTCTGGTCCCACACACTTAGCCGCAAATGCTTCTGCCGAGAGTGGGCCAAAGACTACCTCGGATCCATCGGCCAAAAAGCCTCGTGCGCTCACGAGGTGATCCCGAGTCGAGCCGTAGGCAATGGAATTGGAGCCGCAGGAATTGTTGCCCACCATGCCGCCGATCATGGCCCAAGATGCGGTGGATGTTTCCGGGCCGAAAAAGAGGCCGTGCGGTGCCAGAAACAAGTTAAGGGCATTGCGTACCACTCCAGGCTGTACTCGCACCCGACGGTTGGCCACATCCAGCGAAAGAATTCGGTTGAGATGACGGCCCGCATCGACAACGATCCCGCTCCCCACGACTTGCCCGGCCAGCGATGTTCCGGCCGCGCGAGGAATCAGCCCAATCGGCTGCCCAGCATTGCGTTCAGTGGCGGCAAACCGAACGATTTCAAGGATGTCGTTCTCCGACTCCGGCACCGCGACGGCCAGCGGACGCTCCTGATACTCCGATGCGTCGGTCGAATAGATGGCCAACGACAGTTCGTCGTACAGCAACTTGCCCTTGAGTCGACCTTCGAGCGATGCAAGCATTTGCGAAACGCGAGCGGTGTGCGGCATAGGTGCTGTGGAGAGTGCCATGGAACCAGTTTCCGCCGCCGACTGGATTTGTGCAAACAGAGCCAAGAAAATCAACCTGAAGGAGACAGGAATCGCCGTGCTCCTTGCAGGTCTTTGGCGGGATTCGTACAACGGTCGGACCGGCTCGGTTTCGCGTCGTTTCTTCAATAATCTTCAACGAACATTTTTCAGGGTTTTTTGAATGACCACCACTGCATCGAGTGCTTCCGCCCGCCTTCCCGAAGCCCAGAATCTTCCCGCCGTGCTGAGTAAGGCTTTGGATGCCGGTCGCGGCATGCTGAAGCTCTCGCCCACGTGGGTGCCTCGTAGTTTTCTGCATCCCGGCAAACGGCTTCGCCTGCATCCGGCAGACTACTATTCCTACGGCCTCGATCGCGGCGGCATCGATGAGCGGTGGTTTGCCAGCACGACGGAGGCTGCCAACGAAAACCGCACGGCCGACGAAGGCCTGAGTTGGTGCGTGTTTGAAGGCCAGCGATTTCTCCTGCGCGATGCCGTGGCCGATGCTGGCGCTCGGCTCGTCGGCACGTCGATCTGGGGTCGCTATAGGAAGTGGCCCGTGTACTCGAAATTTTTTGACAATATGGGACCGATCCCGCACCACATGCACCAATCGTTTGCGGATGCCAAACTTGTGGGGCAAGAGGGGAAGCCAGAGAGCTACTATTTCCCACCGCAGTACAACAATTGCGACAACCATTTCCCCTACACGTTCATGGGTCTGGAGCCTGGCACGACTCGGTCCGATGTGCGGAAGTGTCTTGAAAACTGGAACTCTGGTGACAACGGAATCCTCGATCTCTCGACGGCATACCGCTTGAAGCGAGGCACCGGCTGGCTCATACCACCGGGAGTGTTGCATGCACCCGGGTCGTTATTGACCTACGAACCGCAGTGGGGCAGCGATGTCTTTGCGATGTTTCAGTCGCTCGTGGAAGGCCGCGCGGTGCCCTGGAGCCTGTTGGTCAAGGACATGCCAAAGCCCAACCACCAAGACCTTGATTTCATCATTGGCCAACTGGACTGGAGCAAGAATGTCGATACCCATTTCAAGCAGAACAACTACCTCGAGCCGATCCTCGATGAGAAGCGTTCTGACAGAGGTGCTCGCGACCGCTGGGTCGTTTACGGTCGTGTAGACGGCCAGCAACTCTTCAGTGCAAAGGAACTGACGCTCGATCCTGGCGCGAAGATCACCATTCAGGATGCTGGCGCCAGCGGCTGGATCACGGTGCAGGGCGAGGGCCGGGTGGGCGTTCATGCTGTTGCAACACCGACATTGATTCGGTTTGGCGAGATGACGCACGACGAACTCTTTATCTCAGCCGAGGCTGCAACGGCCGGTTACGAGGTGGCCAACACAGGCCCAGGGCCGCTGGTGGCACTGCGTTACTTTGGGCCGGATGTCCATGGCGATCTGCCGATGCATGGCGGGAAGAACTAGCTCGATCACAACAGAACATCTGGATGGAAAAACCAATGACATCTCCACACACGCTCCCCAAACTTCATAACGCCATGTGGCCCGGCCTTGTTGGCAAGGGGGACGGCGATGGGCAAGAGCCACCAATCAGCCTCGAACGGATGCTGGAGTTAACAGCTGCCGCGAACGTGAATGGCCAGAAATTCGATGGCATCGATTACTTTCTTTTTTTGCCACACACCAACCCTGAGGCCAGCGATGCAGAACTCGCAAAGATCGCCAATACAATCGCTAGCCACGGCCTTGCTATAGGCTCGCTCGTGGCACCAGTGTGGCCGGGCACGGTAGGCGATTCTGCCATGGGCGATGCGGCAGCAAAAGAGAAATTTTTGTCCGCCGTAAAAATGGCCTGCCGGATTGCGAATGTTTTTGAGAAGCATGGCGTTCGAAAATACGGCGTAATCCGAATCGATTCGGCAGAGTTTGGGGTTGCCAAGTGGCGAGAGAATCCACGGGCCAACACATCCAAGATCGCCGCAACGTTTCGCGAAGCTGCAACTATTGCCGCTCACCACGGCCAACGGCTGGCTGCCGAGGGAGAGATTTGCTGGGCAGGCATGCACTCGTGGAAAGACATGCTGGACTTGCTCGAGGAGGTTGGGATGCCCGAGACGCTGGGCTTCCAGGCGGATCTAGCACACACGTATCTCTACCTGCTGGGCTTCAACGCCCCGGAGCACGCCTTGGTACAACCCGGCCACAGCGACCAAGAATTCTGGGCTGCCTACAAGCAGATGACCGACGCACTTCGTCCGTGGACGATCGACTTCCACGTGGCTCAAAACGACGGCCAGGTGCACGGCGCCGGAGCCCATGACAAAACCGGCAAGCACTGCCCGGCGGATGATCCCAGCGGCAAGTTGGATATTGTGAAGTGCGCGGGCTACTGGCTGGAGGGCGCGGCTGAGCGTGGCCTCCAGCACATCTGCTGGGACGGCTGCATGTTTCCAAACGCGACGCTCGAAAAACCGGCCACGTGGAACACGATTCTCAAAACCATGCTGGCCGTGCGCAACGCCCACGGCTGGAACTAATTGTTGAAAAGGATTGACAAATGTCTCAACCTCTCCGCATCGGCATGGTTGGCTACGGCTTTATGGGTCGCGCCCACTCCAATGGCTACAAGCGGGTGAGCGATTTCTTCGACCTCAAATATCATCCTGTGCTTCAGGCAGTGGCCGCGAGGGATGTTGCAAAAGCGCAGATTTTTGCCGACCGCTGGGGTTACGGGCGAGTGGAGAGCGACTGGAAAAAGCTCGTTGCCGCGCCCGATATCGATGTGGTCGATATCTGCACGCCGAACAACCTCCACGCCGAGATCGCGATCGAGGCGGCCAAACACGGCAAGGCAATCCTCTGCGAGAAACCGCTCTCGATGAACACGGCCGAAGGCGAAAAAATGGTGGCCGCCATCGAGAAGGCGGGCGTGCCCAACATGGTTTGGTACAACTACCGCCGCATTCCGGCTGTTACGTTTGCCAAGCAACTCATAGACTCCGGCAAGTTGGGGCGAATCTTTCACTACCGCGCCGAGTTTTTGCAGGACTGGACGATATCGGCTGACTTGCCTCAAGGGGGCGCCGGGTTGTGGCGACTCGATGCCAAGGCGGCCGGTAGTGGCGTGACAGGCGACCTCTTAGCCCATTGCATCGACACGGCTCTTTGGCTCAATGGAAGCATCAAGGATGTCACCGCCATGACAGAGACGTTTGTCAAGGAGCGGAAGCATCAAGTGTCGGGCAAAGTGGAGTCGGTTGAAATTGACGACGCGTGTTCATTTCTCTGCCATTTTAAAAACGGTTCGCTCGGCCTCTTTGAGAGCACTCGCTACGCGAGGGGCCACAAAGCTCTCTACACGTTTGAAATCAACGGCGAGCACATGAGCCTGAAGTGGGATCTCCATGATCTCCATCGACTGCAGATGTTCGATTACAAGGATGCCGGTGCCGAGCGAGGCTGGAAGAGCATCCATGTGACCGATGGCGATCACCCCTACATGGATAAGTGGTGGGTGCCTGGCCTTGCGATCGGCTACGAGCACAGCTTTGTGCATCAGGTAGCGGATTTCCTGGAGGCCTACGCCAACAAGCAACCGGCGCACCCAACATTTCGCGACGCCTTGGAAACGCAACAGGTCTGCGATGCTGTGCTTTCCAGCGCCAAGAGCCATCAGTGGGTGGATGTGAAAGAACGGCCCTGTGGCTGACACCGCGTGAGGAACCGGGGGTTAGCGTATCCTCGCCTCGAAGCGGAGTCTTTGTCGGCCCTCGGCGGCCTGCCGCCGCTCCACGCTCACGAGATTGGGGCTTAGTCGCAGTGTGGTTCCAGCGACATGATCTTGGCTACGCGACGGGCGTGACGGCCGCCATCAAACGGCGTTTCCAGCCAGGTGCGGATCATCTTGTCTTGAACCTCTGGGCCGATCATTTCAGCCGACAGGCACAGGACGTTTAAGTCATTGTGGCGACGGCTCATCTCAGCAGTAACCTCATCGTGACACGTGGCCGCACGCACGCCTGCCACCTTGTTGGCGGCGATCGCCATGCCTACGCCCGTGCAGCACAGCAGGATACCCCGGTCGACCGTGGCGTGGCTCACTCGCCCAGCTACGTCGGCGGCAACATCGGGGTAATCGACCGCTTCGGTGCCATGGCTGCCGCAATCGATGACCTCATGGCCCATCCGCTCCAAAAGTGTGATGAGCCGCAGGCGTGCAGCCACTCCTCGATGATCGCTACCAATTGCAATCCGCATGAAATGCTCCGTGCTTGTCCGAGAGAAGATGATTGATCACAACACAAACGAATTCCCAGTATCTGGTTGCCGGAGGCTACCCACGGGGAAACTGTCCATCGAGTGTATCGATTCGGACGGCCACATGCGCCCGGATTTGATCCGCACATTTCCGATAGGTTGCCACCGGGCCCCCGATGGGGTCGATCACATCTTTTCTCTCGGGCGACAGCATAGCCACTCGGGCACTGGCATCGGGAAACTGGGCCACAATTGCGGCCCGATGGGTGGCCGTCATCGTCCAGATCACGTCTGCCTGCCGCACCAGATTTTCAGTCAAGGGCTGGCTTTCGTGGCCGGTCAGATCGCCCCCGGTTTCGGTCATTGCCTCGACCGCGTTGGCGCTGGCTTTGGCACCTCCCCAGGCGGCAATCCCAGCACTGGCCACCACCACGCCGTGCTGCTCAATTTCGTCCGGCCGACAGTTCAACCGCTCTGCGATCAACTGTCGAAAGATCGTTTCTGCCATGGGACTGCGGCAGGTGTTGCCAGTACACACAAAAAGCACCATCAAGCTGGAGAGGCGGCGCAGCGTTTCCTCGGCGACAATTCCCGGATGAACAACTCGAAAACCGGTTGCGTTGACCTCAATTGTAGACGCTGGCTGGGCGTAGCGAGTTCGCCCGTCATCGATCACAAGCGACAACGCATCCGGAGCTAAGGCGATTATGTCTGCAGCCGTTATCGGCACAGGCTGACCAGGGGCAGCTGGCTCGGCCAGTACTGCCGGTCCGGCCAGCATCCGCATGCAGTCGGCCAGCATCTGGTGCCCAGGCACCCGCAGCCGTAACCGGCCGTTGCCCCCAATCGCCTGCCGAGATTCCTCTGGCACGCGATACAGCAAACTATCGGAATGGTCGCCGCTCACAAGAATTGCCACCGGCCCTGGCCAGCACCGTCTTGCGATGCGGCGGCCCAGAGGGCTCAGCCTCGGCGCCCAGTCGAGCGCTTCGTCTGCGCTTTTGAGCGCGAGAGTGAGCCGCGGTTCCTCTGGTCTCACTGGTGCCAACGCGAGGAGTTGCCGGACGGCTACGGCGTCTCGCACGCTGGCTGCAATGACGTAATCGGTTTCGGTTGGAAAGGCTACGAGTCGCCCTTCAGCCAACGCCTGCACTGCCCGATGCACCACATCGCGGGCATCGTCTGTCTTTCGTAAATCAATAACTATTGGGGGCATTGGGCAAAGGGAGCGAAAAATAGGGGAGACAGGCAAAACTACTGGAGTGCGCGATGCCGCGTCAAGCATCGACTCTCGAGAAAAACCTTGAAAAATGCCCGATACCTGCAAAAGGCTCGCACCCGAGTTGCCGTGCGGCTGAAGGGACCCGCCGTTTTTTTGGGAAGGCAGTTTTCGGCTTGTGGCTGCGCGGCCACCTCCAGTATTCCTCTTGGGTGTCTGCGGTTCCGCACGAATCGGCACTTTTGGATCGCCGCGAGAGTCTTCCACAGAGCTATGCCCAGAAACAGCCCGCCCATGACGAGCCGTGCGTTCACAGCCGCAATGCTCCTGATTGCCTGCACGGCCGCAATGTCGGCGACGCACGCGCAAGTGCTGGGTGGAAGCCAAACGCCCGCTCCCGCCTCCCCCGTCGTCGCTGTACCACCAGCCACTGCTGGGGCTGTCGATGCCAACAGGATTATCGAAGTGCGAATCGAGGGCAACCACGCCACCGAAGTCTCGAAGCTCCCCAAACTCGTCACGCGTGCCGGGCAAATCTTTGACCCACATTCGATCGAGGATGACGTGCGAACGCTCCATCGTTCACGAAAATTTATCGATGTCTTTCCCAAGTATGTTCGCGTGGCCGAGGGCGTGGTCGTGATCTTCCAAGTTGTGGAACGGCCCATGCTCCGCTATGTCAAGTATATCGGTAACGAACATGTCTCGACCCGCTCGCTCAAGAAGAAGGCGGAAATCGACGTGGGCGATTCAATGGATCCGTATGTCGTCGAAGAGGCTAGGCGGCGCATCGAATCCCACTTGCACGAGAAGGGCTACGACGCTGCAAAAGTATCGACCGTTGAGGGCAATAAGGCTGGCGATAAAGGGGCTGTCTTTCTCATCGACGAAGGCCGCAGCCGCAAATCGCTTTGGACGAGTTTTGTGGGCAACACCATCGCGAGTGACGCTCGCCTCCTGACTCAAATCAAGTCGAAGCCAGGCGTCTTTTGGCTGCTCGGAGGCGATGTTGACAGGCAGAAAATCGACGAAGACATCGACCTTATCACGGCCTACTACCGCAGCTTGGGTTTTTTCCAAGCGAGGGTGGGCCGGGAACTGGAAGTCGTGCAGGCCGCTGGACGCGACTGGACGCTCCTGACGTTCGTGATCAACGAGGGCCCTCGCTATTCCGTGCGCAACATCTCCTTCATTGGCAACAGCAAGTTTCGGGGAGAGTTTCTTTCTCGCGATCTCAAGCTCAAGAGTGGCGAGTCGTTTAACCAGTCAAAAATGGACATGGATCTCGGACTGATTCGGGATATCTACGGTGGACGCGGCTTTGTCTTCGCCGACATCAGGGCCGATCCTCGTTTCCTTGAGGAGCCGGGCCAACTTGATCTCGTTTACAATATCGAAGAGGGTCAGCGTTACCGCGTGGGCAAGATCAACGTGCGGATTCGCGGCGAACATCCACACACGCGTCACAGCACAATCCTCAATAGGCTGTCGCTGAAGCCGGGCGATATTCTGGATATTCGGAAACTGCGAGACGACGAACGCCGGATCAAGTCGAGCAGTTTGTTTCTGGCCGACGCTTCCAAGGGGGAGGGGCCGCGGATCGTTTTCAGCAAGCCGGAGGCGGGCGGAGATGACAGTTCTCAAGTGGCCCGTAGCCCCAAGCGACCCGGATTTCGAGGCCAGAGCCCCGATCCATTGGCACACGATGCCTTTGCAGCACAGAGTGCCAATGAGGCTTCTTCAGACGATGCGGTGATTGATTTGGTGCTGGAAGGCGAATACAACGACGCCATCGTGCCGATGCCGCAGTCCGAACAGCCGCTCGATGCGCCGCCGGCACCCACCTCGTCCGCCCGGCCATCCACAATCGCCAACGTTCCTGTGTGGCGAGGTCAGAGTCCCGTTGTGCCCGCCGCGCCGGCACAAGGCTGGGGTGGTGTGCCGTTGGCCCCCGCTGGCCCTGAATCGCTTGACTATTCCAGGATGGTTGCACCGCCGCCCAAACAGCCGGTCTATCTCGCTCAAGCTCAGCAGGTGCAAGGCCAGCAGGTTGCTCCACCAGCAGGTGCGGCAGGATTTCCAGGGGGCATCGCCCCGGCCGTTGCGCCAGGGGTGTTGCAGCCAGCCTTCGTTCAGAATCCTACGCAGGGCACCCCGATGCCAGGCGCCCCGATTGTGCCCATGCAGGGAGTGCAGCAGTTTCCAGGGCAATCGTTTCCAGCACAGCCTGGCATGGTGCCGAACTTCGGCGGCGGCGACCCGCTCCAGCCGTTCCCCGGCAATGAGCCCTACGTCGTTGTTGACGTCGACGCGGAGGAAACCCAAACCGGACGTCTGATGATCGGGGCTGGAGTCAACTCCAATGCAGGATTAGTCGGCAACATTGTTATCGACGAACAAAACTTCGACATCACTCGCCTCCCCCGCAACTGGGACGACATCCGCAATGGCACAGCCTTCCGCGGCGCTGGCCAGCGGTTTCGGCTCGAAGCCGCCCCTGGCACGCAGTTGCAGCGATACACCGCCACATTTCAAGAACCGTATCTCTTCGATACTCGCATCGGCCTGTCCACGAGTGCCTCCTACTACACTCGGTATTTCTACGACTGGGCAGAAGGCCGCACCGGTGGACGAGTGGGCCTAGGCTATCAGTTTGCCTTTGCCCCAGATCTGTCGGTGAACGCAGGCTTTCGAGGCGAGAGAGTTGCCATTTACAACCCGCGTGTTTTTGCCCCAGACATCCAAAGCATGCTGGGCAACAATGCCGTCTACGGCTTCAGTGGAGGCCTCATTCACGACACGCGAGACAGCCCGTTCATGCCGACGCAGGGACATCTGGCCACGTTCGAATTCGAGCAGGTGATCGGCACGTATGTGTACCCGCGAGGCATTCTGGAAGGACGACAATACTTTCTCCTGAACGAGAGGCCCGACGGCTCTGGCCGCCACGTGCTCTCCGTCGGCTCGGTGCTCGGCATGTCTGGCCCCAACACACCTGCCTACGACAACTTCTTTGCTGGCGGCTACAATACCCTTCGCGGCTTCATGTTCCGCGGGGCCAGCCCTAGGCAAAATGGTGCCATCGTGGGTGGTCCGTTCGAATGGCTCAACACCGTCGAATATATGTTTCCGATCACGGCCGACGATTCGCTCCGCGGCGTGGTCTTCACCGACTTTGGAACTGTCGAGTCGAACGTCACGATCAACACGATGCGAGTTGCCCCTGGGTTTGGTCTACGGATCACGCTGCCGGCGATGGGACCGGCACCGATCGCACTGGACTTCGCCATTCCTGTGGCCTACGCCCAGGACGACAGCCAGCAACTGTTTAGCTTTTTTGTCGGGTTTGCCCGGTAGTTGCTCGGCTTGTGCCATCGGTGTCGCCGGTGGCCTGAAGCACTGCTGTGGCTGCCGCAGTGCCTGCTACAAAGCCGCTGGCCCACGCCCACTGGAAGTTGAAGCCACCGATTCGGCCATCCACATCGAGAATTTCACCGGCGAAATACAGTCCCGGACAGATTCGGCTTTCCATCGTGTCGAGTCGCACGTCTGCCAGCGGCACGCCGCCTGCTGTGGCCTCGGCCAGAGTAAAGCCTCGGTCGCCTGTGATCGGCAGCGGCGTGGCCGTGGCTGCCGCTACGAGCCGTCTCCGCGCCTCGCGAGTCAGATCGCCTGCGGTGGGTGCTTCGGCGATCTCGCACAGCCGTTTGGCCAATCGATCTGCCACGTAATCGCGTAGCACGCCCAATGCCCCGCGGCCTGGTGCTGCCAGCAAGAGGGCATCCAGCGAATCGGCCGATTCCCCTGGGAGCCAGTTGATCCAGAGCTTCACCGACGTGTCGCCGTTGCGTTGGATAAGCCAATGGCGGCTGATGTCCAGAATGCTGGGGCCAGAAAGGCCAAAGTGTGTGCAGAGCGTGCTGTTGGTGAAAGCGGCCAGTCGCTTTCCGTGCTGCGTTGTGAGCCGTATCTCGGCCGGGAGCGTGAGCCCAGAGAATTCCGTGATCCAGTGTCCCTGCGGCAGGATCAGCGGCACCAGCGCCGGAACGATTGGTGCTGTCAGCGAATGGCCGAGGCTTTCTGCCAGCGCGAACCCTCCGCCGTCAGAACCCGACTTGGGGAGCGATTTTCCGCCTGTGCAGAGGATGACGCAGGTGGCCAGAATCTCGCCAGAATCGGTCGTAGCACACCAGCCCGCCGCTGTTTGCGAGAGGGCCATAATGCGTGCCGGATGGATGAGTTCAACGCCGACACGATTCGACTCTCGCACCAACGCTTCGAGCACCGTGCGGGCCGAGTTGGAGACAGGAAAGAGCTTGCCGGTCTCTTCTTGCTTGAGCGCCACGCCAGCTTCGGAAAAGAATGCCTGCGTTTGCTCGACGCCAAACCGGCCTAGCACCTTGCGAATCGCCGGCGATGTGCTGCCGGAAAAATCAGATTCGGTCACCTGCCAATGCGTGACATTGCACCGCCCGCCGCCAGCCACGAGGATTTTTGCGCCCAACTTCCGCGCGCCATCAACGCCCACGATTCGGAGCGATCGCCCGCCAGCGTGCGCCGTGCGGCCTGCCCACGTCGCGGCAAAGAGTCCTGCAGCCCCAGTGCCAACAATCAAGATGTCGCAGGATGCTGGCATGACTTGTTGTTGCCGATCGGCTAGATCGTGATCGAGGGTGGTGTTTGCCTGATTTCTCATCGGAGGATAGCAATTCGAGAAACCATGGAGGGCCTGCCTTCGGCAACAAATCAGAGCGAGCGACGGCGCGCTTCAAAAAGAAAACTAAGGATAGTCGTGTCAACGGCCGTGCCGCAATCGGGCACATTTCAGCACGCTCCGCCGAACGGCTTTTGCCATGCTTAAGAATAAAAAGACCGCCAAGCTCGGAGTAAAATAAACGCCTTGCAGTTCAATGCTGGAACGAAAACTACCTGTTCAAAATGCTTGCAGCGACTTGGCTTATGGTGCAGTCGCCCTAGGAGTGCGAACCGTACGGGATCTGTAGTAGTATTGAGCCTTCCATGAGAACGCATGCCTACCCGTCGAAGGCGATATCCATCGGGTTCGCGATGTCTTGGATGCTCTGCGGCAACTTGTTGCCCTCGGGATCGTATTTGAGCACCCTCCCCGGCACTGGACTCGGTGGCGCAAAGGCACGCATCCGGTGCATGTTCACCCCTGCGCCGATAACGCGCACGCAGCGTATCGGATGCGTCGCGTCGAGCGTCACATACTCCTCCGGCCAACTGTAGAGCTTGTCCTGGGGTGTGGCCACATCCGTCCATGGTCCGTCGCGGCCCGTGGTGCTCGTTTGCACATGCAGATCGCGGAAATCCTCCTTCGCCATGTCGCCCATGATGCAAAATCGCGACACCAGTTGGATCGCACCGAAGTCAAAGCCCACAAAGCCCGACTGCGTGTCCTTGGCAATGAAGGAATCCTTGTCCGAAGGGGCCACCGCCTTGTCCAGACCGTGCGTTGCGTCCACGGCCTCGCTGCCGAACACCTCGCCGTGCAACTCTTGGTGAGCGTAGGCAGATGTGGCACGCAGAATCGCCCACAGATTGCCAGCGGCATCCACCTCAAGTTTCCCCGCACGCTCCAGCGGAATGCAAAGGCCGGTGAGCTTGAAGGTTTTCAACGACACCACCTTCACTCCTGCATCGTCGGCCAGATACACGCGATCGGACGCGTCGTCGATGGCCAGTCCAGTGATGGGGATTGCCTGCTGCGGCAGTTGAATGCTGCGCTTCTTGGTCGGATCAATCGCAGTGCCTGTGCCGCGAGGATAGAGGTTCAAATCGATGCGATCGCCGTCCTTGGTTCGCAGTTTCCGAGCATAGGCGGCCCACTTGGCACTCACCGCCACTGCGTCCCCCGAGTTCACCCCCAGTCCCGTCATCTCCGGCAAGGCGTCCCCATCCTTATAGATGCCCGCCGCCCTGAGCCCCTCCTCCCATGTCGTGGTCAGAAACACATACCCCTCGGCGCTCACCGCCATGTCTGCTGTGTAGAGTTGCATCCACGTTTGGGGAGTATCGTCGAAGTGATTGCCTCGAATCAACGTGTTTCCAATGCCCGTCGTGATCACTGGCAGGTAGGAGATGGCCGCGACTTCAGGAGCCGGAATGATTTGCGCCATGCCCAAAGCACCGCCAACGAACAGGACGAAGAACCACGAACGTGCACGAACGTGTAAGAGCAGCAACGAACGTCCGACGAAAGCGTTGCTTGTCGAGCGCGACAGCGCCGATGGCGAGGCTCTGCGGCAGAGCCATCGATTCAGCGTGCGGCATAGATGGCATGGATGGCATGGGTGCTAGGAATTCTCGGGAGTTCAGCGGGGAAAAATCTACGGCCGTCACGGGCTATGCGAGAGTCGATTGTCGGCGTTCAATGTTGCTATCCGAGCGATCAACGTGGCCGGAAAAAGAATGCCGCACAGGCCTTCCATCGTCGACAGCATGCAGGACCACGCCCCCACGGGCACCATGTCGCCGAAGCCGGCAGTCGTGAGCGTTGAGAAGCTGAGCCAGAGAAAGTCGAGCCAGCGGGG
>Ga0114978_10002268_pt1 | contig 15824 bp, 14 predicted proteins | sample S_140212_EF_Meta_FD_87027 | JGI IMG/M metagenome (GOLD analysis project Ga0114978, IMG submission 87027) | Freshwater microbial communities from Lake Simoncouche, Canada to study carbon cycling - S_140212_EF_MetaG | ecosystem: Environmental > Aquatic > Freshwater > Lake | place: Lake... | reverse complement strand
TTGAATCTGTCCCAAAAGTTCATCGGACTTTTTATCGTCTTTGCGACCTTGACCTCGGTGTCGGCTAGCTTTAAAACAAACCCTGCATGCAGACCTTGAACCACGATGTGTTGCTGGCTCAAGGTGTAATTCACGAGTTGTGAAACTCCCTTTTCTTGGGCAAAAAGAGCGGGGAGAGTTTGCATGCCAAGGGGCATCTTCAAATAAGTTCTCTGCCCATCATCAAAGACCACCAGAGGGCGAAAAGATGCCTCGCCCTCCACGCTGTAACTGGTGTTGAGATGCTCTATGTTGATCAGGGTCGTTGGAAGCATTTGAATGGCGTCCTTTGGAATCAAGCCCACTCGCGCGCTCTCCTCATTGCTTGAGGCGGGTTTGCCAAACTCGCGCGATTTCAAAGCAAGCGTGTCTTTTTGAGCAAACTCCTCTTGCTCAGTCTCCAAGGGATACATCCAACGAACCCTTTGATACCACTTTCCCACGCTCTCCTTGGTTGAGCGAAGCGTCAATGGATAGCTGCGCTCACTTGTCACCAAGGTCAAACTGGTCACGAGCCCCTCGTATTTGGGCCGAACCATCACATAGTTGCGACTCAGACTGACCACCACAGAAAAATTGACCGTGTCTCCAGCCACAGCGGTGACGACAGATTCGTTGGGAGCCATTTGAATCAACGTCACCGATTTGGGACGAGTTAAGATCAAGTAGCTTTGATCTGGATCGAACTCAAAACTCACCAAGCGCGGATCTGGTGCGTTCGATGTCTGGGGGTCCTGAGCATGGACAGCCTGGAGGCAAGCACTCAGAGCGCAAAAAATACAAATCACCCAAGTTAAGAGTTGCTTCATTGGATATTGTCTTGAAGACGCTCAAAATGCGTGATGACAAAACCCAAGGGGTTGTCTTGTAGACTTTTCTCACTCATGGAGGGCTCAATCACATAGTGAATCGTCAAGCGCCACTTTGTCAAAATGGGTGCACCTGAGGAAATTCGTTCACTGGTTTGAGCAAACACAAACACAATGTTTTTTTGAGACGCATCGGCACTGTTGATTTCTGTGGTTCGAATCAGTCCAGGTGTCTTGGCCATGCGTTCAAAGGGACGCTCCAAACTCAAATACTCTTTAAGCTCAGTTGCGGCCTTGCCAACCACTCTTGAAGCGGCACGCTCCAAATCCCGCCGTGTCAAAAACGGATCTATGGACATGAGATTTCGAACAAAGTTGCGTGCCTCTGCGGCAATCAATTTGTTCTCCACTTTGAACTCATCGATTTGTACCGGCTTGGCCACAACTTGGCCCGAATCGTTGTCCACCTTCACCATGTAAGGAATGGTTTTGACCAACGGCGTCATCCAGGCCAAAGCAATCACCAAGACCAAAATCAAAAAGAATTCAATAAAAGAGATCAAAAACCAGCGGCTGGCCTGAACCCGGGCTTCAACGATCAATTCGCTGAAAACACGCGGCTGGCGCGGACCCATCGAAGCAGTTCGACGTTGCGCTTGGGGCATTGACTTGGGGGTGACTTCTTTGTCCTTGAACATTCACCCATCATGACCGACACATTCAAGAAAAAAAATTAAAAAAACAATGGATTTGTAGTTTTTTTTAGAAGACTTGAAAAAATTTATTTAAAAAAAGCATAAAAAAACCACCCTCTCTTTCAAGCCGGTGGCCATGTGACAAGCCTTCTTAGCCAGCAATGAATTTAAGCCATTGCCAATTGAGCCGTTTGATTGGTCTCGCGAGACAAGCCAAGGGCCGCATTGACTCTTGGCATCACTTCATGGGCCATCAACTCCATCGAGCGTCTGCCAAGCTTGGGGTCGACCAAGTCCATGCCAGCATAAACGATCTCACCAAAGTCGCCCGCTTGCTCTTTGAGCGCCAAGATTTGATCCACCACCTCATTGACAGTGCCTTTGATCACCAAATCGTCAAGCAATCGGTCCAAGGTCACCAAGCTGTCATCTTCCTTGTCGTGCTTTTTAAAGATCACATGTCGGTTGGACATCTTCATTTTGGTAAGCATTTGACGGTAGTAGTATCGGTAGGGACTGTTGGCATCGTCTGCACCATAGGCTCTTGCAGAAGAGGAGTCGTCGCTTACAAAAATGGTCCTGGCCACACGCCACTCATGGGACTGCGCCACAGACCCAACTTTTGCTTTGCCCTCCTGGTAGTGGCTCCAATGACTTGGCAGCCAATGGGACAAAAGGAAATTGGCCGACATGGGATGAAAATCTCTTTGTCCCATGGCGATCACGCCTTTGGAGAAAGGAGCGACCACGGTTCCAACAATCTCTGGGTGGGGACTTTGGTAGGGCTTCATCAAAATGCCACGCCCAATTTCAGCAACCATGGTGCTTTGGGTAGAGACCTTAAAGCGGTTGTTTTCAAAATCAATGTTGTAGGGCGGCTCACGCTCCCAAATGGCCAATATCACATCAATGGCTTCGGCAAACATCTTGGTTCGGTCTTGATCCAAAATTCCCAACGCCTCTGCATCTGAGGACAAGGCGCCTGGACTGATGCCAAAAATAAACCGTCCCTTGGCCAAATGATCAAACATGGCGGCTTGCGAAGCAATCAATGTCGGATGAGAATGCGACAAATTGGAGGTGCCTGAGCCCAAGATGATGTTTTGGGTCTCGGCGATCAAGGTTGCCAAAAAGATCAGGCTGTTGGTGACATTTTCGGCTTTGTCGGTCAAGTGCTCGCCAACAAAGGCATCGTAAAAACCCAATTGGTCGGCATAAATAATGGTTTGCCTGTCTTCTTGGAGGGTCTGCGTTAGATTCCTATCCAAGGGGTGAAGAGGCATGGTGAAATAACCAAGACGCATAACATTTGACCTTCAAAAAAAAGTGGGACATCATCCAAGCCCTGCTCAAAATCATTTTGAATGGTTCTGTGCATAGACTTCAAAGAATATTCTACGATATAAAGCGTATCAGGAAAAACCCTTTAACGCTTAGACCACCGCTTGTGACACATTAGTCAAAGCTAGAAACTCTAGGCTCTAGGGAGTCAAGTAAGCTGTGACTTGTCCTTTGAAGCTCAGGCTTTTAAATCGTTTTAAAAAAACCCTCACCATCGCTGTCATGTCTCTTCAAACGTTTGCATCCTTTGGATCTTTGATCAACTGCAGGCCTGCCCGCTTGATTCGGTTGGGCTCATACTTGATTGCGCTTACACCTTGCTTGGGAGTGCTCAATTGCTCTTGGGCTCAAAACTACCCCACACGACCAATCCGAGTCATTGTGCCTTATGCGGCCGGAGGCTACTCCGACCAAATCAGCCGCATATTGGCAGAAAATATGGGTAAAACTTTGGGGCAGCCCTTGATCTTAGAGGCCAAAGCTGGCGGGGGGGGTCGAATTGGCGCCGAGGCCATCACCAAACTTCCTCCTGACGGACACGACTTGCTCATGACCACCAACGGCACCCACACCTATATGGCGGTCACCGAAAAAAATCTGTCCTATGATCCGATCAAAGACTTTACACCCATCTCTTTGATTGGGACTTATGGGCTCTTGATGGTTGTCAACCCAAGTGTGCCTGGTAAAACCTTGCCCGACTTCATTGAGCATGTCAAAAAGAATCCTGGCAAACTCAATTACGCGACCTCTGGCGTGGGCAGTGGATTGCATTTTGCAGGCGAGTTGTTTAAATCGATGGCCAATGTCGACATGGTCCATATTCCTTACAAGGGCTCTGGCCCAGGCATGCAAGACGTGATTGCCGGCACCTGCCAGGTGATCTTTGATGGGGGAGCCAAGCCCTTTGTCGACGCTGGCAAAGTCAGACTCATCGGCACCACCAGTGCCAAACGCGATCCCCGCTATCCACAAATGCCCACCCTTGCCGAAGCGGGACTGCCCGGTTATGACTTGACCTATTGGATTGGCCTCTTTGGCCCCAAGGGTTTACCTAAAGACATTCAAATGAAACTCAATGCAGCCGTTAAAATTGCGGTCGCTGATCCACAAGTTCAGGCCAAGCTCAACAACATGGGTTTGAATTTGATTGGCAGTTCGCCCGAAGAACTCGTGGCCGACATCCGACAAGAAACCGAAAAACTCAGAGCCATTGCTGCCACCATTCCAGGCGGGGTTCAGTAAGCCGTGTTTAACGCCACTCTAAGCATGGCGGGCGTCAAGAAGTGAGCCCAGCACCAAGGGGCTTGAGCACTGCCATGGGTTGCAACTTGAACGCGTTTGAATCCTTGGCGGCAAGAACATTCTTTTATTCTTTTATTTTTTATTCCACAGGGAGTTTTTAGTGCCTATCATCAAAATCAGAGACGTCAATATCAATTACAAAGTCGTGGGAAATAAAGGACCTTGGCTGACATTGATCACCGGTGGGCGTCGAGGCTTCACAGAGTTCAATGCATTTGCGCAAAAAATTGCAGACAAAGGGTTTCAAGTTCTTTTGCACGATAGAAGAAACACGGGCGCCTCCGATGTCCTGATCGCGGGCAAAGATGGTGAAGAAGAAATTTGGGCAGATGATCTGTCCTTGCTGCTGCAATCCTTGAATGCCTCGCCCGCGTACATTGGCGGCACCTCTTCAGGAGCCAGGTTGTCGATGCTCGTTTACAACCGCCACCCTCAGATCGTGAAGGGTTTGGTCTTGATGCGAATCACGGGTGGCGCCTTTGCAGCGGGTCGCTTGCCCAACACCTACTATGGTCAATTCATCAAGGCCGCACAAGCGGGTGGCATGGCTGCGGTTTGCGCAACAGAACAATACCAAGAGAGAATCACAGCCAACCCAGACAACTTAAAGCGCCTGATGGCCATGGACCCCAAAGATTACATTGCCACCATGGAGCATTGGTTAAGCATATTCAAATCCGGCCCCATTGCACCTGTACTTGGCATGCCTGAAGAGCAATTGCGAGCCATCAAGGTGCCAACGCTGGTCATCCCCGGCAACGACAAAACGCACGACTCTTCGGGCGGCATTGCCACTGCTGGGTTGATTCCTGGAAGCATCCTTTTTAAGTTGCCCATCGATGACCAAGATGTGGATGTGTTGCCGTTTTCTGCATGGGCAGACCACGAAGCTGCAATGGCCACGCGAATCAGCGACTTCATTCAAGCCATTGAGGCCCATCGCTAAAGCAGACAACACCTCGAACGCCAAGCGAAGACATCCAACTTATCACACAAAGGGAGACCCTAACGATGAACAAGACGCATCCATTTGAGGCCAAGACGCTTGCGATTGGTTTTTTTCTTGGGCTGATCATGGGCAGCCCGTCGCTTCAAGTGCAAGCTCAGAGCTACCCCAACAAGCCCATCAAAGTCATCATTCCAGCTGGCCCAGGTGACAGTTGTGACACCTTGGTGCGCATACTTGGGCCCAAGGTCTCTGAGAAACTGGGCCAACCCATTGTGATTGATAACCGTCCGGGCTCCTCCGGGCAGCTGGGTTTGAGTTTGATCAAGCAGTCTCCTGCTGATGGCTACACCATCGGGTGCGGTCAAGGGGGCAACATGGTCATCGTGCCTTTGGCCTATCAAAAGGTCATGTACGACACCAAAAAAGACTTTGTACCCATTGCCTTGTTGGCCTCGAATTTTTTAGCCTTGGTCGTGAGTCCCACCTTTCCAGCCAAGACGACAGAGGAGTTCATTGCCTACGCGAAAAAAAATCCTGGCAAAGTCACCTTTGGCACCAATGGTGAAGGGGCCTTCCTTCACATGGCCACCGAACAATTCAGCTTGCAGTCGGCCATCAAATACTTGCATGTTCCATTCAAGAGCATGCCCGAAGTGTTCAATGGCATGTTCAGCGGACAAGTCGATGCCACAATGTCCTCTTACATCGCCTCACAGCCCTTGACCGATGCGGGCAAACTCAAACTCATTGCCATCGCTCGCTCGCAACGCTTGAGCGATCACCCCAACGTACCCACCGTTTCGGAGACCGTACCGGGTTATACCTCTGGGGGATGGTTTGGGATGATCGCACCAGCGGGCACGCCCACTGAGGCGATCACTTTATTGAACAAAGAATTCAACACCGCCATGGCGCAAAGCGATGTGATCGAGCGCATGAAAAAACTAGGGCTCGATACACATACAGAGCCACCTCAATTCTTTGCAGATACCATCAACAGTGACTTTGCGCGTTGGGGTAAATTGTTAAAAGACATTGATTTCAAGAAAATGTAAGCCCCCTCCCGGCGAAATCAACACTTCAAAGAATAAGCGCGTTCAACTCTCTTCTGCAGTAAAACCGGATGACTTGATGATGGGTCTCCACATCTCCAAATCCGCCTTGATCTGCTGAGAGAATTGTTGTGGTGTGCTCAAAGCTTGGAGCATGCCCATTTTGTCAAAGGCCTCCTTCATCGCCTCATTGCTCAAGGCTTCATTGATCCATTCAGAGGTTTTCTCAATGATGTGGGCCGGTGTATGTTTAGGGCACAAGACACCCAACCAACTCTCAATGACCAGATCCTTGTAACCCAACTCGAATAAGCTGGGCGTTTGCGGCAGAAAGCGACTACGCACTCGCGCAGTGACAGCCAAGGGACGAAGCCGCCCAGATTTGAGTTGCGGGATCACTTCTCCCACTGGATTGAAGCTGCATGCAATTTGTCCCCCCATCAAGTCTTGCAAAGCAGGTGCGCCCCCTTTATAAGGCACATGCAGCAGAGGCGTTTGAGTCGCTTTGGAGAACATCAGTCCTGCAAAATGCGGAGATGCGCCCGCAGAGGTGGACGCAAATGCCGCATCTTCAGGGTTCGCTTTGCACCAGGCTAAAAACTCTGTCACGGTTTTAACCCTTTCGGGCACTTTGGGGCCCAGGCACAAGACCAAAGCCGACTTGGCGCACATTGCCACAGGGCTGAAGTCTTCAATGGGATCGTAAGACAGATTTTTAAAACTATGTGGATAAATGGTCAATGCAAAATCCACTGTGAAGAGCATGGTGAGTCCATCGGCTGCACTCGCCTTGACATGCTCAAGCGCCAAGCGACTTGCAGCACCCACCTTGGACTCGACCACCAAGCCCGAGGGGTAATGGGATTTCATTTTTTCAGCCAAAGCGCGGGCGAGCAAATCGGTTGCGCCTCCAGGAGGAAAGCCGACCACCAATTTAGCTAATTTTGAGATGGAACTGTTTTGAGCAGTCGCTTCAGGCAAGTAACTTGTACCGACTGCCAATGCACCTGCGCATTGAAGAGCATTTAAAAAATACCGACGCGTTTGCATGTCTTGTCTCCCAAGATGAGAGCTCGTGCTCAGGGACTCAAAAATCAAGATGATTAAGAGCGAACCAATGACTTTACTTACCTTCGCTTACTTACACCTACTTTCATTACTTTACTTACCTTCGCTTACTTACCCCTACTTCATTACGTTACTTACCCTAGCTTACTTACCCCTACTTTCATTACGTTACTTACCCTAGCTTACTTACCCCTACTTCATTGCGTTACTTACCCTAGCTTACTTACATTGATTACACCTGCTGTACGACAGTCAACGTATGTCGAAAACACTCATCTTGAAACTACTCAGGCTCAATGCCTGCAGCTTTTGCAACTTTGCTCCATTTCTCCATCTCACTTTTGATCAACTGGGCAAATTCTTGAGGCGTGTTGCCAACAGCCTCCGCCCCATCAGAGACCAACTTATCTTTGATCGTTTTGCTCTTAAGCCCTTTGACCACACTGTGATGCAGCCTGTCAATGATCGGGGCAGGTGTTCCCGCAGGGGCCAACAAACCATACCATTGAATGGAGAGATAGTTTGCCACACCTGCCTCTTGCACTGTGGGCACTTGGGGCAAACTGTCTATGCGCCTTTGGCCAGAAACGGCCAAAGCGCGAACTTTACCCGAGACGATCAAGGGCATGGCCTCCAACGCATTCGTAAATACGCCTGAGACTTGGCCAGCCAACAAATCGGAGACCGCAGGGGAAGTCCCCTTATAGGGAATGTGTTGAATTTGAATATTCGCCATGGATTTGAGCAACTCCATGGACATGTGCGGGGACGTGCCAATCCCAGCGCTACCGTAGCTTAAATTGGAGTTTTTTTGTTTGGCCAAGTTCAAATAATCATTGAGGCTTGCAACAGGTACACCCATGTTGACGATCAAAATATTGGGCACCGTTGCGGCCACAGATATGGGTGAAAAATCCTTGATCGGGTCAAAGCTGATGTTTTTATAAAGGACCGTATTGAGCACCAACGTGCTGGGTACAAAAAGCAAGGTGTAGCCGTCTGCGCTCGATTTTGCCACTGCATTGATGCCAATCATATTTCCAGCACCCGCCTTGTTCTCCACAAAGAACGACTGCCCCAAATCCACGCTCAAATGCTGCGCCAATAAACGCCCCACAATGTCCGTGCCTCCCCCGGGCTGAGAGGGGACAACAATCTTCACGGCATGATTGGGGTAGGCGTCTTTGGAGACCTGTGCCTGCGCAACGCTCACCGTGCACTGACACAAGAAAAAAGAAGACAAAGCAAGGCGAAAAGTTCTAAAACGCATTGAATAAATGGATAAGTAAATTAAAAAGACAGGGGCTTAGACATCCAACTCTGCGCCGCCATTGGCTGAAAGAATGGTGCCCACACATTGGCCAAACCCAATGGAGACATGCCCCTCTTTCTTGGCCCAGGCACTGAGCGTGATTTCGTCTCCGTCCTCCAGTGCAGTTCTACTCTCACCTGAGCTCAACTTCAGGGGCTTTTTACCGGCCTCTGTGATCTCTGTGATGCACGCACGAGACTCATCTGTCGGCCCAGAAATGGTGCCGCTTCCAATCAAGTCTCCTGGGTTCATATTGCACCCATTGCTGCTGTGATGGGCCAACATTTGACCAAAGGTCCAATACAAATGCTTTAAGTGTGAACGGGTGATGCGCTGAGCGGCCAACTCGCTTGCCCTTTGTTGCTCGGAACGAATGAAGGCCTCCACCTCAATGTCCAAACCGCCAAACTCTCGGTCCAAGGGATCGTTCAAATAAGGCAACAATGCAGGGTCCTTGGCCGCTTTGGCTTGAGGCTTGGATCTAAAGGGCCTCAAAGCTTCACTGGTCACGACCCATGCAGAGATCGAGGACATGAAGCTTTTGCCTAAAAAGGGACCCAAGACTTGCTCCCACCATTGCACGCTCTTGGCCGACCAATCATTGAGCAAACAGTAGCCAAACAAATGCGCGGAGGTGTCTTTGAGGGCAATGGGCTTGGACAATGCATTGGATTGACCCACAAAGGCAGCCAGTTCCAGCTCAAAATCCATCATGGGTGCAGGGCCAAATTTGATCGCACCACTGGCATCCTTGTACTGTCCGCGAGGCCTCACCACCGGCGTGTCACTCACGCGAATCGAGGATGCTCTTGCGTGATAAGCAATGGGCAAAGACTTAAAGGCCGCAGGCAAAGGCTCTTTCAAGCCCTTGAAACGCCCGTGCCTCTCGGTGTGGTACTCAGAGGTCAAGAAGTCGGTGTAGTCACCAATGAGCGCAGGCACACCCATCTTAAGTGCAGCGCGCTCGAGCAACAAGGAACTCGACAAAGCCGAAATCATCGTCTGCGAGCCAGAGCCCACCACCAAATGCTCACTCAACTGTTTTCTCAAGGCACTGCTAAAAGACTCAGGCATGGCCATCAAGGCATTCAAGCTCCCGGAGCTCAACGCCTGCAGGGCGCTCAGTGCATCTCCCGTGAACAAGTTAAAGTATTGGGACGCGGTGAGATCAAACACCTGTTCTCCAATGGCAACACCAACATGCGAGTCGCCATCGCGTGAAAAAGTGCCCAAGGGTAAATTTTGAATGGGAAACGGCGTATCTGGCGCATTGGCAGACGCCAGCCAAGAGCGCCGCTTTGGATCATGTGTCACATTGAGCTCAAACATGGTACTTCTTCAAAGAGGTTCAACAATTAAAAAAACAAACACAAGCAGTCTACTGCAATTGAAGGCGCTAACAACACAGCAGACAGGATTGAGACATCAATCCACCTCAGGCTTGAAGTCCTTGATGAGTTTGGTCCATTTTTTAAGTTCATTTTCAATATCGACTCTGAAGCGCTCGGGCGAACTCTTCACCGGATCAAGCCCGGTTTGCGCCATCTCGGCTTGAAAGGCAGCGTCGTTCTCAGAAGCCACAATGGCGCTTGAGAGAATCTTCAACACCTCTGGCGGGGTTTGAATGGGGGCCACCAAACCCACCCAAGAGTACGCCTCGTAGTCGCCCCCAATCACCTCTCTGACCGTGGGCACTTGAGGCAATTGGGGGGCACGGGTTTTGCCACCCGTGGCTAGAATTTTAAGTCGATCAGATTTCACAAAAGGCATCACAGAGGGGATCGTCTCCATGGTCATGTCCACCTGACCACCCAACAAGTCGTTCAGCGCGGGGGTGCCGCCCTTGTACGGGACGTGCAACATGTCAAAGCGCCCCTCACTCTTGAGCCACTCACCAACCAGGTGATTCAAGGATCCGTTTCCAGCAGAGCCATAGGTCAAATTTTGCTCTTTGGACAGGGCAATGAATTCCTTTAAGCTGTTGGCTTTTAAACTTGCACGAGACGCCAAGATGACGGGTGAGCGAGCAACCATGGCCAAAGGTGCAAAGGAGATGAGCGGTTGATAATTGAGCTTGGGGTACAGAGCAGGTGCAACGCCCAAACTGCTCGTGCTGCCCCAAAGCAAGGTGTACCCGTCGGGGAGAGATTTTGCAACCAATGTGCTGCCCGATGTGCCACCAGCGCCTGGCTTGTTCTCGATCACCACAGACTGCTTGAAGTGCGCCGTTAAAAATCTCGCCATCAACCGAGCACTGGAGTCGGTGGGACCTCCCGGGGGAAAAGGCACCACGATGGAGATGGGTTTAGAGGGGTAGCTTTGCGCATGGAGCCCTGTCGTCCACAAAAAGGGCACGACAACTGCCATCATGGCATGGGCAAACCCTTTGTGACAGAGCGCTTCAAAAGCCTTAAAGAGCAAAGAAATGGGTAAGCACTGGGACTGTCTGAAAGCGGTTTTCTCTAGACCAGAGCTTAAAGCGTTTAGATCGGGCATTTGTATCATCTTGTAGGTTTAAAAAAATTCAATGCGCTCTGGGGATCAGGCGCATCTCGCTCATTGGTTTGACCCCATAGGTTTGACCCATCAAAGTCTAGCTTACCGTTTTGATTAAGCTCTTGCTTACCCTGTTGTTTACCCTTTGGCTCACTCCAGCCACAAGACACCCATTTTATCTCGGCCCCATGAACACCTAGGGCGTGAAGAGGCTTTTGTGGGCGTTTTCTTTAAAGAACAAGGGTAAGTCCCAAATGCACAAGCCCATGCTTCAGAAGATATTGCATAAGGTATCGTTTTTTTACAATTCAAATGGAGACACTAAAACATGAAAGCACTTTTCCTAAAATAGAGCTTCCTCACCGCCACTTGCCTACTTGCCTTGGGCACTCAACTGGCAAGCGCACAAGCCCCAGCCAACCCCGCAGACATCATCCCCGACAAAAGGCCCTTTGATTTTCCCTTTGGCACACCCATTAAATTGGAAAAAGCCGATCAACTCTTAAACACGGCCCTTGCTGAGGCTCAAAAGCGCGAATGGAAACTGATTTGTTCAATTGCTGACCCTGATGGCCAAATGGTGGCCATGAAGCGCATGGACAATGCACAAATCGCCTCCATTGACATTGCCATCCACAAAGCGCGTACCGCTGCCAAATATAGACGCGAGACCAAGCTGTTTGAATTGGGCATTGCAAACAATCCCTACTTGGGCACGCTTGACGATGTGATTGCCTCTCGGGGCGGCATTCCCTTGATAGAGGGTGGCAAACTGATTGGCGCCATCGGTTGCTCAGGCGGCACGGGTTCCCAAGATGAGGTGATTGCCAAGGTGGGCGCGGCCTTGGTCAAGTAAGAGCAGATGAGGCCCTTTATGCATCAAGCCAATCGGGCCCTTTTACGCATCTCTTAGGAACAACGTCACCAAGGGCTCTAAGCCCACTTGGCAACTCCAGTGGCCGTGAACCTTCGCATCAAATACAGCCCCTTCAGGCAGCGTGTCTGCAGAGAAAAAATGCTCCCCCGCTTTGAAGTTCTTGCCCATTCCTGAGTGCAAACCAATGTGCATCTCACCACTCAAGATAAAAACCCATTGAGGCGCACCGGTACAGTGAAACTGGCTTTTAAAACCCACTGGGCTTTTTCTCAACTGGTAGCCCGAACTGGGTCTCAGACTTGAAAGCCTGGCCTCAGGCTTGCCTTCACTCAGTGGCACCTCCTCGGTTTTAAACTGTGCCAGACCGCGCTCATCGGTATACAGAATGGTTTTAATAAACATCTCACTCATGCAAAGCCCTTCTTTATAGAAATTGAATTCATTGGTTTGGCGTGTATTGTCCACTCAAAAATCAGCCAACTTGGGGCTTGTCTTTCATTTCAAAGGATAATGGCCTGGTTCAGTGGATTTTGAACCCATCAAAAAAATATTCTTGATCGAATGCCTTATGAAACCTCAATACGCTCTTGTGACTGGAGCCAGCTCCGGAATTGGTCAAGCTTGTGCCTTGGCACTCCTTCAAAAAGGCTGGCATGTGGCCCTCTTGGCCCGCCGAACTGAGGGCTTTGTGCCTTGGCTCCAAGCGCATGCCTTGGACCCCTCCCATGCGTTGATCCTCCAAGCCGACATCTCCAAAGAGCCAGAGGTCAAAAGCGCCTTTGCGGCCCTTGAGTCTCAATGGGGAAGACTTGATTTGCTTTTTAACAATGCGGGAATTTTCCCAACCGGCCTTTTGCCCGATGAGGTGAGTGGAGAGGCTTGGAGAGCGGCCGTGGAGGTCAATATCAACGGCGCTTTTTATTGCCTGTCTGGCGCGTTTGCGTTGATGAAGCGCCAATCCCCCATCGGTGGGCGCATCATCAACAACGGCTCCATTTCAGCCCATGCACCCAGACCGGCCTCCATCGCTTACACGACCACCAAGCACGCCATCACGGGGCTCACCAAAGCGGCCAACTTGGATGGCCGAGCTTTTCAAATTGCAGTGGGTCAAATTGACATCGGCAACGTCGCAAGCGACATGACACAGGCCATGGCACAAGGCATCCTTCAAGCCGACGGGAGCATCAAGCCCGAGGCCCGGATGGACATGCAAAGCGTGGTGGACACCGTGATGAGCATGGCACACTTGCCCTTGTCTGCCAATGTGCTCTTTACCACCATCATGGCCACCAACATGCCATTTGTCGGTCGCGGCTGATCGAGCGCGCCTTCTTGTCTTCATTGTTTTCGGAGCCCACCCCATGTTCAAAGCTTTTCAACATCCAGGCGTTTTGGGGGTGACCCTTTTGTGTGGCACGATCATGATGATCACCATGGGCAGCAGGCAAACTTTGGGGCTCTTCTTAGGGCCCTTGAACACCAGCACGGGTCTAGGCATCGCAACGATTTCTTTGGCCATGGCCATTGGACAATTTGTCTGGGGTGCGGTGCAACCCATCTCGGGCGCATTGGCTGACCGCTATGGCCCAAGACCCGTGTTGATTGGGGGCTTGTTGATTTTGGCAGCGGGCAGCGCTTTGACACCCCTCATGGACACAGGATTTGGCCTCATGATCTCCATTGGGTTGATGGCAGCCATGGGCTCAGGCTCTTGCAGCTTTTCCGTCTTGATTGGCGTGGCCTCGCAAAGAATTCCAGCTCAAACCAGAGGCAGCGTTTCGGGCTTTATCAACGCGGGCGGTTCTTTGGGGCAGTTTGTTTTTGCACCCATTACCCAAAGACTGATCCAAGCCCTGGGTTGGATGGGCGCCATGTGGTCATTGGCCTTGATCACCCTCATGGCCATTCCCTTGGCCAACAAACTCACGGGCATCCAAGCACAAGATCAAGTCCATGCACAAAAGGATCTTGGCTTGGCTCAAGCCGTCAAGGACGCGTTGAAAGACCCGAGCTACATTTTTCTGCACATGGGGTTTTTTACTTGTGGGTTTCACATTGCGTTTTTAATCACGCACTTGCCCACCGAGGTGGGTCTGTGCGGCCTGCCCGCATCGGTTGCCAGTTGGTCTTTGGCCATCATTGGATTGAGCAATATTGTGGGCAGCATTATGGCTGGCTCCTTTGTGGGCAAGTACAGAAGCAAGGTGGTGTTGTCCTTGATGTACGCATCACGCTCAGTCTTGATCGCAGTGTATGTATTGGCCCCCAAAACCGATCTCACCTTTTATCTCTTTGCTGCAGGCCTGGGCTTGACCTGGCTTGCCACTGTCCCGCCGACAGCCACCTTGGTTGGAAAACTCTTTGGCGTGAGGTACTTGGGCACGCTCTTTGGATTGACGCTTTTGTCGCATCAAATCGGGGGCTTTTTGGGCGCCTATCTGGGCGGCTTGGCCATCATTGAATTTGGTGACTATCAATGGATGTGGTATGCAGATATCGTGTTGTCCTTGTTTGCAGCCCTCATCAACTTGCCCATCAAAGAGTTGCAGATGACTCCTCAACCTCAAACGGTCAATCCTTAGAAGTTAATCCCTTGATCACGAAAGTCAGTTGCTGCGTGATTTTTTTTGGCCTTCACAACCCTTTTGGATGGACAGTTTTACAAAATTTAAGGTGTGTTCAGGTAAGGACCCTCGATCAGCAAGCTTCAATCCACTCCAGTAGCGCGCTTGCCACGGCCATAGGTGCCTCCATGGTGCACATGTGTCCTGCGCCTTTGATCACTTGAACGCAAGGATTGCCGCGAAGCAGTGCAGCCATCTCCTCATGTTGAGACACGGGTGACCAAGCGTCCAACTCTCCACACATCAAAGCCACGCGACACCTCGCGGCTTGAAGTGTTTCGCTGCCATCGGGTCGATTGAGCAAAGCTTGTATTTGACGCTCAAAAACAGCAGGGGTCTTTCTCTCAAACATCAGTAAAATATCCTCAATCAATTGAGCATCCGCCAAACGACTTGGTGCCACCATGCCTTTGACCCACTCTGAGGCCATGGCACGCAAACCTTGAGTTTGAACGATGTCCAACAAGGCTTGTCTTTTTTGACGCTCCAGCACTCCCTTTTCACCCAAAGCCAAGGGCATGTGGCCCGTGTCCATCAACGCGACCCCCGTGACACGCTCAGGCGCCAAGCGCATGACCTCCATGGCCACGCGACCGCCCATTGAGTGGCCCGCCATCAAAAAAGCCCCTTGGACCTCATCCAAGACTTGCTCGGCCATCACCGTCAAAGAGTTGGCCTCACCGTGATCCATCATATGCGTTTGGGCAACCCCATTTAACCAAGGCAGCAAAGGGGTCCATACAGCGTCATCGCACATGAGACCGGGGATCAAGACCAAGTTGGGTTGCGTGTGTGTCATGAAAATGAAGGAGATTGAAGGGTCAAAAAGCGCGTAAGCTCAAAGAAAACGCTTAAAAACACATTTTAGCCTTTGTCGCAATGAGCAGTTCAAAGCGGTTAACATCGGGCATGAGAAAAACTTACGCCCTGATGGTCAAAGACCAAAATGCCGATCGCCTGAGCGACCGCATCAAACACGATATCCGCAAATACTTCAATCGACAAAGAAATAAAACTCTGCCCAAAGGAGAGGATCACTGGCTTTTTGACTGCAAAATCGGTCCCGATGAGGCCCTCGCACAAAGCATCCATCCCAAAGAGATCAATGCCAAAATCAATGAGTTCAAAGCCCAGGAGCTGCCCTCCTTCTTTATCGAGATTTTGACCCGAGCGGCCAAACGCCCGCCTAAACCCGAGCACAGCAAAGATCACGTGCTCGAGCAAACGCTCACCGAGCACCAAAGCGACTAAAGA
>Ga0114978_10002266_pt1 | contig 15834 bp, 13 predicted proteins | sample S_140212_EF_Meta_FD_87027 | JGI IMG/M metagenome (GOLD analysis project Ga0114978, IMG submission 87027) | Freshwater microbial communities from Lake Simoncouche, Canada to study carbon cycling - S_140212_EF_MetaG | ecosystem: Environmental > Aquatic > Freshwater > Lake | place: Lake... | reverse complement strand
TTGCAGGAAATTCGAGTCAAACTCAGCGCATGTGATTGTGATGGATCCTCGTACTCGACAAGAGAACTTGGCAAACCTTGTGCGACGGGTCAAACACAATGGGCGCGGACGTCGTTACGACTGCATAGTAGGGCTCTCTGGTGGGGTCGACAGTTCGTGGGTGCTAGTAAATGCAGTCCGCCTAGGACTGCGTCCACTCGCTGTCCATATGGACAATGGTTGGAACTCCGAGTTGGCACAGAACAACATCGCGAACCTAGTGCGAGGATTGGGGGTAGATTTATACACGCATGTCATTGATTGGCAGGAGTATCGCGGCTTGATGCAGGCATTCTTTGACGCGGATGTAATTGATGTTGAACTCCTTTACGACAATGCGATGTTGGCCGTGAACTATGAACAGTCGTTACGGCATGGTGTTAAGCACATGCTTTCCGGAGCAAACCATGCGACCGAGGGTATGCCAATGCCCCAAGGATGGTCTTGGTGCAAATTCGACAAGCGGAACATTTATGCGATCGCCAAAAAATCTGATGTGAGGGTTTCAACATTCCCATCAATCGGTACAGCGAGATTTCTCTACCTTAACCAAGTAAGAGGAATCAAATGGGAATGGTTCCTCGACCATCTGCCCTATGTTAAAGAAACTGTTGTCAACACACTGCAAAGTGAGTTTGGGTACAAGCCATATCCATACAAGCACTACGAGTCAATTTTTACACGGTTTTATCAGGGCTTCATCTTGCCCAAGAAGTTTGGTGTCGATAAGCGCTTGGTGCATTTCAGTACGCTTATCATCTCTGGACAGATGACCAGGGAGGATGCGCTTCGTGACCTAGAACGTATTCCGTACCGAAGTCAAGACGAACTAACAACCGACACCACCTACTTCCTTAAAAAGATGGGGTGGAGTCAAATCCAACTTGATGACTATTTGCAGCGCCCTGGGGTGCCGCATAACACATATGCATCCGAGGCTAATGTGTTCGAATCGATACGGGCTTGGCGCGATAGATGGAGGGGGTAAGGGTCAAGTTCAAGGCTTCCGTGGGGTTCGAAATCACTCACACTGAATGTTCGTCGAATTTTTCGAACGAAAGTTAGAGAAGTCCTCGAATTATGGGCGACGAATTCGCGCTTCTCGGTTTCAACCCCGGCACGGCGAGAGGGACTCAGACCTTCTTTGGTCCTTTCAGTAATCCAAAGGCTTATGCATTGATATGTCGGTCGATTAGGCATTTGAATGAGTAACCGCTTTGCGAGCCAGCGACCGTTACTTCCCTTGGCGAACGCCCGCTCGTAGTTCAATTCATCGAAAACGACTGTGGTAGCAATGTGAATCTAAAAACCGGATCAATTTCACCGTACACCCGTGCTCTAAGGCAACTCTTGGTTATCAGTTCATAAAAAATTCCACTAGGTTAAATGATCTTCGATGAGGTCTGTGATATTCTGATGTCACTATTTAGCCTTGGAGGATCGTGATCCTATAATTCCATAAAGCGAGGATTTCTAGATGTCTCGAAAGATAATCTTATTCGAACTCAATGAAGTTCCATTTAAAGTGTTGGATCAATTCTGTAAGTGGCAGCCAAAGTCTGCTCTTGCGAAGCATCTCCCAAAGTGCTTTCAGTACGAAACTAGAACTCAAGAGATCAGTTCATTATCACCCTGGATCACTTGGCCGTCCGTGCACCGCGGCGTGAACGATGAGAAGCACATGATCCAAAATTTTGGACAGGAACTTTCGAGTGTTGACCGGGATTTCCCGCCACTTTGGGAGCTTCTCCGTCGAGGTGGTGTGCGGGTTGGCGTGTGCGGATCTTTGCATACCTATCCCCCACCCACGCACATGACAGACTACGACTTCTTCATTCCAGACACCTTTGCTGCTGGGTCTGAGTGCTTTCCGCAGAATATTGAACTCTTTCAAGATTTCAACCTGCGTATGGCTCGCGAGTCCGCTCGAAACGTTGCAAGGGGCGTGCCATGGGCTCAGGCACTGCGGGTCCTTCTACATGCTCCAGAGCTTGGCTTCAAATTACAGACGCTCACCGATGTTGCGGGGCAGTTGTTGTCTGAGCGTGCGCAGAAGTGGCGTACCGTGCGGAGGCGAACGTTCCAATCGGTTCTTGCCTTTGATATCTATTTCAAACAACTTGCCCGAACTAAACCAGGCTTCTCGACCTTCTTCACAAACCACGTGGCTTCATCGATGCATAGATTCTGGGCTGCTAGTTTCCCGGATGAATACCCAGAAATGGGCTACTCGAATGAGTGGATTCAGACGTACCGATCAGAGATTGACTGGACAATGAAAATTACTGATCGAATGTTTGAGCGCTTGGTTCGTTTTGCTGACATCAACCCGGAGTACCAAGTGTGGATAGTCACGAGTATGGGACAAGCCGCAACACAGGCAGCCGCAGTGGAGACCCAACTCTATTTGGTTGATCTTGATAAATTTATGCGCGAGCTCGGATTTGAGAGCCACGAGTTTTCACAAAGACCAGCGATGCTGCCTCAGACCAACTTGATTACACAACCAAGTGCAACTGGGCGACTCGCAGATTCACTCCGACAACTTCAAATCGGAGGACAATCCGTAACGTATCGACAGAAGGAGAACGGATTCTTCAGCATTGACATGGGTCAATACAATCTTGATACTGCTTCGACCCGCGCTAGTCTTGGAGGGCGCTCTTGGTCGCTTGAAGAACTAGGGCTCCGAAACGTCGAGATTGAAGACAAGTCCGGTACGTCCGCTTACCACATCCCAGAAGGCTGTTTGTTCATTTATGACCCTCGTGATCAGTCGGTGAAGACTGGCAGGCCGACTATCTCCACTTTAGACCTTGCCCCTACGATTCTTAAGAGCTTTAGAGTTGAGCGACCGGGATATATGGCGCGAGAATCTCGGTTGGCGGGCGGCGTCTAGATACTGAATGTGGGAGTAGATGTTCCTTTATTGGTCGCATCATGGTTTATCGATTCCGCTGATTATGGATTCGAACTTAACTCGCGCCCTTTCCCCGAGTATTTTAAGTGTTTAGCTTCGACGTCTCTAGATTTGGGTAACAAGATTGGTCGATAGATTTGAGGCGCGTAAAGTTTGGGTTTGACTAGGTTTGATGCTCTATAGTATTCTCCTCCTTTACTTGTAAGTTGACCCAACGTCATGCATCAGTTTGTTTATCTCTTGTCATGAAAATTTAGTTTTATGCAGCCGATTCCGTTTAATTTACCTCACATCGGTGATCTTGAGGCCAAGCACATGCTTGATGCCTTGAATGATCGTCATCTCTCAGGCGATGGGCGATTTACAAAGCTTTGCAACACTGAAATTGAGCGACTTACCACTGCAGGAATGGCGTTGCTAACGCATTCATGCACGGCGGCTTTGGAAATGGCTGCAATGTTGACTGGCATTGAGCCTGGTGACGAAGTGATTATTCCTTCATTTACGTTTGTATCCACGGCGAATGCTTTCGTCCTTCGCGGAGCTGTACCAATCTTTGTCGATATCCGAGAAGACACCATCAATCTTGACGAATCACTCATTGAGCACCTGATAACCTCCCGTACCCGCGCCATCGTCCCAGTCCATTACGCTGGTGTCGCCTGCGAAATGGACTCTATTCTTGATACTGCAAGAAAACACGGCGTGCGTGTTGTGGAGGACGCAGCGCAAGCACTGATGTCCAGTTATAAGGGGCGGCCACTTGGTAGTTTGGGAGATTTGGCCGCACTATCTTTCCATGCTACAAAGAATGTTATCAGTGGCGAAGGCGGGGCGATACTAGTAAACGACCCCTTGCTGCGGGAGCGCGCTGAAATCATCCGGGAAAAGGGGACCGACCGTAGTCGGTTCTTTCGTGGGCAAGTAGACAGGTATACATGGGTCGATATCGGATCTTCGTTCCTTCCTGGAGAGGTCACCGCTGCATTACTTTGGGCACAACTCGAACAAGTGACGACGATCACAAACGCTCGGTTGGCGATCTGGAATCGGTACCACAAACTGTTTGAGAGTCTTGAATTGGAAGGTGTTGTTCGGCGCCCGGTGGTTCCCAACACATGCCAACATAATGCGCACATGTACTACCTCTTGGTGGATGGGCTGAGTCAACGGACCGCGGTACTTGATGCCCTGAAGCGGGAGGGAGTTTCGGCTACGTTCCATTATGTTCCGCTTCATAGTTCTCCAGGCGGGCGGCGATTTGGACGCGCACCTTTGTCGTGTCCCGTTTCAGAATCGATCGGAGAAAGACTTCTAAGGCTCCCTTTATGGGTCGGGCTATCAGAATCAACGCAAGAGCAGATATTTAACATTGTGAGGCAGACCCTGTATTCGTCGCCTAATGCAACGCCCTAAATTAGAACTGTGAGATCAATGAACATACTTGTAACCGGCGGTGCCGGCTTTATTGGGTCAAACTTTCTTCGTGACTGGGTCACATCGTCCTCTGGGGTGTTGGTTAACTTAGACAAGTTGACCTACGCGGGAAACCTGAACAACTTGGGTGGTCTCGATGCGTCGGGGCGCTACCACTTTGTGCACGGTGACATTGGCGACGAAGCGTTAGTCCTCGACGTTCTGAAGCGAAACAATATTGATGCTGTAGTGAACTTTGCCGCAGAGTCCCACGTTGACCGATCAATTCATGGGCCAGACGCCTTTATCCAGACCAATGTTGTCGGAACGTTCCATTTGCTTCAGGCCTCAAGGGCATATTGGGAGTCTAGAGAGCCCCTTGACAAAGCGAAATTTCGATTTCTCCATGTTTCGACTGATGAAGTTTATGGAACACTCAACTTGGGTGATCCAGCGTTTACGGAGTCGAATAGATACGAACCGAATAGCCCATACTCTGCCAGCAAGGCTGCTTCAGATCACCTTGTCAGGGCATATCACCACACCTATGGACTACCAGTGCTCACCACTAACTGCTCTAATAACTATGGTCCGTACCAGTTTCCAGAGAAGTTGATCCCGCTCTGCATTCATAATGCGTTGTCTGGGAAGCCATTGCCAATTTATGGGGATGGACAACAGGTGCGTGATTGGCTCTACGTCGCCGATCACTGTAGTGCTATCCGTCGGGTTCTAGATGCAGGCAAAGTCGGTGATGTTTACAACGTTGGCGGCTGGAACGAGATGCCAAACCTGACGGTCGTAAATACTCTTTGCAAAATCCTTGACCGCGAATCTCCGCGCGCGGACGGATGTTCCTATTCTTCGCAAATAGTCTTTGTTACCGATCGGCTAGGTCACGATCGTCGCTACGCCATTGATGCTCGGAAAATTGAGAGTGAACTTGGGTGGAAGCCTGCCGAGACCTTCGAAAGCGGTATTTCAAAAACTGTCCGGTGGTACCTGGATAATCTAATGTGGGTGTCTAATGTTACTTCTGGTGCCTACCGGACGTGGGTCGACACTAACTACAACCGTTAAACGAAGGAGTGACCGTGAAATCTGATCGCAAAGGTATTATTCTCGCCGGCGGTTCGGGCACCCGGCTTCACCCAGCCACAATGGCTGTTTCGAAACAATTGCTGCCGGTGTACGACAAGCCGATGATTTACTATCCGCTTTCCACACTTATGCTCGCGGAGATGCGAGAAGTGCTTGTAATCTCGACACCGCAGGACACACCGCGATTTCAACAGTTGCTAGGAGATGGCTCGCGCTGGGGAATGGAGATTCAGTACGCAGTTCAGCCGTCTCCAGACGGGCTGGCTCAGGCGTTTGTGATCGGAGCTGACTTCATTGGAGATTCGCCCTCAGCTCTCGTCCTTGGCGACAATATCTTCTACGGCCATGAATTGCCGCAAACTCTTGGTAAGGCTGCTGCACGATCAAGCGGTGCTACGGTCTTTGCTTATCACGTCAATAATCCGGAAGCTTTCGGCATCGTAGAGTTTGACTCTAACTGGAAGGCCCTTAGCCTTGAGGAAAAGCCCAAGGTTCCGAAATCGAACTTTGCCGTGACTGGTCTATATTTTTACGACAATTCTGTAGTAGAAAAGGCGCGGCAACTTCGGCCATCTGCACGCGGAGAACTCGAAATCACTGATCTAAATCGGTTGTATCTCGAAGAAGGACGCCTGTCGGTTCAGATCATGGGGCGAGGCTATGCCTGGCTTGATACGGGGACCCATGATTCCCTTCTTGATGCTGGACAGTTCATCAGTACTATCGAAAGACGCCAGGGCCTTAAGGTCGCCTGCCCCGAGGAGATCGCATTTCGTAAACGGTGGATTTCCAAGGAGCAACTAGAAAAGTTAGCTCATCAACTCTCGAAGAGCGGATATGGCCAGTATCTTCAAAATCTGGCATCTGGAGATCACCCTTAATCTCTGCGTTGGCGATTTATGAAACCGTTGATTCGGAGTTCCATGCCGCTTAATTGCTGGATTGGTTGCCGCTAGGGAGTTCATTCAATCGAAGACCAGCGATTGATAATGGACGGATCTCGTGTCTGGCTGTTCGTTTCGAAACGACCCTAAATGCGAAATTGACGGTCACCGGAGTGTCAGACTTAGTCAACAGAATGTCTTACAACGCATGCTGCAAATCAGTCGCGTCGCCCAAACGCATGCCCGTGGACTGCCCGCGTAATCCCTAGGGGCCTTGGGACACACATTCAGTCAATAGAAACTCAGATTGACGGGGACGTAGTTTGGTAACAAATCCACAAATCGGTACCACTACGCCTGCTCGACTGATAGTTCTGCCGCAATGGTCATAGTCAACAGAATAATGATCGATCTAGCGCACCATTTCGGGCGATATACTCTTCTTAGTTAGTGCATGACCAAGGCTGACCCAGGTCAGCCCACTATTGGTTATGCCATAGACCCCAATTGCCCCACTATGGACGAACTTAGAAAAACCGTAAGTTCGCCTGGCTTGGCGAGGGTGACCATTTCTGGCACCGCGTGGGCGGCGGGACAGACGGCACTCAACAAGATTGGCACGATCGCCGCTATCTGGGTGATCTCGCGACAGGTCACTCAAGATGAGTTCGGTATGGCGGCAGTTGCTCTCACAGTCGTGAAGTTCCTTGCTGTCTTTCCCCCGCTGAACATGGCTGATGTGCTCATGGTCCTTGGCCCTCGTTCGCCGCAGGCGAGCCGCCTTGCGCGGAGTTGGGTTTTGAAGGTTGGTATCGCTACCACACTCTTGCTCTTGATGGCATCTCCACTAGTTTCTGCGTTCTATTCCAACTATCCTCAAGTTAGTTTTACTGGCCTATTTTTGATTGCGTCCCTGCGCCCCGCGGCCGAAGCAATGCAGGTTGGAAACCTTACCCGACTAAGACTCGCTTTCAGAAATCGTACTATCGCCTTGATTGACGGAAGCGTGCAGTTGACTTGCACCCTACTTTCGGTTGCTATGGCATTCATGGGCTTTGGAGCGTGGGTAGTCGTCATTCCATCGGTCGCTGTGGTGTTTGGGAAAGCTGCTAGTTATAACGAGGCGTGCCGAGGTTCATCATCAAGTGAGGAACATCTTCCCGAGCTTAATGAACGGGCGTTCAAGGGGTCGGCATCGCGAGATGTCAAACAGCAATTCTTGGCGGCTAGTGGCGGCCAGTACGTGCACAGTATTGCCGATTCCCTGCCTGTTCTCATTCTAGGGAAACTAGCGTCGGACACAGAGACTGGCATCTACGCGTTTGCGCTCAGCCTGTCGAGCCAAGCCAATGCTCTGGTGGCAACACAGATCGCTGGGGTGCTTCAGCCGGTGCTCGGGCGCCTTACTGACGACCCCCGTCGACAAGCAGATGCGTATCTTCGGACGATGCGCTTGATCAGTGCAATCGCTGTACCGCTGTGCGTCGTTCAGGCAGTATTCAGCGAGGCGATATTCAGTTGGGTGTTTCAACAGCGTTGGCAGTCGGCATCAAATGTGTTTGCGGTACTCAGTATCTGTGAGGCATTCTTTTTCGCATCTGCACCAACAATGGCGATGTTGAAAGCGCAAGGTCGATTTCGTACCTTCCTGGCATGGCAAAGTGCGCAATTGTTCGGCTCTACTTTGTTGTTGCCAATTGCGGCGCTCAATGGCGGCGCATTGTCTGTTGCCATCTGCGCAACTTGCCTGTGGGCTGTTGGGTTGCCTATCGCTGTTTGGCTTAGTGTGCGCGACTCAGGACACTCGATTTGGCACGCACTACGCCTCTTCGCCATTCCTTGGCTCACTGCGCTACCGATTGGGTTGGCAAGCTGGCACATCGAATCCCAGCTGCTAGCGCTTGGAAGTGGTGGAGCCATGCTCGCGACACTAGTCGCTGCACCAATAACATTGCTAATCATGATCGCGGCTACACGGTGGACACAGCCATCCGTTTTCCGCGAGATACTGTCCATAACCGAGCTGACCATCCAACGTGTCCCGTTGATCAGGCGCCTACTTTCGACATCCTCTAAGTGATATCCCCCGTAACAACGCCTCTAGTTCCTCATACTTAGGGTACGTAATCAATACGGCCCGGTGTGGGCCGTGAAACACAAATAGAGCTCCCGCGCTCACGGCGCTAGCGCCAGCTTCTACCGCAGCCTTGATGTCTGCGAGTCCGGAAGCTCCTCCGACTGCAATCAACGGAACCGATAGAGCAGAACTAGCTTGTCGGATTAACTTGATGTCCATCCCAGACATTGTGCCATCCCGGTCGACAGAGTTGAGCACGATTTCACCAGCGCCTGCTGCAACAGCTTCCTGCAGGAAGTCCAACCAGGGTTTATCTAGGAGTTTGCCAGTCGCGGATGAAAACAACTGCTGCTTTCCCATCCAGTTGCTCTTGATATCAGCCGAAACAAGGACGCTCTGGCTTCCGAAGCGATCTGCGATTTGTGTTATCAATTGGAGATTCGCTATTGCAGCAGTCTGTAGGCAGACTTTCTCTACGCCTAAGGCGAAGAGGCGCCGCGCTTGCTCTACGGTTCGTATACCTCCGCCATAGCACAGTGGCATGAAGCACTCTCCAGCAAACTGCTCTATCAGTTCATAGTTCGGCTCTCGCCCATCTTTAGTCGCAGAGATATCGAGAACCATAAGCTCGTCGACTTCCTTGTCACTAAAGATTCGGATTGCATTGATAGGATCACCCACATACTTCGGGTTAGCAAACTTCTGCGTCTTTACAAGTCCGCTGTTACGGAGGAGAAGACAAGGAATAACGCGGTGTTTTAGCATGGTAAATCTATAAATCGCTTCATGAGCGCCATGCCGAAACGGTGGCTTTTTTCTGGATGAAATTGAACGCCCATGATGTTGCCGCGGCTAACGGCAGCAGTGAGATCGTAACCATGGTGGGTGGTAGCGAGCACATCGGAGACATCGCTGCAATCAACGTGATATGAGTGAACAAAGTAATAACGTTGCTCAGCACCTCTGTCTGAGATGAGTGGGTTTTCCTTCATGACGCGAACCGTATTCCAGCCCATATGTGGGACCTTCACGCTTTCTCCATCCTCGAAGCAGAATTTACGTACATCCGCGTTGATCCACCCCAGTCCGGGCAGTACTCCTTCCTCACTTCTCGTACATAACAGCTGCATTCCAAGGCATATCCCCAGTATTGGTTTACGTTGATGTAAAGCAACTTCATCAAGGGCCTCTTTCCACCCCTGATTGAGGATCCCCGACATTCCCGCGTCGAATGCGCCAACGCCAGCAAGAATCACCTTAGAGCATGAACCTATCTCAGCCGGAGTAGCAATAACACGCGCTTCTCCCCCGGATTTCTCGACCATCTTGATGACTGATGAGAAGTTGCCGCACGGTAGGTTTGGGATGCCGATAGTTGTCATCTAGAACTGACGTCCGATGCGTGTTTCGATAATGCAGTACTTCGGACCGTTTGTGCACGAGAGACGATTGTCATAAATTGATCCAGTCGAGCTGATGGACCGTTCATATCGACAAACTTCTTGATAGTAGGCTGCAAATCTTCGAAGCAATTGGCAACATGACGAATTGTTCTCACTGCGTCTCCAACATCGAGGCGGAAGACGAAAGGTTCCTCAACAAATCGGGGCATTCCTGTTATCAATAGCGGTAACCCTCGGGCTAACAATTGCGTCGCTTTATTCGGAAAGACAATTGCGTCTACCTCGGGCTCTCCGCGTAAATATGGAATGATGCTGCCAAGAATCCGCTCAAGCGGGAGAGCATCAAGGTTAGCCGGTCCGTGAAGTTCTACATTTCCATGAAGCCTCAACAGTAGTTGCAACTCGGTCCTGTCCTCTGTTGGCCCCACCAATACGAGACGTGTAGTCGGCTGTTCCTTGGCTAAGCGACCTGCGAGCGCGCTGATCAAAGGGTAATCGAGCCGACGCCCAATGACCCCCCAATAAAGAATCAGGTCTCGGCCATCAGTCTTTGATGGCTGCCTGTAAGCAATATCTGCCCATGGCATAAATAGCTCTGGCGAACAATACGCTGCCAGTTGATCCTGCAGTGCAATTGATGGAGTGAGTACTGCGTCACTCATAGAGCACGTCATTCGTTGGGCATACGCCAAACTCGAGCGGACGAATCTTGGTGATCTGTTACCCGCCTTTGTTAATCCATTTATGAAATCGTCATTAATGATCGTGACTATTGTGTTCCGAGGAAACAAGTTTCGAAGAAAATAGTAGTCATAGTTGAAATTAACGACCACATCATCGGCATCAAGTCCATAGTCCTGCACCGTTTGGGCAATTGAATGCTTAGTCCATGATGCATGGGCCCAACGAGCAATTGGGCCGATCCGACATTTGTGATGCAGTAGTTCACCATGCCGAAGCAGCTGCACTCCTGCCGACGCTGCGGATCGCTGGATTTGTCGCTGTCCTGGGAAATATGGTTTCTCCAAGAACAGTACTTTATGTCCAGAACCGACTAGCAGGTGAGCGAGTTGATGCCGAAGGCGGGGAACCTCGTTCCAAAGAGTCTTAGTGAAAAAAATGAATCGTGACATTCGCGATAGCTCAGTTAGTGACCGCTCGTTTAATCATCCCGAATTGCTTCGCTATTACCTCTGCATTTCGTCACGAACATCAGCCACACAGGCGATCGCTACCAGATCGGTGGCAAGCAACTCTGAGTGCCGTTTAGCGATGCGTCCACAACAAACAACAAGCATTTAGCATAGTAGGAGTGTACATCGGCACAACGGAAGAACTACATCAGTGTCGCTGCCGCGAAGAGGTTCGCGCTGTTGCATTTGCTGAAGCAAACAGATTTACTGGCTTATCAGAAAAATGGACCAATAATTGCTCGAAATTCTGTTGAATTCAGAGGATCGGCGGTCAGCAATCGAATTACGTTGTACCTGTGTCCTTGCCGTAGTACTCGCCTGAAATCACATGCCGAGCTTCAGCTGTTAACTATCAAAATTTGTCATTCATTTTTAAAGGGGGCTTCATATCTATGTGTGCCACGCCAACTTCATTCCCACGGCGAACGTGCCCATTACGAAGCAAAGCCAGGCGGTGGCACTAATTACCAAGGTGCTATACCCCCTATAAGGAGGTCTGCGACCCGAACTGGCGTTCCTCGCGCAGACGGCTCAGCATAAACTTCGGGCACGGCTAGAATTTAGTGCGACCTGCGCTGTGTCAGTAGGCGAAGGCTATTGCATCACTGCCCCCTCTCAAAATTCAGTGTTCCCTACTGATCAACGTACAGTGCCCCTTGCTAAGGCAAGAATTTATTGCGAGTCATGTACAAGTAACCCAAATGCAAACATGCATGTCTAACAAAGCAACAAGCGTCCCAATGCTGTCGATTGTAAGTCCCGTTTACGGGGCCGAAGCCCTTGTAGGAGAACTCGTAGCGCAAGTGCATGGTGTAGCGACTGAAATTGGAATGCCTTTCGAAATCATTTTGGTCGAAGATCGCAGCCCAGATAAGAGTTGGGACCGAATTGAAGCGGCGGTATCTCAATATCCTGAGGTCGTAGGAATTAGACTGAGTAGAAATTTCGGACAGCATTATGCGATCTCGGCGGGTCTTCAGTTTGCTAGTGGTCGATGGGTCGTAGTCATGGATTGCGATCTTCAAGACGTCCCGTCTGAAATCCCGCGATTGTTAGCCAAGGCTAAAGAGGGATTTGATGTGGTGTTGGCAAGACGTGCAAATCGCAAGGACAGCCTATCTAAGCGGCTTGGGTCAAAGATGTTTTATGGCTTCTTGGCCTATCTCACCGGGGTACGCCAGGATGCATCTGTGGCGAACTTCGGTGTCTACAGCGAAAGCGTAGTTCAGGCAATAAACAACATGCCCGAATCTATTCGATACTTACCAACTATGGTGAAATGGGTTGGCTTCAACTCTACATCTATCGATGTTCAACACTTAGCGCGCCGATCAGGTCGATCAACCTACAGTCTCTACAAGTTACTAAATCTTGCAATCGATATCTGCCTTGCTAACTCGGACAAACCTCTTCGCCTGGTAGTGTCAACGGGGTTCCTGGTGTCGGTGATTGGCTTCGTCTTTGCAGGATTTGTTATTTATGCGGCTGCACGTGGAGAAATCACCGTATTGGGCTACGCTAGCGTAATGGTCTCAATTTGGATGCTCTTTGGACTTACTATCACCATAGTAGGTGTGATTGGGCTTTATGTTGGTAAGTGCTTTGAGGGAGTTAAACGGCGACCGCCATTCATCATTGATCAGCTAACTATTCATCCTTCTGCAAAACTTCCTGTCGGTTCTCGCGCGTCATGATGATGAATGCTCTGTGAAACCCACACGCCTCAAACAGAAACATACTAGATTTGTTGTCCATCTTTATGCGCGCATACGAGTCTGGAAATTTTTCCATAATGGCATCAATTAGTGCCTTTCCTACTCCTTGTCCTTGATAACTGGGATGAACGCAGATGCGGATATCGCGGTCAATTGAACCGATGTATCCAGCTGGTTGAGCATCAACAAGCGCGACAAGGTAACGATCACCGAACCGACTCATGTAGTCGCTCTGTTGCTCGGGTGTGATGTTTACAGTTTCCACAAATCCAGCAGCAACTGCCGGATTGTTACGGAGGCGACGGATAAAGTCGTGGAACCTCTGTTCGTTCGGAACAATTGAAATCAAGCGCGAGTCCTGTCTGCCACTATGCTTTAGACTTTAACCTTTTACCATCGATAGTTCTAACTTCTACCTAACGGGATCTCTAACCAAACCGAGTGTATATGCTTTCCCATGACTCGCGCCCAGATCTACTCCATTCGCTAGTCCATGACCGAGTTCGGGCATTGTATGAGTCGGCGGCATTCCGCTATGCCAGTACCGGGTGTATCTCGAATTCCATTGCATATGGACTTTTTTGCGGCGGAGTTTATGCGGGGTTTGGCAGTAAATTCATGGCTTCGGTAGTTTTCGTTTTAGTGATGTCCGTAGGATTCGCAATCAATCGAAAGTGGTCGTTTAGGTCAACTGGTGCACAGAGCCGAGAATTCACCAAATATATGGTGGCCTATTCCTTGGCCTACCTCGGCAATATTGGTCTTCTTTCGCTGCTGTGTGACAAATTTGAAATGACCCCCTATCTCGCCCAATTGGTATGCATCTTTGTTGTGGCTGTGTTTTTATTCCTGTGCCTGCGGATCTGGGTGTTTAAATCATCAATAGTTACCCGACAAGCTTTCGCAAGCCCCATTGATAGCACCACTAATGGATCCAAGTAACTCAAATTCGGGATGAACGATCTGTGCTTCCCGTGTCACTGCAGCAATTGCACCGCCGTTTCATCTCCATGCAGTCGAATTTGTCTGTAACCCACTTTGGTCTAGGCCTACTGATCCCATTAGTGGGCACTCTAAGGTGAATTGGTGCCTATTCCAACCGTGAGAACACTACGTACGTTAACTGTGGTTGCTGGCGCCGCGAGTCGAACAATCAATGCTTGGTGTAACTTCTGTGGCAGTACTGCATCCGGCAACATCACTTGGGTTACTTCAATATCTACATCGGAATTGAATACAAATTCATTCCCTTGCCAATGCGCTCTCCATTGCTGAGAACTGCCACTGATCTCGAGGGGTAGCACGGAGCCGGTGTGGAACCGCAGTACCTCGGATCCAGCAGACACTGACGACGGCAAACGCACCGCGTCGGTGATTTCGACCCTCCCTAACTGATTCCAATTGATAGAACGCATGTAATTCAAGGTTCCAGAAAACGCCGAAGTACAATCAATTGTGACGCTGCCCCCACTCACCCCGAGCATTCCAACCGAAATCGGCACGTTAACCGGTTTCTGGTACGGCTGGGTCGCACCAATCTGCAACACTCCATGACCAGCCGGGGCGTGATAGTAGGACTCCATTATTGCATCTCCGTAGCTGGGCGTGCCGCAGTCCATAAGAACTATTTGGTTTCCCGCATATACCGACACCTGCCCTTGATCCCGATGGCAATGCAGGTCTTTGAGGCTACCGCCGCGAATCCAAAGAGCCCAAGCTGTCGACTCGCCGGTATCAATCGGTTCAAACTTGGACCGCCAGACCAACTGTTGCTGATCTGGAAAGTAATCGTAGGTCGGTAGTCCAATTGATGGTTGTAATGATGATGATGCCTCTAAAGCCGACGTCAACTTAATCGTCTCAAGAGTACAGTTGCCTCTGAGCCCGGGGTAAAGCCAACGTATTGCCGAAAGGGCCGCGGGGTCCGATGACGATAGAGCGGCCGCAGAAACAGACGTTAGAGGAGCCACCACCGCCCAACTATATAACGCGGAATGAGCGCTGTCATAACTATTGACGAGCATTTTTCCTGGCATGTTCATCTGAACTAGCCATCGCCAGTTGTTGTTAACAAACGGCACTCCCACAAATCTTGCGTCACCTCCGATCGCCATTTGATGGACAATCTGATGCACTCGTCCTAGGGTCATTTCAGCGTACGAAACTCCCTCTGGATAACTACCATCTGCACCATACATCGCTAAAGATGCCGCAATGTTCTCCGCGCCGAGGTTATAAGCATCCGTAAGTGCGGGGTCCCCGAGGTACATGCATGCCTTTACAAGACCTATGTTCGGCTCGATCCACTGATTTGACTGGGGACGCCTACCTTTCACGAACCAAGGACGCTTATCCGCCCAGTCAGTAGTGATTCGTAGGACCTCCTGCCGCAATTGGTTCTTCAGCCTATCGCGCAGATTGACCGGAACATCATCTTTGAGAGCCGACAGCATTTCAACTATTGCGTCAATTCCCCAAGCGGTAGCCAGCCAGATGCCGTCACCATCCGCAGTGATCGATACATTTTGGTCGTGATAAGTGCTGCCAGGTCGTTGAAGCGGGACATAGGAATTCACCGCTTCAAGCAACTCAATGCACCTTGCGATGTAGGCCGCGTTTCTAGTTCGATGAGCCACGATAGCGAGCACAACACCGCTGCTTTGCAGAAATGAGGTTTGAACCGTGTCCACTGTGGCCAGTTGATAAAGATCTCTGCGAGCTTCGGGTGTGATGTTTAAAAATCCGTTATCACGCATCTCAATCGGAATATCTTGGAACTGCATGGGCCGAATCCAACGACTCGAGTTTGTGTCGTACGCGCCAATTGCCATCGAATTCAGTTGCATCATCATGCCTCCGAGCCGTGGCGACTGCAATCCTTGGTCGTAAATATGATCCCAATCCGTAGGTACCCATTGAGGGATACCACTCCGCGGTGCAAGGAGCTTCGAACTAATCGCCTCCATAGCTCGAATAGAACTAGATACTGTCGATGCCGTGGTGGCGTCATTAGATCCAGCGACTGAAACTGCTGGAGGTGCTGGAGGTGCTGGAGGTGCTGGAGGTGCTGGAGGTGCTGGAGGTGC
>Ga0114978_10002265_pt1 | contig 15838 bp, 11 predicted proteins | sample S_140212_EF_Meta_FD_87027 | JGI IMG/M metagenome (GOLD analysis project Ga0114978, IMG submission 87027) | Freshwater microbial communities from Lake Simoncouche, Canada to study carbon cycling - S_140212_EF_MetaG | ecosystem: Environmental > Aquatic > Freshwater > Lake | place: Lake... | reverse complement strand
TTGCAAACGAAAATAGACTGGTAGCAGGTTCTGTTTCAGGAGGGATGTGGTTGAGCCAAGACAATGGCAAAACTTGGATGCCAACCCAAGGAACAAATGAACTTAGATCTGCAACTTGTGTTGCCCAAGATGTTCGCAAAAATCACAGAAATGTATGGATTATGGGGTCTGGAGAAGCCTATGGTCAGTCTGCCGGTTCTTCGGGTGCTTACTACTTAGGCGATGGATTGTTTATTTCTACCGATCGCGCAAAATCTTGGTCGCAAATCACTTCAACTTCTGGAGGTGTGCCAACAGTCTTTTCAACGAATTGGCAATTGATTTGGAATGTTGCTTTGGATCCATCAGCAGCTGATACAGCTACTTTAATTTATGTAGCAACCTATAACAATTTAATGAAATCATCAGACGGAGGTAAAACTTGGAAATCTATAAAAACGGGTGGCTCATATTTTACCGACGTTTTTGTAACAAAAAGTGGAACAGTATATTTTACTATGAGTTCGGAAGGAACAAATAAGGGAATTTGGCGTTCTACAAATGGAGTTGATTTTGTAAATATTACTCCACAATTTATGCAAACCCAAAAATATCAAAGGGTTGTTATTGGTGTTGATCCACAAAATGAAAATAAGGTTTATTTCTTGGCGAACACTTCAGGTTGGGGCAAAAAGACATCAAATTATAAAGGTGATATTGAATGGAATGCATTGTTGAAATGTGAATTTTCAAACAAATCAGGCGGCGGAGATTCAGCAAAATGGAATGATTTATCACTTAATTTACCAAGTGGTGGTCCTTTTGAACGTTGGAATGTTCAAGGCTCTTACGATATGTTTGTAAGGGTTCACCCTGCCGATTCAAATGTTGTTTTTATTGGAGGGACGAATGTGTTTCGATCCAAATCGGCCTTTGCAGATTCATTAAAAACGAGAATGATTGGTGGATACAAAATTGGAGCTAAGTTCCCAGATGTAGGAACATACCCAAATCACCATCCCGACCAACATAACATGGCTTTTTATCCCTCAAATCCAAATAAAATGATCAATACCAACGACGGGGGAGTATTCAGAAGCAATAATAGCTTAATGGATTCTATGGAATGGGAGTCCCTCAATAATGGCTATTTAACCACTCAATTTTATTCGGTTGCGTTAGATCATGAAACCGAAATGAGCAATCTATTAATTGCAGGTGCCCAAGATAACAACTCCCTCATGACAAATACGTTTGACTTGAAATCACCTTGGAAGTCTGTTTACTTTGGAGATGGGGCCTACAATGCAATTGATAATGGGGCAAAGAATTTTTACTTGTCGAAGCAACAAGGAAAAATGGTAAAAGCGCAAATTGACAATTCAATGAATAGATTGGCTTACAGAAGAATTGATCCAATAGGTGCTGAAAAATATCAATTTATTAACCCATTTGCTTTAGATCCCAATAATAACAATATTATGTATTTGGCTGGAGGAAAGTACTTATGGAGAAATGACAAATTGAATGAAATTGTTTTAGATAATAAAAATGATTCAATTTCTTTGGGATGGACAAAAGCAAAAGATTCAGTTTCATTGGCAAATGTGACAATTACCGCATTGCATGTTTGTAAAACTCCTGCAAATAGGGTTTACTATGGAGCGTCTAATAGAAAAGTGTATAGGGTTGATAGCGCAAACAAAGGCCAAATGATTGCAATTGATATTACGAGCAATGTAGTTTTGCCAATAGGAAACGTGAGTTGCATTACCGCTGATCCAACCAATGGCGACCATGTAATGGTATCGTATTCTAATTATGGTATTTATAGTTTGTTTAGTTCAATGGATGCAGGGAAAACATGGACAAAAGCTGCGGGAAATTTGGAACAAAATTTAAATGGATCGGGGAACGGACCTTCTATTCGTTGGGTATCTATTGTGCCCGTTGAAAACGGTAAAATATACTTAGTTGCCACGAGCACTGGCTTTTTTGCAACGGATACATTGAAGGGGACTTCAACCGTTTGGGTGCAACAAGCAAGTGGAGAAATTGGAAATATGGTTTGCGACATGTTTGACGTTCGTTTAAAGGATGGAACAGTTGCTTTGGCTACGCATGGCAATGGAATTTACTCTGCGAGACTTTTCAATACAACAGACATTTTAAAAACAAATGATTTCACTCAAATGAATTTGAGCGTTTATCCTAATCCATCAAAGGGTGAATTTGCCATTAAATTGAATGAGAAATTCAAAATTAATTCCGTTGAAATTTTAGATGATTGTGGCAGATTAATGAAAAAGATGAATCAATTTGAAATTGACAAAAATCAATATAGTTGTAAATCGTTTAAAACAGGAATTTATTATTTAAGAATCCAATTGGATAATGGACGAAGTATTACCAAGTTATTAGATTTGATTTATTAATGGTAAGCAATTTGTTTCGGGATCAGCTTTAACAATTAAATAATATTTTGACTAATTGGTATTTGATAAAAAAAACGAGAATTATAACTATCTTTGTAACATAAATTAAAAAATAAATATGAAATTTTTAACTACTATTTTGTTACTAATTGCTCCTATATTGGCTTTTGGTCAAGGAGAAAGAGATATTGATTTAGACAGAAAAATCAAGGCTCTTGAAGTTCGTAATCAAAAGTTATTGAATGAATTAAGTTCAGTAAAGCAAAGTAATAAAAAGCTTGAAAATAAAGTATCTGGAATGACAGATAAACTACAAGCTGAAATTACCAAATCGCAAGAATTGCAAGCGCAAAATGAGCGTGCGATGAATTTGGCGTTAGATGAGTTTGCAAAAAAGTTTGAAAAGCAAAATGAGACGGTTAAAGGGGTGCAAGATACATTGGACGAAAGATTTAATAATCAATTGATATACTTTGTTTTGGCATTAATCGTTGTAGTAATTGTAGCCATTACGGTAACACGTTCTTCAACGCAAAAGGCACTGAAACAAAATACTGCCAATTGGAATGACTTCCAAACTCATTTGTTAAAAAAATAATACCATTCACAAAAAAAACGAAAATTATAAGTTATGAATAATAAACCGAAAGGAAAATTAGATGCAATCACCTTTGTCTATGGATTTGGTGCTGCGGTGGTACTTGTTGGTGCCATGTTTAAGTTCTTGGGTTGGCAGTTTGCCAACGAATTATTTATCCTAGGTTTGAGTATTGAGGCCATTGTATTCTTAATCTCAGCGTTTGAAAGAAAAACTGAAGATAAAGAGTATAAATGGGAAAACGTATTTCCTCAATTGCAAAATCAAGGCACTGCATCTCCTGATACAAATTCCTACAATGATGCAATGACGCAATTCAGTGCAACCATTACTGAATTAAATGCCCAAATGAAATCAATGAGCAGTAGCGTTCAACAAATTAAAACTGAAATGGAAGCAAATGCTAAAAATTCAGCTGAAATGCAAAATAAAATGTCGGAATTTAATGAGTTAATGTCGACATACAACGGCAATTTGCGTCAAATTAACGATAAATACAACAACATTTTAGGCGGAAAATAATATTTTCAATGGGATCTACCATACAAATAACGCATTCTAAAAATCTATCGTTCAAGAAATTATCTTTCTTGTACTTGGTTTTTATTTTGTTTTTATTTTTCTCGAGCCCAGGACAATATGTTATTCACTACACCAAACTTGCAACCACACAAACTGAATTGAATGAAAGGTTGTTAACCAAACTAAAGTCGTTTAAATCTGAAATCCCCCAAGAGTTAGATTTAAAGAATACTACTTTAGAATGTCTTAATGATTTAAATAAATTAGAAACTGAGTATGCAACGTATGCTGAAAAGAATTTGGTTAAAGGTGATAAGATAAAGGAAAATAATTTCGCTGAAAAAACAGTGAGAAGAGGTCCCTTATCAGCAACCGTGCAAGGAATTTTGAATAAGTATTTATCCTCGTTTGCTAAATTTTCTAAAAAAGATTTATCAGGCGAATTGGTTAGTTTGACTGATTTTGATCAGAATAATTTTAAAACAATTGAGTTTTTCTTTAAGGAAACTCCAAATGGAGTAGTAAAGACACTTTTTGAACATTTCAAAACAGTATTCCTTTATAATTCTTTGGTGGAATTAACGCACGAAAATATTGATTTGCCTAAATTTGAATTGATTACCATTAATGATGCAAACTTTATTGAAAAGTTTAGACGTTCTTTGGTTCTAGGTGAGACATTGGTTTTGTCAATTAAACCAGATAAATCAGGACTTATTCCTACAGTGAAAATTAATGGCAGCTTGGTTGATGTGAAACAATCATTAAATGGAGTTTATTCTATTAATTACAATCCATCGAAGCCAGGCAATTACTCATTAGAAGTTATATTGGGCGATAAGCGTTTGTTAAGTGGATTTAATGTTTTGAAACCAGAATTTCGTTTTATCATGGAACGATCGAATTTGGATGTAGTTGTTGGGTCAAAATGCATTTTAAGCGTTGATTCACAATACATTCCTAATAAAGGTGTAACATTTGTTTCTAACAAAGCTTCAATTGTTCGTTTAAAAAACGCTTTATACATTACTCCATCTGAAGCTGGTGTATTTGAGATTCAAATGAAAGTTGACAATCAAGTGGTTGACAAAGTGATTTTGTATGCCCGCGAGCCAGGTGCAATTGATGTGGGATTGATGGATATGAGCGGTCAATTGGCAAGTTTAGACAAAGCGAATAGATTGGAATCTACCAATACTTATTGGCAAGTTGTGAATTTCCAAATGACAGTTGTAGATCCTTTAGGGAATAAACAAACAATGAAAAGTGCTACAAGGTATTTAAGAAACGAATTGAGAGATTTGGAGGCGAAGGCGCCTGCTGGAAGTACTGTAATATTTGATAATATTAAATTAGTTGGACAACAAAGCGGATCTGCAAAAATAGGTCAGCCTATAATTTTGGTGAAATAAGATGGCAAAGTTTGTAAAAATATCGAAAGCTAAAAATTTGCGTTTTCGCTTGATAAGCTTGTTATACTTGTTGTTTATTTCATTGTCTATTATTCAAATTCCAATTGAATGGTTAAGAATTAACCCAACCGTTGCTGATTATTTAAATTCTACTACTTCTAAAAACGTTTCTGTAATTCAAATTAAAGCGGCATTAGATGCAGTAGCACAAATTGAAACAGATTATACCAAGGCTGTAGGATACAATGAAAAAGCCAAAGCCATGAATGAGCCAACGGGTTATGCGGTTTCAGATCAATTTTTCATTATGGGTAAAAAAGCAGATTATCTTTTTGCCAAATTTTTGGACTTGAAAAATTATTTTGCTAGCCTACCAGTTACTAATCCCAAAAGAAAAGAGTTTGAAACTTTATTTAGCGGGGATTTGGAAAACGGGTTAAAAAACAACAAACCAATTTTATGGGCCGAATGGAAATTCAAACATGCACCTGCAACTGTAGTGAAAACTTTACTTGCAGAATTGAGATTGCGTTTGAATTTACTTAATGGAGCCATTGAATTGGATAGCAAAGGTGAGAAAGCAGATAAAATTGTCTTGTTGGCCTATAACCTTGATGTTTTAAAACCTGGTGATACAGCAACTTTTGTGATCACTAAAAAATCTGAAACGAAAGTGAAGTTCGATTTGAATGGAACCGTGGTTAATGATTATAAATGGAAAGGCGATACATTGTTTTTCATTCCAAAAACAACGGGTCAATACAATATTGAATTTAATTCAAAAGGTGTAATTGATAAATTGAGCATTACTGTAATTCCTGCTGGTTTTACAGATGAGAAAAAGGATGCATTGCAAACTTTCTTCGTTGGAAAAAAAGCATCTGTGAAATATACCAATGTATTGAAAGCGGATAAGGTTTATTGTACTTGTGCAGACGGATCACAAATTTCTCAATCTATGGGAAATATTGACTTTACTCCACAAACTGCTGGATGGTGTGCATTTCAAGTTGTAAGTTCAAATGGACAGGTTCTATTATTGGATTCTTTGTATGTTCAAGATGTGCCAACACCACAAATTATGGTAAATGGGGCGTCTGACAATAAAATTTCAATCAATAGAATTTCCCAAACCAAATCAATTTCAATCGGTGCGTTTCATCCAGATATGAATGCATATAAATATGACATTTCTAAAGTGAATTATACTTTGATTGGAGCGAATCGTGAAACTAAGTCAACTCAATCTGGTAAAATTGATTTAGGTGGCATAGATATTGCCAAGTTGAAATATATATTAATCAATGAAGTAGAAATCAAAACTGCTTTAAAACAAATCAAAATAACCCAACCATTATTAATTGAAATTATCAAATCATGAAGACCTTACGTCTAAATAAAATATTATTTTTTTTGTTGGCCGTTGCTGCCAATAATTTGTTAGGACAGTCTGTCATAAAAATTGCAGATGTTAAGATAGTTCCTGCTGGGGAAACCTTAACAATTCCAGCTGGTACAGTGGTTGAATTTGGTTCAGGTGCAGTACTTCAAGTTGAGGGTTCTATAATTGTGAAAGGAACTGAATCAAATCCTGTAATCTTCAAAAATTTGGAAGAGAAAATTTCGGGCTTGGGTATAGTCATTTCTGGATCTAATTATGAATCAACTGTTGAACTAAACAATGTGAAGTTTGAAGGTTTGATTCAACCGTTGAGATTTGATCCTTTTTGGCATAGAAAAGAAATTTCCTTGAAAAATATTGCAGTATGGAATTCTATTTCCGGTGAACCATTAATTTATGTGGCTTCTCCGTTAACAGATTTACGTGATGGAAGAAAAATTGATTTCACAATTGAAAACAGTACTTTCATCAATAATAGCGCTGGAATTTTGTTGGAAAATGTTGGATCAGACGGTATTCAATACAATATCGATAATTTAAGTTTTTCAGACAATAATGTAACGGGAAATGTGAATGCCCTGGGATTGTTACATTTTGATTTTGCATCACTTTATAAATCATCTAATATTAAAGTTGGTTCTTTAAGTTTTACTCGAAACTATGCTGGGTCAAGCCCGGTGGGCGTTTCTACTGCTGGTAATGGATCTTTTTCATTAAACATTGATAAAATTTATCAATCTAATACATCTGAAGATATCATTTACGACAAACATACTGATAATAGAATCCCTGCCATTGTTGTTGATAAGAAATTATCAATGAATGAGAGTGGTTCATCAGATGTGATTAAAAATATTGCGCATAATTTTGGTCAGGTTAATATGACGGTAATTGGTAATCCTGCATTTACCAAACTACTCGATTCAGCCGGAAATAAAGTTGATTATACCACCACAAGAAAAGGTGATACCATTCAATTGAATTATATACAAGGTTTACCTGCAAAAGGAATTTTGGCAAACGGTCAACAAGTAAATATTCCTAAGTTCATTGCGAACAATGATAAATTATTGGAATTGGCAAAAATTGATACTGCTCAGTATAATAAATTTTTAAATGAGAAAAAAATAGATGGTGCAGGTCAAGAGCAATCAGATGTAATTGGTTTAAATGTTAATTTGCCTACCTTCAGAGGAAAAGGTGAAGTTGTAAGAAAATTAAACACTTGGGAACTTGGTGTTTGGGGCGGTGGTTCCATTTATGGTGGTGGCGATATCAAAGCCAAATATGGTGAAAAATTATTGCCTTCTAATGTTGATTTGAGCTTTGGTTTGTATCAGCAATTTAACCTTAACTCAAGATTTAGCATGAAGATTAGTGGGTATTATTCTACTATTTCAATTCACAATTTGTATTCAATTGGATTATTTTCGGGTACCAAACCATTAATGTCGTATGACGACAGTTCTTATAATCCAGTTCAAGTTTCACCAAATTCTTATCCTGTACATTTTGTAACAAAAATGGGTATTGTGGAATTTGAAGGACAATGGCATTTGCGTTCGTACAATATTGATGAGGGTAAAAAATCTAAGATCGTTCCTTCAATTGGGTTAAGTTTGGGTGTTTTGTATTTCACACCTTATAGATATGCTTATACAAATCAAGGGAATAAGGAAACGAGAAGCGCTTATGAAGCCAGAATGAATTCTGAACATCTTTGGAATTTGCGATTGTTGGGTAGTGAAGGACAAAATTTCTTACCTGGAAATACACCTTATAGTAGTGTTGCTTTCAATATTGGGACCTCATTTAGCTTAACCTATTTGATGAAACGATTTGCACTAAAAGGAGAAATGAAGGTTGTGTATTCCTCAACAGATTATTTGGATGACTATGGACCTGGAATGTGGTTTGGTGGAGATTATAACAGAATGGTTGAAGCGGCTTTCACAAAGTATGACAATATCTCTCAATCGGATATGAATAAAATATCAGGCAGCGGTTTTAAAGATAAAATTGGAAAAAATATTCCACGTTCAACAAATGGCTTAAATGATTGGTATTACCAGTTGCATTTGGGAATGAGTTACATGCTTTTTAAATAAACAATTTTAAAATATAACTAAAAAGGGGCTTTCAGCCCCTTTTTTTATGTTTGTTGAGTGAATAACATATATGTTGTTGCTTTTGTTGAGATATTTCTGTAATCACAACTTAAAAACCTTAACTTTGCCAATATTTTTTGCCTCAAACTATGGCCATTGAAATTATCGTGCCCGCACCGGGCGAATCCGTAAGTGAAGTAACCATTGCTAATTGGTTAGTGAAAGAAGGTGATTGGGTTGAAATGGATGCCCCAATTGCTGAATTTGAAAGCGACAAAGCTACTTTTGAAGTGAATGCTGAAAAAGCTGGCGTTGTTGAAAAACTAATTGGTAATATTGGCGATACCATTGCCATTAATACTGTAATAGCTGTAATTAATACAGAGGCTGCAAGACCTGCTTCTGCAACTCCAACTGCCGCTCCTGTAGCTGCAGCAAAAGAAGAAAAAGTGGCTCCTGCGAAAGCGGCAGCTCCTGTTGCTGATGCGAAACCTACTATGGTTGTTGCTTCTGATGTACTTGCTTCGCCAATGGCTTTGCAATTGCTTCAAGAGTATGGCATTGATCCATCTCAAGTAAAAGGCACTGGTTCTAATGGTAAAATAACCAAATTAGATGCACTTGAAGCAATTGTTAAAATTGGTGGTGTAAAACAATCTGGTTCTAAATCTACTGGCAGAAATGCACGTAGAGAAAAAATGAGCAATTTGCGTAAAACTGTTTCTAAACGTTTGGTAGCTTCCAAAAATGAAACAGCCATGTTAACTACTTTCAATGAAGTAAACATGAAACCAGTAATGGATTTACGCGCAAAATATAAAAAACGTTTTGAAGAACAATTTGGTGTAGGTCTAGGCTTTATGAGCTTCTTTACCCGCGCCGTTTGTATTGCTTTACAAGATTGGCCTGCAGTTAATGCATCTATCGAAGGTGAAGAAATTGTTTACCACGACTATTGCGATATTTCTATTGCAGTTAGTGCTCCTAAAGGTTTGGTAGTTCCTGTGATTCGTTCTGCCGAAAATATGTCGCTTGATGAAATCGAAAAGGAAGTGAAACGCCTTGCAGGTAAAGCACGTGAAAATAAATTAACCATCGACGAAATGACAGGCGGTACTTTCACCATTACAAATGGTGGTGTATTTGGATCAATGATGTCTACCCCAATTATTAACCAACCTCAATCTGGTATTTTGGGAATGCACAACATAATTGAACGTCCAATCGCTGAAAATGGTCAAGTTGTGATTCGTCCAATGATGTATTTGGCTCTTTCTTACGATCACCGTATTATCGACGGTCGTGAAAGTGTGAGTTTCTTGGTAAGAGTGAAAACATTACTTGAAAACCCAGAAATGATGCTTGACGGTAAAAACCCTCAAGAAAAGGTTCTTGGGCTTTAATGCATAACCACGACCATCACGATCACCACTTAGAAATGGGGAGGAAATTCCTTGTAGGAATTATTCTCAATTTCGCTTTTGTGTTGATTGAACTTGGTTTTGGGTATCAAATAAATTCTCTCTCATTATTAGCAGATGCTTGGCATAACCTTGGTGATGTTGCTGGTTTGATCATTAGTTGGTTTGCCTTTAAAATGGCAACCAAAAGTCCCTCATCACAATATACCTATGGTTTTAGCAAAGGAACCATATTGGCTTCCTTAGCCAATTGCGTGTTGTTATTCATTGCCGTTGGTTCAATGGGATTTGACGCTATAGAACGATTTAAAGTACCCAATCATCCTGATGGTGTTATTGTGAGTATTGTTGCGGGAATTGGCGTTATCATCAATACAGTAACCGCGCTGATGTTTGTTAGAAGCAATGAATTAAATAATAGGGCCGCGTTTTTGCATATGGCAGCCGATGCTTTGGTTTCCTTGGCGGTTGTTTTTGGTGGATTGGCTATGAATTTATGGGGATGGCAATGGATAGATCCAGTATTAGGTTTAGGTATTTGTTTCGTTATTCTTTGGGGTACGTTATCATTATTTAGCAATAGCCTAAAATTAAGTTTAGACGGTGTTCCTGAGGGATTGGATACAATATCAATTCAGGAAGAGCTAGAATCTATTGAAGGCGTGAAGCATATCAGGAATTTCCATTTGTGGGCAATAAGCACAACAAGGAATGCACTTACTGCCACAATCGTATTAGAAAATGAGCAAACGCTTTCTAATCAGGAAGAAATCAAAGAGAAAATGCGCTTATTGCTCAAAAAACATAGGGTGCAACACACCACCCTTGAAACGGAAGTGTTTTCAAATTAATTAGGGTTATTTACCTTAAAATCGTTTGCCCAATCATACATTCCAAACATTTCTTTGGTTTACAGAAATGTTCGAATTGAGCCATAAGTTGTTGGCTGTTTTTTGCACTGTCGTTCATGATCATCAACCAATTCATTTTGCGGGTAATGCTGTTTATTTCAGGTGAAATACGCTCAAGAATTTGAAAACTATGATCTGTAATGGTTTGGTTGTGATGTATTTTCCCATAAGCTAACCAAATAGGAATCACGGCATTAATAATCAGTTGTTGTATATGCTGCATTCCATTAATTACAATTTCTGTTTCATTGCTTTTGTGATTAATCCATTCACTTGAAGCACCCAAAGCCTTAACCAATTCTTCGTATGATTTCAATTCTAACCAATGCGATAAATTACATTCATTTTGAATTAACCATTGCGCCCATTGCCAAATTCTCACATTGGGAAATGCATGAGGCCTTACCTTGCCAAAATACCAATTTAGTTTAGGCGTTTCAATGTCAAATTTCCGCTGAAGAAAAACATATGTTTCAATAAGTTTTGATTCTTTTGATTGAACAACTTGACTATCCAATTTAAGTTGACTTCGCCCTAGCCAATAGGCTAACATTTCATGGTGCGAAAATCGTTGCATTCTATTCAATTCCGAATGTTCTGCCAACCAAATCATTGATTCTCTGTTTTGTGCATCAACCCAATATTTTGCAAATTGCACCATGATGGTTTTTTGCCAGTCGCCTTTAAATTTATGGTGGTTTACAATTACTTCGTCGGCTTTGCGGTTCCATCGCTCAGCTTGTGCAAAGGTGAGTTGTTGGTATTTGTCAGACAATAAAACTTTATTTTGAAATTGCTGACAAGGGAATTCCCCATTTAGTGAGGTAATTATTTGCGAATTTTGCAATTCTTTTTTGGTAAAATAATTTTTCAACTCCAAAATTGGCAGTATTCTGCCCGTTTTATCAATGGCATTTTTATCGTTTTTCCATACCACGTGTAAAATGACGGAAGTGTATTTTTCGTCACTTTCATGCTTGTGTTTGAACCAGTCGCTCGCATCGACATGAATTTCAATTGCTCCGTAGTTTTTTATCCCGTCAATTTCAACCTCAGCCTCAAGAAAATCAGGGCCTTGGGCATGGTTGAGTTTGCCAAAATCAAGAATGATAATTGATTGATTTTCGGTGGTTTTTAGTTGTTTGCCAAATACCATTTTGGCATCCCAGAATTGTTGAATTACTAGCTCTTTCACGGTGTCTTTCTCCTATTGTTCTTCTAATTTCGTAAATAATTTTGCAAAAAGCAATTTGCACGTTTCTGGGTTGACTGAAATTAAAAGTTGATAAAATGTCCCTCAAAAGAATAAAAACAAATTTCATATTTGCTGTAAAACAACTGAATCAAACTATTTTTGTGATGATGAAAAGCGATGTAATTATTATTGGTGGTGGAATTGTTGGTTTGGCAACTGCATATACGTTGCTTCAAAATAATCCGCTGTTGCACTTGACATTACTTGAAAAAGAATCACATGAAGCGGTTCATCAAACAGGAAACAACAGTGGCGTAATTCACTCCGGAATTTATTATAAACCAGGGAGTTTGAAAGCCCTGAATTGTATGGAGGGATATCATATGCTCATCAATTTTTGCAAACAAGAAGGCATTCCATTCGACCTTTGTGGCAAAATTATTGTGGCAACAAAACCTGCTGAGATTCCTGCGCTCGAAACATTATACCAACGCGGAATTCAAAATGGATTATCTGGTATGAAATATTTGAATGGCGATGAGATAAAAACATACGAGCCTAATTGTATTGGAATTAAAGGGATTTTCGTTCCTCAAACGGGCATTGTGGATTACAAATTGGTGAGTTTGAAGTTAAAGGAAAAGATCCTAAGCTTTGTCAATGCCAAAATTGAATTTAATGCCAAGGTTGTTGAAATTTCTCAAGATGATACTTCTGCTATAATTCGAACTGAGAATAAAAATCAACATGTCGGTAACCTCATAGTAAACTGTGCAGGATTGTATTGCGACAAAATTGCGGAGTTGGCTGGAGAGAAATTAAACCTAAAAATTATTCCATTTAGGGGAGAATATTTCAGTCTTAAACATGAAAAAGCTGGCTTGGTGAAGAATTTGATTTACCCCGTTCCTGACGCCAATTTTCCGTTTTTGGGAGTTCATTTTACCCGCAGAATTACCGGTGAAATAGAAGCTGGTCCAAACGCGGTATTTGCTTTCAAGCGAGAAGGGTATAAGAAAACTGATTTCAATTGGTCAGAGTTTTGGGAGAGTGTTTTTTGGCGTGGATTTAGAAAAGTTGCTTTGAAATATTATAAAACAGGATTGGGTGAGTATTATCGATCGTTTTCAAAGAGAGCCTTTACCAAGGCTTTACAAGGTTTGGTTCCTATGGTTCAGGAAGATGATTTGGAACCTGCTGGGGCAGGGGTAAGGGCACAAGCCTGCGACAAGGACGGCGGATTGATTGATGATTTCTATATCCAAGAAAGTGATTTGTTTGTGCATGTATTGAATGCGCCAAGTCCTGCTGCAACCAGTTCGTTGTCTATTGGAAAGCATATTGCGGAAATTATCCAAAAAAAATTAAGTAAATAAGTATTGGCACATTCTGAACTACTGGTAATTTTACAAAAATACCTTCCTGAGGGAAGTGCTGATTATGCGCATGATATTTTATGGAAGTACGGTATTCAGTTGAGAATAAAAAAGCCAAGAGCCACCAAATTAGGCGATTATAGACCGCCTCAACCCGGCGAAGCACACCGAATTTCCATTAACAAGGATTTAAATAAATATGCGTTTCTAGTTACATTTTTACATGAAACTGCACATTTAATCAATTTTGAAAAACGAGGATTTAAGGTTCAACCTCACGGACTTGAATGGAAGCAAGAGTTTCAGGTTGTTACCAAGCCCATGTTGCACGAAACCATTTTGCCAAACGACGTTCAAAGCGCATTACACCGATATTTGAAAAACCCCAAAGCAAGCAGTTGTACCGATCCATTTTTATTTAAAACCTTAAGAAATTACGACGATCGTCCCGATCACATGGTTTTGGTAGAGTCTGTTCCATTGCAAACGTTGTTCAAAACCAAAGATGGAAGGGTATTTAGAAAGCTTGAAAAGATGAGAAGCCGATACCGCTGTGTGGAAGTTCAAACCGGTAAAATTTATTTGGTTCCAGGGCTTTTAGAAGTTGAAATCGTAATTTGATTTGCGAAAAACGCAACTCTTTGGTCTGTTAATTTAATCACAAATTTGAAGTTTGAACGAAAGTGCTTTACTTTTGTATTTTATGAAAACCCTTTCAATCGTTATTCCTGCCTACAATGAAGGTCCAACCATTCATCACATATTGGACAAAATTCAAACTGTTCAATTGCTTGGGGGATATGAGAAAGAAATTATTGTTGTAAACGATTGCTCAAAAGACAATACTTGGGAGATTCTAATTGCCTATAAAAATGACCATCCTTCGTTGAATATTCAGTTGTTTCAACATGAAGTAAATCAAGGAAAAGGAGCTGCTTTACATACTGGGATTAAAAAAGCTACGGGCGATGTGGTGGTAATTCAAGATGCCGATTTAGAATATGATCCCAATGAATTTAATATCCTTCTAAAACCAATACATGACGACGTTGCGGACGTGGTTTTTGGTAGCAGATTTATGGGTGGGAAGCCACATAGAATTTTGTTTTTCTGGCATAGTATTGGAAATAAATTCTTGACATTTTTAAGCAATATGTTCACCAATTTGAATTTAACAGATATGGAAACATGTTACAAAATGTTTCGTAGAGAAATTGTTCAAAGTTTGCATTTAAAGGAAAAACGTTTCGGATTCGAACCAGAAGTGACTGCAAAAGTGGCGCGAATTCCCAATGTGAGAATTTACGAAGTTGGAATTAGTTATTATGGCCGCACCTTCGAAGAAGGAAAGAAAATCGGTGCAAAAGACGGATTCCGCGCAATTTATTGCATTTTGAAATACAACTTATTTTCTAAATAAGGGTTCATTTAAAGCTTTCAGATTTCAAAATTATTTGTGGTGATTTAAAAATCACCAAACAGCTGAGCTGTATTGATTCGAAATATCAATCCCTTATTTCCAACCACCCAAATTGATTTGCCTATGCCTTTACAAGAATTTACTCCTTTCAAATCTTTGTATGGATGATTCAATAAAGAAGTTGTTGTCATTTTTGAAGGACCATTTTGAGGGATTTCTATTTTGTCGATTCCATTTGAACCCACTGAAACGCCAATGAACTTAAATTTTCTTGAATTTGTAGGTTGGTACATATAAATTCCACTGCGATATCCATTTTGCGGAATGATTTGATTGTTAAATGCAATTTTGGATTCGATTTTTTTGTTTTTAAGGGAATAAGTGACTTTGGTTAAATCAATGATATATGAAAATGAATCTTTGGTGTTTGGATATTTCCAATGTCCTCCCGCACAAAATAATTGGTTATTCATCAATTGCATGCCATAAATTCCCCATCCATCGCCAGATGGGAAACTGAGTTGGTAGGGAAATGAAAGGTATTCAAATGTTTTCGAGATGTTTTTTTGATTAAAGGAAAGAATGACTTGTCTCACTTGGCCTGAAAAAAATCCGCCTCCCGCGAAATAGAAATCCATGGTAATAACAGGCTCCATTTGGGTTACCGTTAATTCTAGTTTGTTGTAAACCAACGATGTTCCGCTAGCGGCATACATAGATGATAAGTTATCGGTAGCCAAATTCCATGTTCCATTTGGAATTGCCTGCCAATGATCTCCGAAATCAATTGAATAAAGGGCTACAAAATGTTTTTCAGTTGAGTTTTTTAATGAGGGATTAAAAAGTGAATCGGGAAGGGGGTCACCCATGGCAATTCCAACGCCAGATTTTGGATTAATTTCAATGACATCGAAAAATATGCCGGGTCGGTTGTCTTGGTATACCACTTTCCATGATTTTCCATGGTTGGTGGTTTTTAGAAAAACCGCACTGTCGCCGGCGCTCATGATTAGTGCAGATTGGGAATTAAATGCCTGAATATCTCTGAAATCTTTTCTG
>Ga0114978_10002264_pt1 | contig 15842 bp, 9 predicted proteins | sample S_140212_EF_Meta_FD_87027 | JGI IMG/M metagenome (GOLD analysis project Ga0114978, IMG submission 87027) | Freshwater microbial communities from Lake Simoncouche, Canada to study carbon cycling - S_140212_EF_MetaG | ecosystem: Environmental > Aquatic > Freshwater > Lake | place: Lake... | reverse complement strand
GCGCGGTCCGCGACCAGTGACGCCAACGCTTCCTCGAATGCGCCGCTCGACGCGGGATCGGAAGGATCAATACGGCGCGCGTCGATCGCGGAGTTGCTGTCGCGAAAACGCTCGAGCACTTCATCGATCTGGCGCAGCACCGCGGGATCAGCCTGCGATGCGTCGACGAAGAGCAGCACCTGCCACTTACCCTGGAGACCGTGAAGCAGTTCACTCGTCGCGGGCGCAAGGCTGTAGGCGCGCGTCTTGGTTGCGTCGACCTCGACTCGCAATGCCGGCTGCGACAGCAACGCGACCGAGGCGATGCAGAAGGCAACGACGCCGGCGAGAAAGAACGCCTTCTCGGCCAGCACGCCAAATCGGGGCAGGAAGCGCGCATAGGCCCGACCGCGAATGCGCTCGAGAGACACGGTCGCGAAGGCTAGCGCCGCGACGGCTATCGCGAGGAAGTAGGCGATGGCGCCGGTATCGAACAGCCCGAGCGCAAAGCCCTCGAGGCGACGGATCGGATCGGCCGCGGCGGCGACAGGCGCGTACTCCAGAGGCAGCGCGCCAACCAAAATGCGTGAGCCAGCTACAAATCCGAGCCAGAGAAAGAACGCACCGAGAAACGCGACGGCTTGGCTCGATGTCGCGCTCGACACCGCGATGCCCAGGCAGCTAGCCGCGAACCCCGCGAGAAACAGGCCGAGTAGCCCGCAGCCGATCTCGCCGTAGTCGGGTGATGCGTAGAACTCGAGCGGAACCGCGAGGAGCGCGATCGGGATCAGACTCATCGCCAGAATCGCTCCGCAGGCGATCGCCTTTCCGATCACCATTTCGGTGGTCGACAGCGAACTCGCGAAGAGCGTTTCCCATGTCTTCAGTCGGAACTCTTCGCTGAACGAGCGCATCGACATCGCCGGCGCGGTCGCCAACAGCGCCCATCCGCATGCGAGCACAACCGTGCGCAGTGACGCGGGCCGCGCATCGACAAACGATCCGGTGAAGAAAGCGGCCGCTGCAACGATGCCGACAATGGAAAGCACGATCCAGCCGGTGGGCGCGACGAACGCGCTGCGCCACTCGCGACCAGCCACGCACAGAATGCGACGAGCTCGTTGGTTCATGACCTACTCTCCGCGGAACCGACGACCGTCGATGCAGCTGAAGGAACAGATGCGGATGATGACGAGGGCGCATCTTCGATCGCCGCTTCCTGCACGAGAGATACGAAGACCTGCTCGAGCGATCGCTGCACGGAACCAAACGCGCGCACGGCGATACGCTCCTGCGCGAGAAGCCGCCCCACCGCTTCGCGCGGATCGGTCGTGCCATCACCGCGAAAGTCAGTACGAATCCAGCCGCCAGCAAGCGGCGTCTCCTGCGCGCCATGACAAACACCCGCGACATGCGCCATCGATGCGAAACTGCGCTCAGTCTCGGCGAAACAGACGCCGTGTTCGAACGCGCGTGCGCGCAAGCGATCCATCGGCTCATGTACGACTACACGACCATGGGCGATCACGATGAGTTCAGTACAGACGCTTTCAACCTCGGCAAGCAGATGGGAAGAGAACAGCACCAGTCGAGTCTCGCCCAGCTCGCGCACGAGTTGACGGAAGGCCAGGGTCTGCCCAGGATCGAGTCCAACCGAAGGCTCATCGAGAATGAGGACGAGCGGATCGCCGAGAATCGTCGCGGCGAGACCAACGCGCTGCTGCATACCTTTAGAGAGCAGGCCACAGAGTCGAGTGGAGAAGCGCGCGACATCGCATCGCGCCATCGCCTCATCAATCGCGCGTCGAATCTTACGGTGGGCCATGCATGCAAGCCCTGCGCGATACTCGAGATACTCACGAACGGTGAGCTCAGGAAACAGTGGCGCCGACTCGGGCAGGTAGCCAACCCGTGCCCGCACCGCCGCCGGATCGCGTGCCGCCGCGACACCCGCTACAAAAAGTTCACCCGTGTCCGGCGCAATCACGCCAGCGATCATGCGGATCGTGGTGGTCTTGCCCGCACCATTAGGACCGAGGAGCCCGCAAACGCCAGTGCGCGGGAGTGCGAACGACGCGTCACGAACCGCGATCGCGCGGCCGAACCGCTTGGTCAGATTGCACGCAACTACACCGACATCCGCGCGAACCGTTTCGAGATCGGTCATCGCGTGCCTCCTGCGTATGGTTGCGGTCGAAACCCTAGTCGCCTCACGGGGTCGGAGTGTATCGACGCATCCGATCCTTGCCTTCGAGTAACCCCACTTGGCGCGAGTCGTTGGATACACTGCGCCGCCTCACCGACGGATCCATGCCGACCGACGAAACACAATCCAACGATGGCGAGCTCCGCTACCAGATGCGTGGCGTGGGTCCGCTGACCAACGACGAGCGCGCAGCTCTTGCGCGCTTCTCCATTACTGAGACGGGCCCGTCGCCAGCAACTGGTCCGCTTTCGGTGGATTCCCGCTCGGCTGAACGCGCGGCGCGCGCGATAGAACTGCTCGGTCAAGGCGTGGCGATTGTCGAGTCGAGTGGTGAAATCGTCTGGATGAATCAAGGGCTTTCCAGACAAGCGCCGGAGACCATGCGGCGTTTCGCTGACTGCTGCGTTGACGCCATCGCCGCCTGGCATCGGTCGAAATCGACTGCCGCCACCCTTCGCGCCAATTTTCGCGTCGGCGCCAACTGGTTCGAGACGATCATGACTCCGCTCCGTCGCAACGACGACGCACGAGCAGAAGGTGCCGTCGCTCTACTGGTCGATGCCACCGCCACCCGACGGGTACAGGACCGACTCGATGCGATCGACCAAGCGGGTGTTGAGCTGCTGCAACTCGACGCCGACTCGATCCGCGCGTTGAACGCCGCCGAGCGCCTGCGCGCACTCGAGTCTCGCGTGGTCGCCGCCACCCGCAGCGTGCTCGGTTTTGATCATTTCGAGTATCGACTGACCGACCGACGCACGGGCCAGCTCGAACTGGTGTTTTGCAGCGGGCTGGTTCCGCTCGGTATCGGCGAGCGCATTTTCGCCCGTGCCGACGGCAACGGCTTCAGTGGGGTCGTGGCCACGACTGGCCAGAGCGTGCTCTGTGCCGAGACCGATGTCGATCCACGCTACATCAGCGGCCTCCCCGGCGCGCATAGTTCGCTCACCGTGCCGCTACGACTGCACGACCGCGTGATCGGAGTTCTGAACACCGAAAGTACGCAGCCTGGTCACTTCGATGACGAAGACCGCATCGGCGCCGAACTCCTCGGCCGCTATGTCGCGCTTTCACTCAATATCCTCGACATGCTCGTTGCCGAGCGCTGCGAGACAAATCGCGTCATCGTCGCCAACCTTGGCCGCGAGGCTGCGAGTGCGCTCGATCAGATCGCCGAGGACGCGCGCGCGCTGCTGGCACGCAGTGACAACGATGCCATGCAAGTCATGGCGAAGCGCTTGCTCGAGAACGCGACAAAGGTCGACGAACTCCTCAACGGTGCCGTCGCCGGACCTCGCGGCGTTCTTGGCGCCGACGACTTCCTGCGCGAAGGCGTGCGCGATCCCATCTTCCAAGGGCAAGCGGTGCTGGTGGCCGACGACGAAGAGCCAATTCGGCGCACGGTACGGGCGGTGCTTGAGCAGCAAGGCTGCGTGGTCGCGGAGTTTGGCGACGGAACATCGGCCATCCGAGCCATCCGTGAGCGCGCCGCGACCGGCCGGCCGTTCAACTTGGTCATCTCAGATGTCCGTATGCCCGACGCCAACGGGTACGAGGTGTTCCGCGCCACCAAGGACGCGAACCACGCGACTCCAGTCATACTGATGACCGCCTTCGGCTACGACCCGAACCACTCGATCGTCCGCTCGAGTCAGGAAGGCCTGCACTGCTTCCTGTTCAAGCCGTTCCAGGTGTCGCAGTTGCTCGAAGAATCACACAAAGCGCTCACGGCACACGCGGCGCGCTGACCCAACACGCGGCGCGCTGACCGATCGCAAGCAATGCGCCGTTTAAGGCAATTCAGTGCGCTGCGCGTGCAGAACGCGATCGAGCCCGTCGCCATCTTTCAAAATATCGACGCCACGCCACTGCGGCCCTGAGACCAGTGCGCGCGCGGCATCGCCATGCTTCCAACCGATTTCAACGAGCAGAAGGCCGTTTTCCTTCAGCCTCTGCGCCGCTCCATCGACCACCCGACGCACGAGGTCAAGCCCGTCCGCTCCGCCGCGAAGCGCGGTCGCCGGTTCGAAGCCGCGGACATTGTGATCAAGCTCGTCGTACTCCGCATCGGTCACATACGGCGGATTCGAGACGATGAGGTCGAAGCGTTCTTGCGCCGTGATCGGCTCCCACACATCGCCAACGCGCGCGTCGATCGAAGCGCCAAGTCGACGCGCATTCTCGCGTGCGAGCGCAACCGCGTCAGCAACGAGATCAGTCGCGACCACTGAAATCTCCAACGCCGTCGCGGCGGTGGAATGGCTCAGTTCAGGCTGCGCGAGATCAGATTGCTCGACATCCGACCGAACACCATCATTGCGGGCAATGATCTCGGCCACTGCTCGAGAGTCGATCGACTCTCCACCACGCAGCGGGCGACAGCCTGCGCCACTCGGACGCGCGATCGCGCGCATCGCCAGCGCAAGCGTCACTGCGATGCACCCCGTTCCGGTGCACAGATCGAGCACCGCCACACTCCCTCCACCACGCGCGCGGTACCACTCGAGCGCGCTTTGAACGAGCGTCTCCGTGCTCGGCCTCGGGATCAGCGTGCAAGGAGCAACGAGAAAATCATGACCGAAAAACTGCCAGCGCCCAACGAGAAACTGCAAGGGTTCGCCTTTGCCAGCGCGGGCCACCAACGCACGCAACGCTGAAAGTTCCTCACTGTCGAGTTCGCGACCGGGCTCCATGTACAGCCGAATCCGCTCGATCTTCAACACCGCAGTCAGGAGAATCTCCGCGGTGAATCGCGGGGAATCGATCTTTCGCTCGGTGAGAAAGGCGGAGATCCATACAAGCAGTCGGCTTACTGTCCACGGACCTTCGGCGCGAACGGTCGTGCTGGCCGGCCGAACAGGAACTGCGGATGCCTCGGCGCTGAACTGCGTGGCGGCCTGCATGGATGCATGGGCGGGAGACTGAATTGGGGTTGATTGCGCGCGCGGATCCATCGAACCTCCGTTGACTCGTTCATGCGTGGGGCGAGCATCGTACGGTTCTCGGAGCCGCAATTTTTGCATCGAACGCTTTCCCCATGAGCAGACGGCGCCCGACCGAGTCTTATGAAGTTCAGCCACGGACGATTGCCTCGCTGCCCTTCAAGGAAGCCGCCGCTACCATGACCGCCCCTTAGGGCAGTCACGAAGCCAGTCACCAAGCCGTCGCATCGAAAAGGCAACCACGAAGTGAACCCAGTTCTCCAGTCCGTACTCTCTCAGGCGCACGCCCGCGGCGTGTTCGCCAAGGTCGAGGTCATGCCCGATCGTTTGCGCTGCCACGCCAAGGGCTGCCCCGAACCCGCGTGGTACGAACTGGCGTCTGATGGAGACGCGCTCATCGTGCGTTTCGCGACGCCTGATCGCTGGCTGAGCGAGTCGATCGAATCCGATCTGATGCACTTCGGCGACCCACTCGAGGAGCTCGTCGAGGAGGAACTCGCGGAATTGGGTTGGAAGGGCAAGTCCCCGACCATCAAGCATTTCCGCGACGACGCCAAGTTGTACACCTTTGAAAATCACCTTCCGGCGGATGTCGGAAATTGCGCGGACTCCGCGGCGAAGTTTCTCTTCGCATACGAAGCGGCGTTTCGCGCACTTGGCGATGTCGGCGGCGGCGACGGAGACTGATCGAGTTCGATCGGACTGCAGTGGCATGAATTGGGAGCGGCATTCGCCGCGGTGTATTTGGCGGCAGCGCCGGGAAAGCGTCGGAAAACGGGATGGCATTACGCGTACTCATGCTCGGCTGGGAATTCCCCCCCTTCATCACGGGCGGTCTCGGCACGGCTTGCTATGGACTCACCCGCGCGCTCGACCGCCAGAATGTCGAGGTCACCTTCGTTCTTCCGAAGACCGTCCCGGCCGACAGCGCATCCCATGTTCGCCTCGTGAGTCCAGGCTCGATCCTTGAGAGAACGGGAGTGTTGCCGACGCCAGCCGCTACCGTCGCCCCTGCTGCTGCTTCTGCAATAAACGCGACAACCGCCCCCAAATCCACCGCGTCCACCACCGCCACTGCGCCATCCAATCCCGCGCCGCCACAGGTCCCGCAGACCGAGCAAACCGAGTTGATGACGCGCAACGAGCGTGAGACCTGGGCCAGCATCGTCAACGAGTTCACCACGACCAAATTCCTGGAAATTCCTGGTGAGTATGGCTCGGTCTACGACTCCTCAGAGAGTGCAACATCGACAACGACCGTCATGGCCGAACCATCTCGGGTCGCGCAGAGCGTGCGCATGATGCGCGACGCGGGTTGGAGCATCGAGCGTATTCGCACCCTCGCAAAAACTGGTGCGTTTCCTGAGTTGACGCGCGACCCTGTCGAACGCGCCATCGAGACAGCGCTGCCTGAAACTGCTGGTCGCAACAAGGACCCGGCGAGCGCGCGCGGTGCCGATTCAGCCGACTACTCCGGCGACCTCCTCGGCATGGCTGAGCGCTACATGCGCTTCGCCGTCGACGCAACGCGGGGCATGGATTTCGATGTGATCCACGCACACGATTGGCTCACCTACCCCGCGGGTCTCGCCATCGCGAAAATCACGGGCAAGCCGCTCATCGTGCATGTTCACTCGACGGAATTCGACCGCTCGGGCGAGCACCCGAACCAGCAGGTCTACAACATCGAGCGCCGCGGCATGCACGGCGCAACGCGGGCGATCGCCGTGAGCATGCTCACGAAAAATGTCTGCGTGAACCGCTATGGAGTGAACGCGGCGAAGATCGATGTCGTCTACAACGGCGTCGACCTCGATCCCGCTGGCGTGGGCGTGCAACCCATTCATTCCAAGGACAAGATCGTCCTCTACTTCGGGCGAATCACCCTGCAAAAGGGCCCGGAGTACTTCATTCAGGCCGCCAAGAGGGTGCTCGAGCACATGGACGATGTGAAGTTCGTCGTGGCTGGCTCGGGTGACCAAGCCGCGCGCATGATCGAAATGGCCGCGGCCATGGGAATCGGCCACAAGGTGCTCTTCACCGGATTCCTGCGCGGACGCGACATTGCGCGGGTATTCGCCATGGCGGATCTCTATGTGATGCCCAGCGTCAGCGAGCCATTCGGCATCGCGCCACTCGAAGCGATGAGCCACAATGTGCCGGTCCTGATCTCGAAGAGCTCTGGCGTGAGCGAAGTACTCATGCACGCGCTCAAGGTCGATTTCTGGGACATCGAGGACATGGCCGACAAAATCATCGCCGTTCTGCGCTATCCCCCGCTCTCGCGTCAGCTCGCCGAACACGGCGCGTTTGAGATCCGCGGCATCAATTGGGACGGCGCCGCGACCAGGACCGCGCGTGTGTACGAACGCGCCATTGCAGCGACCGCCTCGCGCGCAGCGTACTGAGCCGAGGGCGATCCCCCTCAAAAACCTGCTGTTTCCTGCGCCCGCCATCGTCGCGGCGGAATCTATACTGCGCCCCCTTATGGCGATGTTTTTCAAGTCCAAGAAGCCCGGCCCCGCTCCAGCAACCAACGCTCCAACCTCTGCGGTCGGACGCATGGTCCAACGCGATCCTGCGATAGAAGCGCGCGCCGTTGTCATCGGAACGGACTTCCTAACCCGCGCACGCAACTCTCGAACCGGCATGCTCGCGGTGTGGAGCGAAGGGCTGATGGAATGGGCGATGCAGGACGAGGCCTTCAAGGTCCAACTGTTCCGCTTCGTCGACTGCTTTCCAACGCTTAAGGACAATGATGCGGTCTACGACCACCTCACCGATTACCTCTCACAGCCAGGCGTGACGCCGCCGCCATTTGTAGCGACGGCGCTCAAGGCGGGCGCGCTGATGAAGGGCGTCGTGACCAAGACGATGTCGGGACAAATCACTTCGATGGCGTCGAAGTTCATTGCCGGCACCGATGCCGCCACTGCCCTGCCGACGCTGAAAAAGATCTGGGATTCTGGGCTCTGCTTCTCAGTCGACCTGCTCGGCGAGGCATGCGTGAGTGACGATGAGGCTGACGCGTATCGCCGCAAATACCTTGATCTGATCGAGAATCTTCCGCAAACGGTTGCGTCGTGGGGCGCGAATCCGCGATTGGAATCCGATCACCTCGGCGCGATCCCGCGAACGAATGTCTCGATCAAGATAAGTTCGTTGTCGGCGCGCGTCGATCCAATCGACACCGAGGGATCGATCCGCGGATTGCTGGAAAACATCGGGCCGATTCTCGAGGCTGCCAAGCGCAAGGGTGTCTTCGTGAACTTCGACATGGAGCAGTTCGCGCTCAAAGACCTCACGCTCGAACTCTTCATGCGCGCGTGCGAAAAGTATGATTTTCAGGCGGGTATCGCCATGCAGGCGTACCTGCGCTCGGGCGACGATGATGCGCAGCGCATCATCAACTGGTCGAGGAAGTCTGGGCGGCAAGTCACCGTGCGTCTCGTGAAGGGCGCGTACTGGGACTACGAAACAATTCAGGCTGAACAACAAGGTTGGCCCGTCCCGGTGTGGAGCCGCAAAGTCGATACCGACGCAAGTTTTGAGCGGATGGCGGCTGCATTCGTCGCGTCGACGCCAACGAAGTTAGGTGAAGGCGGCGTGAAGTTGGCGCTGGGAAGCCATAACGCGCGCTCGATTTCCTCCGCGCTCGCGGCGCTTGAACAGCGCGGGCTACCCAATTCCGCGATTGAACTGCAGATGCTTTACGGCATGGGCGATCAACTGAAATCGGCAGCAACCGAGATGAACCTGCGGCTGCGCGAATACGCGCCCATCGGCGAGCTCATTCCCGGCATGGCGTACCTGGTGCGACGGCTGCTCGAGAACAGCTCCAACGAATCATGGCTGAAGGCGGGGTTCAAGGACAACGCGTCGACTGATCGGCTGTTGGCCAGTCCGCACCGAGCGTTCGACACGGATCCAGGCGTCGACCGCATTGCGCGAGCGCCGGAGCGTCACGCGTTGAGCGCGGCGCCCGCAGGAATCTCGACAGGCCGCGCGTTCTACACCGAGCCGATGCGCGATTTCTCCATGCGCAAGCAGCGCGACGGTTTCGCAACGGCGATGGCGAAAACAACTGTTCCGCAAGTCGCTAACTCCGCCACCGCCGACGACGCCAAGCGCGCGGTTGCCGCAGCGCATGGAGCGTTTGCGAAGTGGCGCGACACGGAATACTCGAAGCGCGCAGCGGTGCTCGTTGGCGCCGCCAACGAGATGCGCGAACGACGCGACGAACTTTCGTCGGTCATCGTGCGCGAATCGGGCAAAGTCTGGCGCGAGGCCGATGCCGATGTGTGCGAGGCGATCGACTTCTGCGAGTTCTATGCGCGCGAAGGCGCTCGACTCTTCGAGGCCGAAAGGCTCGGACGGTTCGTCGGCGAACTCGATGAACAGTGGTACCAGCCGCGCGGAGTCGCGGCGGTGATCGCTCCATGGAACTTCCCATTGGCCATCTGTTGCGGCATGACGGTCGCGGCGCTGGTGACTGGCAACAGCGTGGTGGTGAAGCCAGCGGAACAGACACCGGCGATCGCACAAATCATGTGTGAAATCCTGTGGAAATCAGGCGCTCCGAAGGATGTGCTCCACTTCCTCGCCGGTCCCGGCGAGACGGTCGGCGCGGCGTTGGTGCGCGATCCACTGGTGGCGATCATCGCGTTCACGGGCTCCAAGTCTGTTGGTCTCGACATCGTGCAGGCATCCGGCATCGTCGCGCCTGGGCAGGAATTCGTGAAGAAGGTCGTGTGCGAAATGGGCGGCAAGAATGCGATCATCATCGACGCATCGGCCGACCTCGACGAAGCGGTGCTGGGCGTGCGACAGAGCGCGTTTGGTTTCTGCGGACAGAAGTGCTCCGCATGCAGCCGAGTGATTGTTGTTGGAAGCGCGCACGATCCGTTCCTGCATCGGCTCATCGGCGCGACGCGCGCGCTGGTGGTGGGCGATCCGACGAATCCATCAACCGACATCGGGCCAGTCATCGACGAGGAAGCGGCGCGGAAAATCCGCTCCTACATCGAGATTGGAAAGGCCGAGGGAAAGCATGAGCTCACGCTCGACATCCCCGCGGGCCTTGAGGCGAAGGTCGGAAAGCCGTATGTCGGTCCGTCGATCTTCAGCGGAATTCGGCCTGAACATCGACTCGCACGCGAAGAGATCTTCGGACCAGTGCTCGCGGTGCTGCACGCACGCGACTTCGACGAGGCGCTCGCGATTGCCAACGCACCTGAGTACAAACTGACTGGCGGCGTCTACAGCCGCAAGCCCGCGAATCTCACGCGCGCACGACGCGAGTTTCGCGTTGGCAATCTCTACCTCAATCGCGGCATCACTGGCGCGTTGGTGGGGCGTCAGCCGTTTGGCGGCTTCGGCATGTCGGGTATCGGCTCCAAGGCCGGCGGTCGCGACTACCTGCTGCAGTTCGTCGAGCCGCGCGCGGTGTGCGAGAACACCATGCGTCGTGGCTTCGCGCCTGGGCTCGATTGATCGCGCAAAAATTCGCGCGTAAGAATGTAGTGCTTTGAAGAAGCGTGCTTTTTCGCGCGTAGAACCTGCGTTATGCAACGCATCCAGAGCTTTTCGTTACGGGGCATCGACGCCCTTCCCGTCGAGATCGAGTGCGACGAGCGTCCGCGCCGCGAGGGTTCGAACGATGGTGGTCCCCGGACCACTGTCGTCGGACTTCCCGATGCGAGCGTGCGTGAATCGCACCAGCGCGTGCGCGCGGCGCTCGCTGCTTGTCGCTTTCCATCACCGCGCGGAGACTGTGTGATCAACCTCGCCCCTGCGGATCTCCGCAAGGAAGGGCCGGTCTTCGATCTCCCCATCGCCGTCGCGATTCTTCGCATGCAAGGAATCATCGGCGAGCGTGCCGACGATTTGCTCAACAACTTCGCCATCGCCGGCGAACTCGCACTTGATGGGATGGTGCGACCGATTCGTGGCGCAACCAGCCTTGCCGCGCTCGCACGCGAACGCGGACTTCGCGGGGTGCTTGTGCCGACGGCCAACGCGCCTGAGGCTGCGGTGGTCGAGGGAATCGAGGTCTATGGCATCGCGCGACTCGACGAGGCGGTGGGCTTTCTCAACGGCATGTACGCGATTCCCCGTGAAATGCCGCCAGCAGAGTGCCCGCCTCCCTTCGGCGCGGCGATTGACTTCGCCGATGTGCGCGGACAAGAAGCGGCCAAGCGCGCACTTGGGCTTGCTGCGGCTGGCGGTCACAACGTGCTTCTGATCGGACCCGCGGGAAGCGGAAAGACGATGATGGCACGCGCACTTCCCGGGATCCTTCCCCCGCTCACGCCCGACGAATCACTTGATGTGACGCGCATCTACTCGTCGATCGGCGCGGTGCCTCGGGGAGCCGGATTGATTCGCGAACGGCCGTTCCGCGCGCCGCACCACTCGTCAAGCGCTGCGGCGATCGTCGGCGGAGGAAGCACGCCCCGCCCGGGCGAGGTCAGCCTTTCCCATCATGGAGTGCTGTTTCTCGATGAGCTCCCGGAGTTCCCCCGTGTTGCGCTCGAATGCCTGCGCGAACCGCTGGAGGATGGATTCGTCACGATATCGCGGGCAAATGGGTCCGTGCGCTTCCCCGCGCGCGTGATGCTGATCGCCGCCATGAACCCGAGTCACGCGGGTGGATTCGCCAAAAGTGCCACCGAAACGCGCGCGCAGGACAAGTACATCGGCCGGCTCTCTGGACCGCTGCTCGACCGCATCGACATGCACGTTGAGGTGCGCGCCGTGGCGTTTGCGTCGCTTCGTTCTACGCGTGTGGGGCTTTCGAGCGCGGACCTTCGGACCAAGGTGCTCGATGCTCGCGGTCGCATGGAGGCACGACAAGGGCGTGGTCGTTCGAATGCGCAGTTGCCCGGCCGTGAACTCGACCGATGCTGCGCGCTCGAAGGTCCAGCGCAGCGACTGCTCGAAAGCGCGATGCGCGACCTCGGGCTTTCAGCGCGCGCATACGACCGAGTGCGCCGGGTCGCGAGAACAATCGCCGACTTCGACGGGACCGACGAAATCGGGGAGTCACAGATCGCCGAGGCGATTCACTATCGCGTGCTCGATCGCATGCGCGCGGGAGCAGCGGCATGAGCAGGTTCATGAGCAGGTTCATGAGTAGGTTCATGAGCAGCAACGCGACTCGCGGAAGGTTGAATCCTCACTCGATGCCACTGGCGATAAACCTACAGGGGAGCAATGCGGAAGTGAGGAATCATGCGACCGCGTCGGCGAGCGAAGATGCGTGGATACCCCGAGGTTCGCTCGGCCGCGCCGTCTATCTGCTGATGGATTCGCTTCGAGCGGCGTTTCGCGCACGATGGTTAGTTTGGACGCCGACGGAGCCTGCGGAAGCCGTTGGGAAGACCATCGGCGTACTGCCAGATCTTCACCTCGACCTCCTGGACTCCCCATTGCATCGCGACCTCATGCGTCGAATAGAGCACATCGAGGCGATCGCCCTTGATTGCGCCGCCCGTATCAAGGACGGGGACCACAGCTCCTCCGTCGTAACCGGGGACGCTGATGATCGATCCGAGCGGAAGGACGCTGGGATCAGCAGCGACCATGCAGCCGCCGTTGGTCAGCACCGAGTAACCACTGGCGGTGATGCCATCGGCACTGGCTCCGCAACTTCGGAAATCGGGGCTGTACGCAGTGACCTTCATGAGCCTGGTCCCGCAGACGCGCACCGGACGACCGTTGTAAAAAGCCATCTCCGGCGAATCGGACTCAAGCGCCGGACCATCGTCAAACCCGCTCGTAGCGAAACTACTCGGATCGAGGATGTCGAGCAGATCGCGGTAGAAGCAATCAGCGGGCGATGCTCGGCCGGAAGCAATCGCCATGACGGAACCATCGGTGAAGAGCGTGGGAGAGGCTCGGACGCCCGCGGCCGTGGGAGCGGGCGTGGGAGCGGGCGTGGGAGCGGGCGTGGGACCCCCCGTGATCGCGCTCTCGATCGTCGAGCTCGAGGCCCTCTGCCCAGTTCCAGTGCCGATACCGACGAGTGCCGCTGCCACTGCCGATGCGACAACCGTGGCGAGATGCGCTCGCCCTGCTCGCTTCGAATCTTGGGTGCGGGGTGTCAGGATCATCATGGCGTCATATCGCTGGAGGTCGTGGTCGACGCGGCGTGGAAAATTCCAGCACCGCCTCGCCACCCCGAGAAGCGTTCCGCGGATGTTAGCGTTGGATCGAGAGGAGTCCATGGGGTTCGGTTGGAGGTGATCGTCACCGCGAGACACCTACTTCCGCCAGAAGTTGCCGATGGCATTTCCTGCGCAGAAGAAAGTACACCGTCGCCGCTGCGAGCACGCGACGCTCGAGCACGCGCGGAGCCGGGAAACGGTTCGGCGAATGGGAGAGACGGCGTCCCAATGACAACAGTACCCGTGGGCTCTGTTAGCCTGACTGCCAATGAATTGGACACTCGGCCAGATGGTCGTCATCGCACTCATCGGCCTCGCAGGCGGCACGCTTGGCGGCCTGCTTGGCTTGGGCGGTTCTGTCTTCATCATTCCAACCTTGACGCTGTTCCTCGGGACCAACCAGCATCTTTATCAAGCGAGCGCCCTGGTGGCGAATGTGTTCGTTGCGGGCGCTGCAACCATGCGCCACCGCGGCCGAGGAACCATTCAAATGGACCTCGTCCCGACGATGGCAGCGTCGTCGTCGATCGCGGCGTTGGTCGGTGTGTGGGCGAGCAATAAGCTCGATCCGAAACCGCTTGCGGCGATGTTCGGAATCTTCCTCTGCTACGCAGCAACTGCGGAGTGCATTCGGCTTGTCCGTAGCGACGCGGAGCATGCGCCTCCACTCGTGGACCGCCCTCGAATTCTTTTGGGAGGCTGCATTGGACTGGTCGGAGGGTTCGCCTCAGGACTGCTTGGAATCGGCGGCGGCGCCATTATGGTTCCCCTCCTTCGGCGATTCGGAAAGTTGACCATCCGACAAGCCGTCGCTAGCGCCGCTGCGGCAATGATCGCCGCCTGCTCGATCGGCGCGATCGCAAAAAACGCTGCGGTGAGCGGACTTCAGGATGCACAAGGAAACGCACTCTCGCTCCAGATGGCACTCTTCCTTGCAGCACTGCTTTCACCGACCGCCATGCTTGGTGGATCGCTTGGGGCAGCGCTTGTCTATCGAATGCCGATTTTTGCGATACGGCTCGTGCTTTCGGCGCTGTTAGCGTTCGCGGGAGTTCGCATGATCCTGACCGGCGGCTCTGAGCTGCAAAACATGCTGATGTCCGTCGTCAACTAAACGCAGCCCTCGCAAAGAACGCCGTTGCACAAGCAACCTGCTTCGCTGATGCAACGGTGCGGTTGCGCTGCACGACCATCGGTGGGACTGCCGTCGAATCGTCCGCGCAAATCAGACACACGAAACTACCGCGCGACCATCGCGATCGTCGTAGAGTCAGTTCATGCTGTTGGCTTGGCCAGATCCATCTCGGACAAGGCCCGCCGTTGGGTCAGCGACCGTAGCAGCCCGTCAGGCCCTTGGGTACATACTGGCCCCACACCGCTTGGTCGGCTTGACGCCCTGTCGACGAGTACACGGTGAACGGGATCCATGTCAGACCAAGGGTGTCAGGATTCGGCACGACACGAAGCGCGACATGCATCACTTCACCCTCGAGCACTGCGCCGACAAGTTCCACCTTAGCCGCACTAGAAGAACTAGCGGCTGCAACGATCTTTTCGTCAGCTCCAATCTTGGTCAGGTCGAGGACGAAGTCGTATGTACCACCTTGCTCGAGCCGCCCAAAGGTGTGGCGGTACTCGGTGGGCGAGATGCCGCGCGGAAGCACGACCGTCGACTCGTGGCGAACAAAGATGTCCACCAGTGGGCAGTCGGCGCGGTCGGTTTCCATCAGCCAATAGCGCTTCGCCTCGCCAGGAGCGAAGTCGCGGTCGAAGTCCCAATCGAGGAGATACTGGTTGCGGGGAGCATCCTTGGCGGAGTCGAACCCGATGAGATTCGGCTTCTTGCCTCCGATGGCGCAGACGGTGAAGGGCTGCTTGTCGATTGACTCGATCACGATCCGCCCAGTGGTGGGCTGACCCTTCACGACATTGAGATACGAAGGGCTCACGCGAACCGGAAGCGAGACTTCTTGCTTCAGCTGCAGAGGTATGACCTGGCTATACCCGTCGATCAGGATCTTGATCTCGGCGGACTTCTTACCGGGCGCCGACTGCGACTTCATCGTTGCCTTCAGCTCGATCGAGCCGCCGACCGGAATCTTCTGTCCCGAGATGTCCTCGATCGTGGTGCACTTGCAACTCGGCTGGACGGTCAGAACCTCGAGTTCCTTGTTGCCCTTGTTCACCAGCCGAACCGTCCCCTCCTTGGTCACCGACGGGGGCAGAATTCCGAAGTCCAGGAGCGGCGGATCGAGCTCGAGCGGCGGCGGGCCGTCGACCGAACCATCCTCGGAGGTCGCCGGCGATCCGCCAGCACTAGCGGGAGCGGCCGCTTGGGCGCCCACGGTTGGCTCGGCTGACTTGGCACCGGTCGGCTTGGCCTCATCGGCGCTGGGGCTCGCTCGGTTGGCGCCCGCCGCGCCGCCGTTTCCAGCGCTCTGATCACACGCACCAACAACTATGACCACCGCCATGAGCGAGGCGAGCCCGCAAACAGCGCGCAGCCAAGTTCCAACATGGGTGCGGACATGGCCGCAGACATGGCCG
>Ga0114978_10002263_pt1 | contig 15849 bp, 20 predicted proteins | sample S_140212_EF_Meta_FD_87027 | JGI IMG/M metagenome (GOLD analysis project Ga0114978, IMG submission 87027) | Freshwater microbial communities from Lake Simoncouche, Canada to study carbon cycling - S_140212_EF_MetaG | ecosystem: Environmental > Aquatic > Freshwater > Lake | place: Lake... | reverse complement strand
CGCTGAATCTGTAACACCAGAAATTGTGTAAAGATAAAAAGTAGCAGTATCAAATTTTCTAGAAACTTTTACGTGACCCTTGATGGTAGATGTTGAGTCATCAATAGTTGTTAAGAAGTTAGATACATCGTAGTTACCATCTACAGGATTATCATCCAATGCAATGTGTGTAACTAAAGTTTTATTGGCATTATTAAAGCGAGCATTGTTGTCGCCTGGGTCCGACATACTTGTAACGTCATCATAGTAATAAGGAACTGTGATACCGCCGAAGTTACCTTCAGCACCTACTGCTCCCTGAATACCGTCAAGACCTTGAGCACCTACGATACCTTGTGAACCTACAGCGCCTTCAGTACCTTGAGTACCATCTGTACCTTGGGTACCGTCTAGTCCCTGACTTCCAACAGTTCCTTGAGTTCCGTCAAGACCTTGGCTACCGACTGTACCTTGAGCACCGTCAAGCCCTTGAGAACCTGTAGTTCCCTGTGTGCCATCAGTACCCTGAGAACCAACAGTACCTTGCGTACCAACAGTGCCTTGGGCTCCTACGGTTCCTTGTACGCCTTGTGCAGCAAGTAGTGTCCAGAAGGTTCCTTCTACAGGAGTATCTCCAGTGTTACCGCCATTAGCATGTTTGCGGTACCAAGTCTGTCCTTGGTAAGTTGCTACGTCGCCAACTGCGTATGATGCGCCTGGGTTATAAGCACCAGTAAAGTTCCACAGTGCTGCTGTACCTACAGTTCCTTGAGAACCAACGGTTCCTTGTGAGCCAATAGTTCCTTGAGAACCAATGGTGCCCTGTGAACCTACAGTGCCCTGTGTGCCATTTAGCCCTTGAGAACCAGTAGTGCCTTGAGTTCCGTCTAAACCTTGAATGCCGTCTAAGCCTTGAGAACCTGTAGTTCCCTGCGCTCCTTCAATACCGACAGCACCGTCAAGGTTTACTGTCCAGTATCCTGGTGTTTCTCCAGCGTTCTTAGCGCCAGTTCCTACAGAGCGAACTTTGTTTAATAACAATGCTCCAGTAGCACTGTTGTAAGTAATAACTTGAGCGTATTGAATTTCTGTTATGTCGCCATTTTTAGCAATAACAATGTTTTGACCAGTTGAATAATCTAAATTAACGCCATCAAGATAAATAGTCTGTGTACCAGAACTTGCAAGAGTTAATGCACTTCCTGATGTTGTGGAGTATACGTCTCCATCTAAGCCTTGAGCGCCATCTGTACCTTGCGTACCATCAAGACCCTGTGCTCCAACAGTACCCTGTGCACCTGTTGTACCCTGCGTTCCATCTAAACCTTGTGAGCCAACAGTACCTTGTGAACCAATAGTTCCTTGCGTACCGTCTAAACCTTGCGCTCCAGTTGTACCTTGAGTGCCATCAGTGCCTTGCGTACCATCTAAACCTTGGCTACCAACTAAACCTTGTGAACCTTCAAGGCCTTGTGAGCCAACTGTTCCTTGCGTTCCATCTAATCCTTGAGTTCCTGTAAGACCCTGAGCACCAACTGTGCCTTGTGCACCTACTGTGCCTTGTGAACCTGTTGTACCTTGTACACCAGCGCTTGTCCATGCAGTACCATCCCATATACGAAGGAGGTGTAGTGTGGTGTCAAAGTAAACTTGACCAGCAACTGGTTCAGCAGGAGCAGATGCGAGGTTTTGAATTCTGGCATTCTGAAGTTCAAGTTTGTTTAAATCAATAGGGGTTAAAAACTTACGTGCCATTTAATTTATCTCCTTAAGATAAAAACGCTTTGCCTGAGAATGCTGCTGAAAACGAGACCGTAAGTGAGGTTGTATTAGTGTACGCAATTTCGCCTTCATAGATTGTACCTGCTGAGTCTATAACAGTGACGTTAGGTTTGAAGCCTAAATTATGAACAATTACCCAAGAGTCACTTACCACATCTTGGATGTGTTCGTAAGAAACTCTGGCTACAGTAAAGTACTTATTTGTTGTACCTTCTGAAAGGTCATCGGTTGTTGTTAAAGCGGAATTTGCAATAAGGTCTTCTACATCTTGAAGACTTACCCCACCACCTTGAATACCTTGAGAACCAATTGTTCCTTGAGTACCAGCACCTGTTATTCCCTGTGTTCCAAGGTTTCCTTGTGTTCCAAGAGTTCCTTGTGCGCCTGTTGTACCTTGGGTTCCAGCGCCAACAGTACCTTGTGCTCCAAGACGCCCTTGAGCACCCTGTGCTCCTGAGCCTGTAGTTCCTTGTACACCAAGTGAACCTTGAGTTCCTTGTACACCTTGTCCAGCAAAAGAACCTGAAATTCCTTGTGTACCCTGTGCACCACGTGCACCGCCTTGTCCAGGAACAACAATGATTCCTTGAACAGAACAAGTACAAGTTCCTACACATCCGCAGGACATTGAATAGTTATATGCTCTTGCCATTACTCGGTTACCTGCCTTGTACAAAATACTGCGCCACGTAAAAATGTTTGTTGATAACTTGGGTCAGCATCAAGAGTTGCTTGAATATCCCAGAAAGAACGTTCTGGAAGTGAGTTAGTTTGAGTTGGAGTTAAAGAAATCTTTACTTTATCAGTATCAATTTTTTCAGTAGTAAAAGTTGCTGCAATTCCTGGGTCACCATAATGAATACGAATTTCTGAAGTAAAAGTGTAATCATTAACATCAAATGGAAAATCAAGAGTTACTTCAAATGAATCTCCTTCATACATTGTTAAATCGTATGTAGGAACATCAGATGGAGAGATAGCAGAACCATAACTAGGGATAGAAATAATTGCACGACGTTGCATAGAACGGTCATCAACTTCCATTGGAAGATAAATAGGTACGTAACGATTTGTTGTTTTTGAGATTCGTCGCAAAGAAAATACATCAATTTTATAAAGGCCAATACCAAGTTGTGAACATAATTCACGGTATTGTTGTTTGCGAACTTCAATCATCTGCATTAACTGACGATAACGTTCAGAACGAGGAATAGAAACACCGTCAGGGGCTTGAATATCAATATCAAAAGCAGCATCTGTAGCAAGGGCATACAATGCTAAAGTTGAAGCATAGATAACTACTGGATATTCTTCAATCCCTGGAAGGGTGCCCATAGTGTAACCGCGACCATAACCATCAGCGTGATTTGCAGCGTGTTGCCCAAAAGCAGTGTCAACGTACTCACAAACTTCTGAATTTGTAAAGTAACGAAAGTAATTTCCTGCAACAACAATTAAATCTCCTGCAGTTGGAACTGTATCAAAGGTTATGTATCCAGTGGTTTCTTCTACTTCGCAGTAATTAGACACGTCAGAACCGTCTACGGTAACAACTAAGTTTAAACCATCAACAGGTGAATAAGGTATGAGATAGCGATTAGTGTCGCCAGTAGCAACGGTTTGGTAAACAAAAGATTTACCCATATCGCCCAGTTCAGACCGTAGTCTGTCTGCAAGGCTGCTCGTTGTTGCCACATAACCTCCGAAAACTAATTGGCGTAATCATCTCAAAGATGCACGTTAAAAAAAGGTCCAACCCCAACTGGGAGGAGGGCGGGAACCAGTTGAGGTTGGACATTTGTTGACAAGCCTTAGTTAGGCCGCCAAATATATCCAAGTTGTTCTAGATAACTGGCGAGACTAGATGGAACTCGGTACTTAACACCTGCTTTAAAGGTGTAGTGATTTCCAACTCCGTAAGTCATTTCTTCAACATCGGTAATGGTACGAATTACAACCATGTCTCCTGCTGTTGATACTCCAACGGTTTCAATCTCGTCTAGAACAAGCGGAGCATCTGGGTGCTTTGGGTCAAAGACATCCCGTTCCATGCTCTCTGCCTCAACTTGAGCGGCAATAGATATTTCATCTTTGCGCTTTCTAAGTTCTTCTGCATTTTTCTTTGTTGCTTCAGCCGCTGCACGGCCTGTTGCGTCAAGCGGACTTACTGGTGTATTTGCCACGGTGTTTTTCTCCTAAAATAGTTTTTAATTTTTTGTAGTGACTGGGGGACCAGGAAGGAGTAGGTCCCCCAGACAACTACGGAGTCTTAGTTTGTGTAAACCTTGACGATAGCCTGGTCTGTAATTACGCCAAGGCCCCAGATTGCGTACCATGCAAGAGCGTGCTCACGACCAAAGTCAAGAACACCACCATCACGTAGTTCAACTGGGAGTGAGATTGCGTGACCGAATGCGTTGTCACCAATCATGATTGATTCGTAAACATCTGCAGAGTTTCCTGTTGCTGATGTTAGGTAACCTGCTTCTGCAGTATAACTAGCAGACTCTGGGTTTCCACCTGAACCTGGGGCTGTGTTAGCCTTAACAGGCACAACTCCCTGGTCTGCTGGAGCACCAACAAGAGTTGAAGTTGTATAAGTGCCTGATGCAGCCAACTTCTTAACCTGTGTTGTTTCAATGAATACTACGTCGTATAAACGACCAATTTCACCGAGCATGAAGTTACCTGGAGCAGCGTACTTTGTGACTTCAATGAACTCTGGGTTAGAGCGAAGGTCACGAGATTGCTTTGGGTGTACGAACTGTACATAGGTTTCGCCTAAGCGAGGAATGTTCTTACCAGCAAGGGTAAGAGCAGCATCCTTGATAGCAGCAGTTGTTAACTTGTGGTCTCCATCAAGTTGTGAAATTGCTGTTGCGGCTGAACCTTCGTCGTAGTTAGTGAACGCGCCACCTGTGATGCCTGTGCGGTCATAACCGAATACTGCAGAAGTTGCTGCAGACAGTGTGTTACGAGCCTGTACGTCTAAGTACTGTGCCATGTGGCGACCTAGAAGACGTGAAGCAGATGCCATAACGTCATCAAATGATGCGTTAAGAAGTAGTTCAGAAACTGCTACTGCGTAGCCGTGTTCTGCAACTGTAATTGCAATCTGCTCTGCTGTAAGAGCGTTTGTTGTCATACGCACACCCTCTGTAAGAGGTGATGGGTCAACAGCAAAGTTCTTGTAACGAAGGAAGTTCACACGAAGACCAGGAGCAACTCCTAGTTCAGTCTTCTTAACAGCGAACTGTTCAAAACGAAGAATTGGCATTGCCTGGAACAAAATTTCTTTTGACCAGATTGTTTGGATAGCCTGGTTGAGGCTTGAGTTAGCGCCTGAGTAGGCGGTTGGGGCAGTAGCGAGTTGCCCTGTACCTGTAATTGCACTTGCCATTGAGGTCAAGTCCTTTCATTAGTTGTTAAGGGGGGGATTAACCGAACAGTCCCTGACCACGATTGCTTGCTGCACTGCCAAGTAATTTGGCTCTTTGCTTCGCATAGTCTGCCATTGACATATCCCGAAGTGAATCGGGCGAGTACGATGATTGTTCCGAGTCATTATCTAGGGGTCCTGATGCTGGAGCCGTTACACGTGCTCCAACCATTTGCTGCTTTGCGGATTGCATTGCTGCTTGGGCTGACGCAAGAATGCTAGAAGATTTCTCTTTTAACATTGCGATGCTCTGCTCAATTTCATCTTTTGAATTACCTTGAATCAGGTCAATCAGTTCAGGAACAATGCTGTCACGCTCTTGTTCTAAACGGCCCTGACGGTAATTCATCAATTCTGTAAATTGACGTTCTTTTTCAAGAAGGGCAAAAGCCTTTTCTCTCTCAAGACGTTCATTGTCAAGTTGACTCTGAAATTCTTGCTCCTTCTTAGATAGGAGTTCTTTAACAGAAAGTTCTTCTTCTTCTTTCTGCTTTGCTTTTGCAACTTCTTCGGCTTTCTTTGCTACTCTTTGGGCAGTTCTTTCTGCTTCTTTAGCAGCAACTTCTTCTGCTTGCTTTTTCAATGAAGCAAGTTCTTCAGCCATTTTTTCCATCTTTGGATAGACCTTGGCCTTTTCTTGCTCACGAGCCTTTGCAAGGTCGTCTGCAGTAAAAGTTTTTTCCACTTGGTCACTCACTTCTGGAGCATTTGCCGAGTTTACTGGCAGTTCATCCATTACTACTTGGTTGTCTGTATCCATTAGGATTCACTTATCTTTCTTGTCTAGTTGTCCGAATGCCTTGCGGCGTATCACTTGGTTATAGTGAGATAATTGCATTACATTTTAATGCTTTTGTCTCGTTATATTCTGATTTTTATCAGAATTCTTTTATTCTCTGTCTACTGCTCTGCGTTGTGGAAGTTTAGTTCCATAGGCTTCAGTGACAAGTTTGTTTCTAATAGCGGACTCAGCATCCATGTTTGCTTGTTCGCTTGCTAAATTATCTGGGTTTTTTGCGTTTTCTTCTGAGGGAGCACCTTCAATGCCGTCACCTAGAACATCGCCATCACCTAATTGTTGTGGTGGCATCGGGATAGCAGAGTTTCCGTCTGGACCCATCATCATGCCTGTCATGTCCATAATTGCTTTCTGGACTTGAATCTTTACAAGTTGTAAGGCGCCATCAGCCTGAGCATCAGCAATGAGTTCTTCACGAATCTCATTTAACTTTTCTTCTGGGAATTCCTCGCCCAGCGTACGCAAGGCTCCTTCTTTGGACTCTAAGCCCATGCCCAATTTAGTTTGAATCTCATTCAAAACAATTAGTTTGTCTAATGGCAGTGGTTGTGGGAACTGCACATAGTTTTGGTATGTGATTGGGTCATTAGGGTCAAGACGGTCTAGTTGACCTTCCTTGATTGGCCCATCTTGGGTTGGGTCGTACATAAGAAGTTGAGGTTCTTTTAATGCAAGAGTACGTAATGCAAGTTCATTGATGCGTTCAATGCCTTTACCGTATTGAGCAACTTTCTGTGACCAACGATTCATCAATGGCTGATACTGAATAGAAAGCGCAACACCTGATGTATTGGAGATAGGTTGAACTTGACCCAGTGCGGTTTCTGGGATGTTCATGATTTCATGCATTGAGCGCTTTAGAAGTTCTAGGTACTTCAAGGCTCCGTCAATACCTTGTGCACCGCCTTCTAAGTTGAAGACCTGAGCATCTTTTGGAAGACCGCCCCAAACCTTCTTTGCGCCTTTTTCAAGGTTAGAGGCTTTAGCACCAACAATAACTGTCACAGGGGAAGCGTGATAGTTAATGATGTCTGCTACGTCAGTTGATATCTCATTATAGGCTCGGTTTATTGTGATGATGTCGTGTGCGTCTGCGAGACCCCATGGCGAACCTGAAACAGGAACATTAGGTATGTGGACTACAGGAACTAATCCAAGTGGATTAGGACGTGAGTCAATGAGTTCATCGTTGATGTACTCTTCAATTGTGTCATCTGTAAGAATTTCAGTGTAAGTAAATACTTGGCGAGTACCTTCTAAAGATGTTCCCCAGAAACGATACTTCTGCTTAAAACGTAGTAACCGTGTGCGGTCATGTGGGTGGAATTCAGGAAAACAGAACGAAGAGTTCATAGGAAGAATACGAACACGTCCTGGATGGAAACCGCCTGCAGAATCTGTCCAAGGTTCTTCGTATGCAATCTTTGTAAATATGTCACCAGTAATTCCGCCTTGCTGTGCCATCTCAAGAAGCACACGCATTTTGTCATTATCTACTTCCCAGATGCGCTCTAAGCGGTCTGGAATAATTGCTTCTGTTGCTTTAGGGGAACGGAAGTGAACACCCTTACCAAAAACGAAACGTGCTAAGAAGTCATTAAAGGCTCTGTAATAGTTAACTGCAATTTGCATTTCGCCTGACTCACGGCGATAACCCCAATGGTGTCCCAAATACATTGCCCAGTTAAGGGAGTAACGATTTAATCGTGGACCGTGTACTTCAAATTCTTCGTCGGCAAGTTCAACAAGTCCAAGGGGAGAAATGGAGATTGTTAAATCGGACGACGCAGCCCTATAACTAGGAGGGCTGAAATCAAGAAATGACATTACTTCTTGCCTTTATCCTTTTTAGAAGGTTTATCTTCTTTTTTTGTTATGCGTTCTTTTTGGGCTTTGTTTTCTTGTTTCTTTTGTTCCATCTTTTTACGACGGTCTTTTTCAGAGGTCTCAATAAACTGACCACCTTTTTCAACATAATTCTTATGCACCCAGTGCGATGCGCCTGGGTTAGGGTAGTTGGAGTACTTTGCTTTTGCCATTGCGACAATGGTGTTCCACAATCGTGGGTTGGCTGGTTTACTTGCCATTTATTTTTCCTCCAAAAAATCCGCCTATGGCCCCCACACTAGTGTGGAGGCCAGTCGGCTGTCTGCTTAAATTAGTCGTTTACTACGGTTGCAGATTGACGCTGTGTGCGTCCACCTGAACGAGCCACTGTCTCAATTGTTTGAGCAGAGTAATCGTTGTATGTACCGTGTGCGAACTCACCAAGGAAAGTTGGTGCTTCTACCCACGCAGCAGAACCTACGTGAGCACGCTCAGCAAGAGTTTCTGCTGCTGGTTTCTCAAATACGTTTGCGTTGTGGTTAGGGCGACCTGCTGCAGGAACCATTCCCTGCATCATTCCCTTTTGAAAATCATTTGGGACGTCAGTATCGGTTGCGATACCTTCTTCAAAACGAAGTGGTCCACGGCGTGTTGCGTTGCCTGCACCCTTCATTTCGTAGTTCTGTGGTGCACGCTCTGGAAAGCGAGGTGCTGGTGAAATTGTCATGTTTACTCCTTAAGGATTTGGGAAGGCCATTCCAGAGAAAAGTGTCTCTCGTTTTAACCCTCTTGTGTTGTTTAACTGCCAAAAAAAGGATTACTTGAGGCAACTACTTCTGGCATCACCAAGTCCTGCGTCAGCGAACAAGCAATAGATAAAGAGTCCACAAAATCGTCATGGGCGTATGTTTCATCGGGTGCTGCCACTAAAAAGTTAGGTCCTTTAAAAGTAACTTCTGCATCCACCATTTGCTGGTAAAAACGTTTCCAAGTACGAAGTCTGCGGGTTTTTGCGTGAGCAGGCCAAGAAACCATTTCTCGTTGAATTAATGCCTGTAGGTGCTTCCAACGCCTTGACTGCTCTGATGGGCTAGAAGTAAGTGACATAACTTCTGCTCTAGGTAACAGCAACTTAAGACGTTGCGCTACTGCATCACCAACACCGTTAGCATCTACGCCAACTGCAAGTACGTCGTAGTTCTCTAAAAAATTAACAATTTGGAAGTACTGTTCTTCCCAGTCATCTCCCTGTAGTTCCATCCAGTTTAAAACACGATGGTCAAAGTACCCAAACTCATCTGGCCTATCCCAGTCAACCCACACAACCGTTACAACAGTACTGTCAGTTTTACGTGCAGGGTCAATGCCAACAACGCAAGGAGTCTTATGCCATGACTTAACTAACTCTTGAGATGTATCACCAAGTTTGTCCATTACAGAAGAAGTAACAAACATACCTCTTTCAAGTAACCATTTGCAGCAATATGACATTTGAAACTCATCTGAGTCTTCACCAATACGTAGCATTTCTTTTCTAATGAACTTCTCATAGTTTTCGTTGTACTTTGAAACTTCTTTCCAATCCCATTGGAAATGATTTTGACGTTTGCCCTTTTCATTTTGGCGACGTCGGTTCATTTGGATAGCACGATAAAAATTGTTTTTAGAAGTTGTAGGAGTGCCTGTTTTAACCATGGTTCCTGCGTAGTACGCAAGCATTGGTGAAATTGATTTAGACACAGTGAAGTCATCTGCTTCTTGGCACTCATCAATGATAATCAAATGGAAAGACTTAGATTCAATTTTTGCACGAGGGTTTGCAGTCATCATCGTAATTGTGGAGCCAGACTTCTTTAATTTAATTTGTCGTGTAACACCACCTACACGTGCTGCAACATCATCAATTTCTGGGTCACCCATAATTTCAATTGCACGTTCAGATGTGAGCCGTGTAACAGTACGACCAAAGAGTGTTTCTACCTGTCCTTCTGTAGGCGCAAAAAGGCCAACCCATAAACCACCTTTAAACTTCCCAAGAAGGTCTGGATACAACTTTGCAAGACGTGGAAGCAAAATCATTAGTGTGGCTACTGTGTCAGCAACAGTTTCTGACTTACCTGACTGACGTGAAGCAAGTGCTGTGATTTCTTCGCCATCATTGATAATTACAGACTCAATGATGCGACGTGCTAAGGGTTTTTGGTATGGGTGCAAATCATGACCTACAAGGACTTTTAAGAAGTCCATAATTTTATCTATTAGTTTGTTAACAAACTGTTGAGATAGTTCATCTAGTTCGTCTTCTGGGGCTTCTTCGGGAAGAGGTTCTTCCTGCAAATAAAACTCAGGATTAATCTCTTCAAACTTATCGGAATCGTAAGTTTTCATTTTGTCCTCCTAAATGACTAGACCCACCGAAGTGGGTCGTCGCCAGACCAAGAGAGAGGTGAAGCAGGCAAATTGTAACACACTATTTGCGACGCTTCAATTCTCTAGCAATTGCTAAGAATGCTTCTGCACCCATCTCTACTTCATCTAAAAGTGCATCACTGTTCGGACTCTTTTGCCATTCGGTAATAAGTTTGCCAATCGTGTACATTGACTGTTCCATCCACTGAATCAAGTCTGGCGTAGATATCTTCGCCACTCTCTTCTCTATCCGAGTCTGGGGCTGTCCATCCTGCTTCTTCCGTAAAATCATCATATGTAACTTCCCGTGTTTCTAGTGCCGATTTGAGTGCTTCTTCTTCAGTTTTGCTACCAGTCCATTTACCTAAGACTAGTGCCTTGTACTTAGGTAATCGTATCAAAAGAGGTTCCGAGGTGCGAAAAGGTTCTTCTATTTCTTGTGTCCACCCACGTACAACAACCTTATTGCCCCATACAACGGGAAGGTCAACTATCTGTAAGAAATGCTTTGTTCCGAGTTTATGCACCTTTGGCATTTCTATTTCCTTTTCTTAGCCGCCTGTGAAACTGTTTTATAGGTGGCTTTAGTTTGCCCTTTACCCTTACCTTCTTTAACAACTTGAACACCACGACTATAGCGATAAAACGCTTCACGTGCACTTTTAGACATGCTTGATTCATCAGCATACCCACGTGGTTTAAAATCTAACATACGATAAATGATAGCGCCTTTAGAACGGTTTGCTTTAAATGCTGCCCATTCACTTGCGTCTACTTCGTAATAATTATAAAGAGTTCCATCACGGAACATAACGGTGAGTTTTTCTTCGTCCTCATCATAACCAGCGGCAACTGTACGTGGACGTTGCGGGTTCGTAGTAGAGGTTGGAACTAAAGTAAGGGGTGCTGGAGAAGTGTCTTCTTCATTTTGCGGACCTGCATACCCAGGAACAAATTCGTTTACACCAATAACTTCATAAAATTGGCGACTAAGTTGTGTATCTACTGCCTGTGTTTGACCAGCAAGATTGTCGTATTTCTTTGGGTCGTAGTAGTCCATAGAAACATCATTGTCTAGCCAAGCGTCATTCATATTTTTAAACTCTGCTTTTGTTGCGGTAACAGGCACACCGCTGAACTCATCACCAAAAACATTAGAAGTAATACTTCTTAACATTTCCTGAGCAGACGGACGAGACACCCCTCTAGAGGTGCCTCGTCCGCCTGTAGGTCTAACCATTAAATTACTTACTTATGCCCAAGGTGTAATAGTTACTGCTGCACCAGGTACTACGTTGTTTTGTCCAGCGGTTAGTGATTGAGTCTTAATTGTTGCAGCAACTGCAACGACTGAACCACTTGTTGATGGGGCACCATAGGAAGCAGCACTTGCACCAACAACATCAAAAGCGTTTGCTGTTGGAACATTGGTTACTGTCCAAGTTGCATTAAATTCTGCATCAAGACCTGAAACAGTTACTTTGTTACCAACTGCATACCCGTGTGAAGTTGCTCCAAAACGGATAGTTGTTGAGTTAGAAGTACGGTATACAGAAGATACTGTCTTACTAGAGTTGGTTGCTCCTGTTGCAGTTGTAACTGTCAATGAAGCATCCTTCATTGCATCAACTGCAAGTGCTGTTGTAAGACCAATTACTGACGGTACGAGTACGTAATCAGTTGCTCCTGCTACATCTTCACCAGCAGAGTTTGCTGTGAACTGTGGGTATCCGCCCCATCCTGAAAGAGCAATGATGTGGTTATCTAATGCTGGGTCTAGACGCTCTGCTGTTGTGTTTGGACGAGCATCGTTTGGTTGAATAGGGAAATTACCCCATACAAAGTCAATTGCTACCTCGCCTAAATCATCAAGCAAGTTTCCGTTGTTATTCGTTGCCATTTATTTTCTTCTTTCTCTATAGAGGTGTTAATTTCCCCATGCGCTTAGGGGAACCTTGGTATGTAGTATCCAAGAAGAATTGCTCTATGTCAGGGTTTATTCGTCACACTCGTGTTCGTCTAACTCTTCTTGAAGAAGAATCTCGTCACAATCTTTACATTTAAAGAACCGAACATCGTCTAATCCAACGTGTAAAGAGTCAGAGTGATGTTCATCAACGTGCATTTGTGGTTGGGCTAAAACTTCTGGAGGAAAAGGTCCTCTAGGGCTATGCGAAATAGCGGGAATGGCATGGCCTTGAATTGCAAACTTACGAATAATAGGCATTTATTCTGCCTTCTTCTTTGTCGCTTTCTTCTTTGGCTCTTCGGTTATTTCTTCTTCATCCTGTACTTCTTCAACTACTGGTTCTTCTACAGGAGTAACTTCTACTTTAGGGGTAACAATATTCTTTAAGCCTTCTTCAATGACTGATTTAAAAGAGTCAGTTGTCTTAAGAAGACCAGCATTCTTTGCGTTTTTTAAAAAAGTTGGCAAATGTACATTGCAGTATAGAACCTGTGTTTTTTCTGTCATTTGATAAATGTAAAAAGCATCTTTTTTACAGTTTGCACATTTCATTAACAATCCCACGCTCTCAACGATTTATTGATACGGCTGTTAGGGTCATTAGCCGTTTTTGCAGACGTATTAACCTTCTTCATACCTTCCATCCTTGCACAAAAAGACTTACGACGTGCTGCAGACTTAGGAGACTTTTTAGCCTGTTCTTTTTTAACGGGAGGTTTTAAATCAGAACCTGGATGTGCACGCTCATAGGACTTACGACCTTTTTCGTTAAGGCCACCTTTTTTGTTCTTGCCCTCGCTACGGGACCATGCTGCAGTTTTTTTAGTTGCCATTAACTACCCCTTTTTTGGTTGCATAGCCTTACGTGCGTAATTAGGAATTTTAATTTCTGGTTTAACAGCAAAGTGACCTGTTTGTGTTGCAATGCTTGTGTCAAAATGTTGTTTGCGTGTTTTAAAGTCTCTGTAGGCTGGATTGGCTTCTGCTCTTTTTGTTTTTGGATTACGCTGTACAGTTCCGCCCTTCCACTCACCAGGATTAGTTGGAATATTTGTAGCAATAATTTGTCCAGTGCTATGAGTAGCCGCTGGTGTTTCAGGCGCTTTAGTTTCTGCAGGAGCCTCGGTTGCTTGTGGGGTCTCTACTTTTGGAGTACGAACTTTGCGTGCTCTTTTTACGTTTCCAGTTTGAAGACCTTCGTAGTCCATTGTCACTGGAGTTTCGTCCTGAGCGTCTTTAGAGATATGGGTATGCATGTCTTTAGCAAGAACATGTTTAGTAACCATACGACGTATGTCGTGTTCTTGGTCAGCCTGTTGCGACGCAGCACTTGCAATACCTTGTTGCATAGCATTAAGACGACCAGAACTTTTGCTACCAAGCCAATTAAATGGATTGCCGCTAGAGCCATGGCCTGCGGTTACTCTGTTCATCTGTGACATGGTCTAATCTTCCCTTAGTTTTTTGGTTCTGATGTGGTATTCGTCAAACAATTTTCAATGTTAATTAGACGCTCACCCATCTCTACAAAAGCATCAAGCAACTTATCTTGAGTTTCAATAACCTTTGTTTGATTTTCGTAAAGACGGTCTACTCGGTCTTTAACAGTGGTATATCCACCATTTTGGCTAAGTTCTCCATCCATACGGTTCATACGTTCCATGATTCCTGGAACTGCATCCCGTCCTGGAGATTCCTCCTCACCTTCCCAGTCACGCATGAAGCGCTCCATCCATGCAGCCCAACGTTTTACTTTTTTGTAGAACGGGCTCAAGAGCACTCCCAGGCTAATGAGAGCACCAGCGACAATGCCAATAGTTGCAAAGGTATTTGTCACTGGTGCATCTCCTCTAAATTACTTCTTGCCGAAACCGTATGATGGGTCTTTTGGATTTACAAACTTTGCTGCTGGTCCAAGCAGACCTGCAACAAAAGCATTAGCCAAAGTTTTTGGGTCCGAAATTCCAGACATATAAAGCGCTGCAACAGCAGCAACTGATGCACGGAGCCAAGTTGCTCCTGCAGCCTTAAGTGCGTTGATATCCATGTTACTCCTTACTAATTGCCCAACTCAGAAGTAATGGTCTCTTATTCGTCGCGGTTACGCAGGGGATACGTAATAGCCCATGCAAATAGTGTTGCAATGATTGCGTATCCAACAATGGTTTTAGCGCTTCCGTCTAAAACTACCCAAGCAATAAACATGCCAAGCAGAGTCCATAGTTGGTCAATCATGTCTTTTAGTACTTTCATGGCTTTCGTCTCCTTACGCCTTTACTCTCACCTGATGAGCCTCCACCACCAGAACTTCCGCCTCCACTACTTCCACCAGAAGATGAACCTCCAGTAGAACTTGCTGCTGCACCAACTGCGTTTATAGCAGCACCTGCGGCAACAACCGTTGCAACAACCATGTCGGTTGCCTCTTTACGTTCGGCAGGACTCATATCAGCGCCAATACTTCCAAGTGCTGCTAATGCTGCTCCTGGGTCAGAAAATGCTTCAGCAAGCAAAGCACCTGGGTTTTGTAGTAGTTCAACTTGTGCAGCAACTTCAGCAGAAATAACTACTGCATTTCCTTGCTCATCGGTACGAACATCTACGGGAGTCTCTGGAGGTAAATCCTTATACTCAATGCCTGCTTCTTTGATTGCTGCAGCGGAAATTGCTTCTCCAGGAGCAACTGATGCAATTAACTCAGTTGCAATAACGGTTTTTTGTTCTTCACTTAGTTTACCTTCTTCTGCCGCCTTCTTCAGCGCTTCCTGTTCTGCAAGTTTTTCTGCTGCTGCTTTTGCCTCAGCAACTCGTGCTGCTTCAGCAGCAGCCCTTGCATCTGCTTCAGCCTTTGCTTTTGATGCTGCTTCTGCTGCTAGACGGTCTGCCTCTGCTTTTGCAGCAGCATCTGCCGCAGCCTTTGCTTCTGCTTTTAGTCTTGCTTCTTCAGCAGCCTTGGCTTCTGCATCGGCTTTGGCCTTTGCTTCTTCTGCGGCTTTTGCTTCCGCTTCAGCCTTAGCCTTTGCTTCCGCTGCTAACCGTTCTTCTTCTGCTTTGGCTTTTGCCTCTGCTTCTGCTTTGGCTTTTGCTTCTTCAGCAGCAATTCGTTCTGCTTCAGCCTTTGCTGCTGCTGCTTCTGCAGCAAGTCTTTCTGCTTCTGCTTTCTTTGCGGTTTCTTCCGCTGCAACTCTTTCTGCTTCTACACGAGCAGCCTCTTGTTCTGCAGCAATTCTTGCAGCCTCTGCTTTGGCTGCTGCTTCTGCTGCTAGTCTTGCAGCCTCAACTTCAGCAGCAATTCTTGCAGCCTCAACTTCTGCTGCTACGCGAGCAGCCTCAACCGCTGCTGCTATTCTTGCAGCCTCAAGTCTTTCTGCTTCTGCAAGCCTTGCCACCTCTGCTAGTCGTGCAACTTCTGCTAATCTTGCTATTTCTGTAATCCTTGCTGCTTCTGCTAACCTAGCAATTTCTGCAAGTCTTTCCACTTCTGCTAATCTGGCTACTTCTGCGAGTCTGGCAACTTCTGCGAGTCTGGCAACTTCTGCAGTGATGGCTGCGATTCTTGCAGCCTCTTGCTGTGCCGCCAATACTGCTGCTGCTTCTGCTTGAAGTCTTGCTACTTCTGCTAGTCGTGCAACCTCTGCAAGTCTG
>Ga0114978_10002261_pt1 | contig 15865 bp, 12 predicted proteins | sample S_140212_EF_Meta_FD_87027 | JGI IMG/M metagenome (GOLD analysis project Ga0114978, IMG submission 87027) | Freshwater microbial communities from Lake Simoncouche, Canada to study carbon cycling - S_140212_EF_MetaG | ecosystem: Environmental > Aquatic > Freshwater > Lake | place: Lake... | reverse complement strand
TTACCAGATAATACTCTTGATTGAGAATTCGTAATATAATTTGCAGCTAAAACGCCACCGAGTCTAGCAGAATCATATGCTGTATTACCAGGACCATCAATAGCTGTCAATCCACCACTAGGTGTTACAATTGTTGACCAATAAACGTTTCCAGTTCCATTAGATGTTAAAAACTGACCTGCTGCCCCTTCAACGCCAGTAGAGTCAAATAATCTCACGCCAGTATTAATTACAAGATTTGCAGCAAGAGTGGTTTTACCTGCAAAATAAGTATTAGTTCCGGTAATGTTTAAATTACCAGCGACTGTAAAATTACCAGTAGTATTAACATAAGAAGAAGCGAGAACGCCACCTAATCTAAAAGCGTTACTTACGCCTGTAGTGTTCATAGATAGCGAAACAGATGTATTTCCAAAAACGAGTGCTGTCGAATTAGCTAAAATACCATTCGCTGTAGCATTAATTGTGCTGAGTGTAAACTGTGTGCTATTTGCAATAAAGCCATCTACCGTAGTATTTGTACTAACTACTAAGCCGTTTTTTACTACGAAATCTTTATCTGCCATGGTTCACTGTCCCCTTATTGGTTTTTGTTTCTATTTATAAGTTTTAGCTTCCTGGTATATTATCAATAAGTTCTTGATTCCTTTCAAGAACAGTTTTAACCCAACCATTTTCAAAAGCAGCCGCAACAATTGCTTCTCTTGAACCAGGGATATTTTGACCTTCTTCAAGAAACTTTTGAACAGCAATTCTAACAATATCCTCAATTGCAATTCTAGCACGTTCATGTGCAGCATTTTGAATCCAATCATCAACAGAAGCTGCTGCATATTGCATTGCCTTATCTTCTATTTCTGTATAATTAATTGTATATGTTGTCAATTTTTTATCTCCTTAACCTATTAGATATCCAGAAAAATTACTATGTCCTTGATAAATTCTTATACCAGTGCCAGATCTTGCTGCTACACCAACTGTATCGCTTGCGCTTAAACTCAAAAGTACTGTTGTTGAAAATTCTATATATCCTCCAGTATTATTAGGAATTCCAGTACCTACACCATATGCATCGCCGCTTGTAACGCTAACAAATGCTCCATTTTTACGTATTCCAGCCTGCATTGCAGATGTAGAACTACCACTATTTGTATAATACAAATTAAAAGTAAATGAATAAACACCAGCCACTGGAGCAGTAAACAAATATGTAGAAGTATTAAAATAGCTACCCCTATTAAACACAGCAGAGTTAAATGAAACTAATGTATCAACTGCAAAAGATGCATCTGTAGTCGCGCTAATACCTACCATAAATGCGGGCTGGCTCGGCATCGTAACGTTGCCACTAGAGTCAACTTTAAACTTCTCAACGTTAGAAATTGTCATCGAAACTGTAGAACCACCAAGGGCTAGTGGTTGGTATGTAGCAGCACCAGTATTATCAACGCCTTCTATATAAGTTCCACCAGAATTAGCAAATGTTCTTACACCTTTAGTGGCACCAGCAATTAATAATACCGTAGTACCATCTGTGCCAGTTAATACCAATTGATTAGAAGACATAGATGCAAATGTAGAAGAAACGTTAGTAGTTAGGCTATTATAATTAAATCTTAAACTACCAGAATACCCAATATCCATATACCCAGAAACCATACCGAGTCCATAAACATTATTTGCACCATCGTCAAATAGACGTATTTTATTGAAAGGTGCAATTCCAGTACCAAACGAAGACGGTGAAATAACTAATTTTGTACCTGGTGTACTAGTTCCGATACCAACGTTACCATTAGATACAAAATATGTTCCAGTTCCAACTGTTAGAGTATTCGCTACAATATAACTGCTTGTTGAGTTAGCAGTTATTCTTTTAACACCAGCACCGTCAGCAATAATAATTGTGTTCGCCAACGCTGCAGCAAGACCAGTTACTTGCGAACCAATAATAGTATTATAGCTACCTGTAGTAATACCACGACCTGTATTTGCACCGACTGCAGTATTATATGTTCCTGTAGAAACGTCGAGTAGAACATTAGTTCCAACACCAACGTGATAACCATCACTAGTGTTAGCTAAAGCCTGATACCCAATAGCTGTGCTGTAATTACCAAGAGTTAAATTTAAAGAATTATGCCCAACACAAATATTTCCTAGTATTCCAAACGCACCATTTATAAGCGTATTATAACCAATCGCAACATTATATGCAGCATTTCCTCCTAACCCGTATCCACTTTGATATCCAATAGCAATATTATTATTGCCTGTATCTAAACTATAAAGAGCTTCTTTGCCCAATGCAGTATTTTTGTCTGCTGTAGTAACGCTAGCCATCGCCTGCATACCAAGAGCAATGTTGTTTACCGAATAATTCGCAGAATCTAGTCTTAGTACGTCACTACCTTTAATTTTAAATGACATTGGAGTTAGTGCTATGTTTGACGTAGAGTTTGAAATTAACAATAATGCATTTGTAAGAACCGTGTTCACGGTATTATTACCAACGAATACTGTAGTTGCGGTAGCATTTAAACCACCTGTGCCTGTACCTGTAGGTCCAGTATAAAAACCGAGATTGTTAGCAACAGTAGAAGTCCCAGCTGTATGTGACGCAGCATTAACCGTACCAGTAGTATAAACACCAGTAGCATTAGCAATAAAAGCAGTACCAACCGTATGCGAAGCAGCATTGACAGTACCAGTAGTATAAATTCCTGTTGCGTTGGCTACAGTCGCAGTTCCAACTGTATGCGAAGCAGCATTGATGATACCAGTAGCAAGAATACTAGTTGTACCAGCAGTTATTTGTACGTTACCAGTAGAGTTGGCGACTACTATTGTAGATGTTGTTTGTGTAGTGCTACTATTACCAATAACAAAGTTACCAGTATTGGCTAATGTTATTGTTGGTGATGTTGTTGTATTACCAGTGAATAAAACAGAAGCATTGGTAAAGCTAACGTTTGGTCCAGCCGAATGTGTTGTTGCATTAACGATACCAGTATAAACACCTAAAGTATTAGCAATAGTAACAGCATTAACACTTAAACCAATTGTGGTTAAGGAAGTATTGATAGTATTATTTCCAATAAACAAAGTTGTTACGTTAGCAATTAAACCGCCTGTGCCTGTACCCGTTGCGCCTGTGGTATGGGATATAGCGTTTACGCTGGTGTTCGTCGCTACGTTTGAATTGGTAAAGTCAATAGTTAATGCCATTTAAACCCCGATCGATCCGTTCATGTCTGGTTGAGTCATCACCCAGGCGTAGCACTTGGCTAGGATGTTATCGCCTTCCTGTGCTTCTATCGTGGAATAAGACGCATGATAGCGGCGAAAATCGATTTCTTTTGTATCTAATTCAGGCACAGCTGCGTATCCGGCAACGTCGATCATTACCGAGAACTTGTTGTCTGCGCTGCGCTGACGAGAGATAGCAGCAGTCGCTATACGAAAGTACGCACCGCTGAATGGAACACCAAACTGAGAATTTCCTAGATCTACTTGAATTGCCATTGTTTCCTCTTATGCGTAAGTAACTTCAGATGTCTGAGCCGTCGCGACCCAACGAATATTCGTAGCGGCTGCGCCCGTCGCGGTGATAGCCAGCCCGCCATTGGTCGTATCTGCTGATACAGCTATCGTCCAACCAGGCACGTTGCTTATTACTGTAGTGATATAGTTTACTAGTGTCGTCGATGCTGCTGTGCCTTCTCGACGAATTAAACCTTCAATCTTCCAAGCAGCCGATGCCGTTCCGCCAGTTGCTGATTGACGTGCAACGACCATTATACTAAAGGTATATGCTGTATTGTTTTCGATGCCAATTATCGTGCTGTGTGCTACTGTAGAACTACCACTGCTTGCAGCAGTAGTTAAAACCGTTGCTGTGGCATCGGTAGTTTGTGCGAATACTACCTGATTACCCCATCTAGGTCTACCTGCCGGAACGCCACTTCCTGGAGTCGTCGTTGCTCCATACGTTACTTTACCCGCAATATCATTCGTTTGATTTTCATTACCAAGAGCAACTGAACCTATCGCGTTGACCGTTAATGCATTATTCCAACCGAGTGTAACGCCAGCTATAGAAGGAGTAGTGCAGCCGTCACCGATTGCGATTGCATATGATGTACTAGCTGCCGCCCCATACACACTACCACCAATTGCTATGGTAGCAGAGCCTGTTGCGGCTGCAAGATAACCTATCCCAATTGATTTATTACCTGACGCTTTTGAGGTTGGCCCAATAGCAATTGCGCTTGTATTTAACGCACCATATGTGCCAGTAATATCAGCTCCAGCAGCCGCAAACGAGTCGGTGCCAGATGCGTAAGAGCCGCCGAGGGCCATTGCACCTGCACCAGTAACGGTTTTTGAACCATCACCAGCAGAGTTAGTACCAATTGCTGTTGAAAAACCAGCTGTAGCATTTGCGCTATACCCTATAGCTAGAGAACCACTGCCCGTCGATGCAGGTCTGGTACTAGGAGAGTTATTATCATCATATGATATACCATTAAATTCGCGTAAACCATTAATTTTAAAGTTAGTACCATCGCTAACTATCTCATAACCAGCTCCCCTAAGTATGGATATGCTAGCAGCGCCATTAATTGTACCAGAAGCAGGGGAAACAGTTAGAATTCCTGTAGTTTTATCGCTCCATATCCAGCAGTTGAAACCAGCACCAAGTGTCGCAGCTGCAGTCAATGTACAAGTTACATGACCAGTACCAGTAAATTGTACTATTTTACCAAGATCACCAGCAACTACTGTGTACGTTGTCGTTTGAGAGTTAAAAGTATACGTACTAGAACCCGATGATGGAGGCGAGTATAAAAATGCCATTATGCGTCAGCCCATGCTGTAAACTTCTGATTAGTCGTACCGCCGTAGATATAATATGCTGTACCTGGCGCATCACCGTTGAACGACAGCAGCCCACCGTTGGATGGTACGCGGACGCTGTTCGATGCGTTAGGCGCAGCGGTACCCAATGGAGAAAACCACAGGTCATTGGTGGCGTCTACATTACATAGTACGAATTTTGTTCTGTTTAAACTCGAACCGACCAAAAGCTGAGATGTACCACCCGAGTTGATCGATCCTGATAAGTTTACTATTCCAGGCGTAGTGACTGCCATATTCTATCCTTATCTAATCTTAAATTAAAGAGTGGGGGATTGCTCCCCCACAGCAACTATTAGACAGGTACTTCTTCCCAAGACATTGAACCAAAGAAGCCAGCCGAACCAGCTGCAACGGTGCTGAAGATGCCGGCATATGCGCCAGGAGGAAGAACAACAGAGCCTTCAAGATCAACAAACGTTGGCGAGTTGGTAGTAACAGTGGTAAACACGTTACCAAGAAGGTGGGTGAAGTTAGCTGCAGTTGGTAGCGTGAACGAAGAGTCAGCTGTGCCATAACCAGAGGCACCGACACCGACGAAAGCGTTACGCACGGTGAGCGCTGTAGTGTGGGTAACGTTGGTGCCTGCGTTGTAGCCTACACCTAGAAACATCGGCATGATAGCAGCAGGTGCTACTGATACTGTATAACCAACCTTGTTAAGCACCAAGTTGACTGGTGAGTTGATTGGGTTAGATACGAGGATGCCTACAATTGCAGTCGTTGTACCAGAAGTAACGGCAGTTGTAGTCTGACCAGTTGGGTTAGCTGCTAGAAACATAGCACGACGATAAGTTGTTTCGTAGTAGCGACCATGGAGTTCAGATATGATCTGATCGCCCATGTTGCCAAAACGAGAGATGGTCTGAGAACCAGCTGCCAGTGAAGATGAGGTAGCTACTGCGCCAACCTGTCCTTGAATAATCATTTGTTTGCTCCTTTGTTAGATTACTATTATTTATTAAATTGTAAAGATAGATGGTTCTTGACGGAATGTCTCTGGTGGATCGGTCGATGATTGATTAGTGGCAATCAATCTTGGTAGTTCATACATCTGTTGATTCATTATTTTTAGTTCCAATAGTATTTGTGCCAATAATTCAATTGTTGATTGACCTTCAAACTGTGCTACTTCTTGAGTTAATATCGTGTTGACGTTGTAGGGGTTTGAACCTGGAGTGTTCATACCAGGAATTGCTGTAGCCTGAGTCTGGTTGTTAGCGCCTGGATTAGAACCTGCGATTGCTACGACCGAACCAGACGTGTAGTTGTTACCTGGTAATTGGTAGCCACCTGTTGAAATTAATAGTCTACCAACAACATCTGTCTGTAGAGTTTTCATATATGGTGTTATTGATGAACCATCAAAATATTGACCACCAATTGTTACAGGTGGTATAGATGTTTGGGTGTTAGAGTTGTAATAACCATTAACTGGTAAACCAGTTGCGGACAGATTTGTGCCCGCTAATGCTTGAATGTTTACTGATGGACCATACCCAGATCCTCCAGGCCATGTCCACGAAGCTTGTTTTAATACAAGCATTGCATTAGTATTGGAAGCATTAAACCTCATGTAACGAGCATTTAGTGGCCCAGACCAGAAATAACCTGAATAAAGAGTATTGGAACCATAACTAACATATTGAGCTGAATATCCATAAGCAGGAAAAAATGTAACACCATCATTACTTTGCGTAATAGTAACGTTAGTTCCGCTTGTAGTATGAAAAGAAAAAGAATTATATCCAGCGCAATCTACTACAGTATAATTACTACTTCCTCCAATTTTTATCGGATACTGAACTTCCGATAGCACTACAGCTTTATTACTGTCAAGCAGCAAACCGCTAGCAATATTAACGTTCAGCGGCGTGTTCTTATCGAAAGCAGCAGTCAGCTTCTCGGCAGCATCAGGACCAGCACCAGATCTACCAACGATAATTATTGAATACGTACCACCAGAAACAAGCGTCGCATTGATGCGAATGTACCTTGCCTGGGCGTTGAAAGTGTAATGACCCTCGCCAGTAATAACGTCAGTTACAGATAAGTCCTGTGTTGGATTTAAAAGGATAGAATACCAGCCATCCGTACCGTCGTTCGATCCCTCGACGATGGCGTTGATTACGTTACCACCAGTGCTGTCGACCTCAATGACGATAGAACCATAGTTCATAGTGTCAATGGCTGTAGAAGTAAATGCAGCTGTTACAGAAGTGTTGCTGTAAAGCGTAGTAGCATCTATCAGGTTTATCTGTTCAAAAAACGCCATTTGTTTCCCTTAAACTATTGCCCATCCGGTGCTCGTTGAAATTAAACCAGCAGCAGAGTATCGATACTGTATCACTAGATTTGCCTGTCCATCGATCGTATCACTACCGTTTGGTATGATCGATACGTACCCTGTATTTATATTCTTAATGTTAATGATAGAACCATTAGTGGTTGAGGCTGCTGGAAGATTGATTGTTGAATTAGCTGTCATGTTAACAAGAATTAATGAGTCGTTCGCGAGAACAGTATTTGGTGTTGCAACTACTGTTCTATAGTTGGCATAGATAACATGGTTTGCGTTGTTAGAAGTATCCGATGATGATGATGCCCAATATGTTGCTGTACCATTTGATGTCAATACTTGACCAGACGTACCATATCCACCATTTGCCTGTAATCCAACAGTGACTGAAGAACTACCAAGTATAAGATTCCCACCTAGATATGTAGTGCCACCTATCGATAACTTATTAGTTGGAGCGGTGTTACCTATACCAATGTTACCGTTACCAGTAATTCTTAATCTTTCAGCAGTGGTACTGACGTTATCCGATGTATAGAACAACAGACGAGTAGCTACGGTAGACTGGTCAGCAACAAACGCTGATTCCTGCTGAGCTTTGATCTGAGCGCCAGAAACACCCCCACCACCAGCAACCGACTCATCAGACCCATAGAATGAAATGGATCCAAGTGTATCTCCAGAGTTAGAGTTTCCGGAACCAGAGACCCTGCCCTTATTAAAGTTCAAATATGTATATGATGCACCATCGGCAGTATTATATAGTGCTATACCTCTAATTCCAGCTGGATTAGAACCTGTATAATTAAGCTGTAGACCTGCAGAAACAATAGTCGTATTTACTGTTGAGTTACCAACTATCAACTGAGATGAAGAACCACCTTGAACTGCAATGGTGTATGGCATCATGTATGAGTTTACAGTAGAGTTACCAACGTTAATAATAGCCGATGGCGACGACAGATCAATTCCAAGCACATGAACATTCGCATATACTGTTGAGTTACCGATAAACAGTGTAGAGGTATTGATATATGCGTTTGAACCAACATATAACGCAGAACTAAAATAATTATTTGTTCCGGTAAAGTTTAAATTACCAGAAAGAACCCTTGAGTCTGTATTTTGAACATAAGAAGCAGGAACGCTGAATGATGGTGTTGACCAATATACGTTACTGGTTCCATTAGAGGTTAATACTTGTCCGACTTCACCGTTGCTACCAGAAGCAAAAAATGCACCGTTAACAAACAAATTAGCATTAATTGTAGTTTTACCAGAAAAATATGAATTGGTTCCAGTAAAGTTTAAATTACCCGATAATACTCTTGAGTCTGTATTTTGAACATAATTTGCAGCAGCGACAGTACCAAGATAAGAAGCATTATTGGCAGAAATAGTCCCAATATATGTTGCATTGACAAATACGCCCGTAGAATTAGAAACTATACCAGTATTAGGAACCACATAAAGCGTTCCAGTTGTTGTAATAGGTCCACCAGATAAACCATTACCAGAAGCAACAGAAGTTACTGAACCTGTAGCTGGGGTTGACCAATAAACATTACTGGTTCCATTAGAGGTTAGTACTTGCCCAATTTCACCATTACTACCAGCAGCGAAAAATGCACCGTTAACAGCTATATTAGCTAAATGGGTGTGTACACCCGAAATAGTATAAGCGCCAGTATTAGATAGATAAGCACCAGCAATAACACCACCAAGGTAAGATGCGTTATTTGCAGAAATTGTTGCGATATACGAAGTATTTACAGCAAGAGTTGCGGCAGCAGCTCCATCATAAGCGCCACCAACACTATAATATAACCCAGAACCAGATGATAAAGAATAAATAGCCTTAGAACTAAATTGAACAAAAGAAATTGGATCAGTTCCAATTGTAGTAACATTTTCTTGTTGAACCCAAGAAGAACCAGCTAATGTAGATCCTGCTGTAACATAAATCAAATCTCCTTGATCAATTTCATTTACTCCAGAACCAACCTGATCGTAATCAAACGATCTTGTAACAATCCAAGGATAAGAACCAGAACCCGTATTAGTTACACTATAAACACCATTCCAAACACTGTTTGAAGCTGATCTCATAAGAATACGATCGCCATACGCAGCAGTAACACCATCCAAAGATAAAGCAATATACGGAGAATTATCTGTGATGGTAGCACCAACACCTGATGTACCATTATTATATGTTGCTGTAGTAACATCAAAAGTTTGGGTTGTTGTTAATCTAACAGCTGGATGGAAATTAACACCAGTTGCAATAGCATCAGCATATGTTTTATTTACAATATCTGTTCCATAAACTGGTGCGGTTGATACTGTGCCACCAGTTAATGCTATGTTTGCAAATGTTACATTATTTGTTGTTGTAACATTTTGATCCATACGATAAGGAAGGCGGGCTTCGTTTACCGTTCCAGAAGTAAGATTCGTAGCATTAGCTGCTATGGCTATAGCATTAGTATAAGCAGTACCAGCCTTAGTAGAAGCATCTGAAGAAGCTGTTGACACAGCATTAGTGTAAGCAGTACCCGCTATAGTATCAGCATAAGATGTTGCATTAGTATAAGCTGTTCCAGCTTTAGTGTCAGCATAAGAAACAGCATTAGTATAAGCAGTACCTGCTTTCGTATCTGCATAAGAAACAGCATTAGTATAAGCAGTAGCAGCATTACCAGTTATAGCACCATTAGCGGTCAATATTTTACCGTCAGTATAAGAAACAGCATTAGTATATGCTGTTGCAGCATTACCCGTAATAGCTGTGTTAGCAGTTCCTATTTTGGTGTCAGTATAAGAAACAGCATTAGTATAGGCAGTAGCCGCATTACCCGTAATAGCTGTGTTAGCAGTTCCTATTTTGGTGTCTGTATATGAAACCGCATTAGTGTAAGCAGTTGCTGCGTTGCCAGTTATGGCTGTGTTTGCAGTTCCTATCTTAGTATCGACGTAACTGACAGCATTTGTATAAGCAGTAGCAGCCTTAGTATCAGCGTAGGACGTGGCGTTTGTGTATGCTGTTCCTGCCTTAGTAGAAGCATCTGAAGCAGCTGTTGATACAGCATTTGAATATGCGTTTGCTGCTTTATCTGAAGCATAAGTGTTTAAATCAGATACTGAATTACCAGTAAGATATGTTGCGTTATTTGCAGTGCCGTTGATCGTACTACTAAACGTAATTGTATTTTGAAATGTTTGGGTATTGGTCCAAGTGTACTGAGCATCGGCATTTACAGAACCACCACCGCCACCACCGCCACCAGTAACAGTTGACCAGTAAACGCCAGTAGAATTTGTTGTTAATACTTGACCCGCAGTTCCATTAGACCCGTTTGCTGAAATAGCAGTGTTTACTGATAATATGGAAGAGTTTACAGTTATACCAGTTACGGTTAAATTTGCAACTGATAATGTTGTTAGATTAGCACCAGTTTCAAAAATATTACTACCATCAGAAGAATACAACTTTCTATCTGTGACGTTAAGCGCAAGCTCGCCAGTACTCAGCGTAGAAGTATTTGGAGCCTTACCCGCTACAGATGAGCGTCTCAGCTGGAATGTAGTATTAGCCATATGGCTCCCCTAGAACTCAGTATATACTGAGGTTAAAATACATTGTCTTCTAATAAAACAGCGGTAGGTGTTTCTACTGGTTTCTTTTTATTTATTAATTTCTTTTGGTTGGCCAATTCAAGAGCAGACTTTAATTCATTATTTTCATTGAAAAGGCTCTGTAATTCTTCCTGCTGTCTTTTCATTTCTTTTTGTAAATCCGCAAACCTGAAAGACAAACTATCACGTTCGGCGGCAAGATTTACTTGTAATTTATTATTTTCGTGAATAGCATTTTCTAAACTAGGAACCTTGGCTGCTATTCTTTCGTTTTCACTTTGTAAATTTTTGTTTTTAATTGTAAGGTCTTCAATCGAGCGCATAGCCTGTTGATTTATTTCATTTTGCTGCTCGAGGTTTTTCTTTGCTTCTTCATACGAACCTATGAGCATCGTGAGCCTTACCTCATAATCGATGCCCTTTTTTATTTGGTCGAATAATAATTGTTCTTGACGTTTAATGTAAAACAGGTTATAATTAGATTGTTCAGGTTCATTCATAGTATATTATCCAATGTTAAAACGTTCCACCATCCAATACATCGTATACAATTGCTGTTCCATTTGACTGCAACACATATCCAACGTTCGCATTAAATCCTAATGTTTTAAACCCATTAGTGCCATTAGCAACCAAAAGATCATTATTACTGTAACTACTTAGCCCAGTACCACCAGAGTTACCTAGTAATGGTGATGATAGGGAAAGCGTATTCGCAGTAATATTAACATTTACTGACGAATTAGCAGTAATTGTAACTGTTAATGAATTAGATACAAGCGCACCAGAATTTAGATATGCCTGAAGAGTAGCGACATAATATGAAGCATCAGAAGTATCAATATTATTGTTAGCTTTTACATCTTGAGCTAGATGCGTGAATAGCTTGAATATACCATCGTCGTGGTCGCGGAAAAGTCCAGCATTTCTAATTAACGTATCAGAATAATACTGTCCAACGAAACCGATATCTAGAAGGTCTGTTGTTGTATTGTTACCAGCAAGGTAAATTAATGGGTCGGAAACAACTACAGAATTAACATTTATAGTTGTAAGGTTTCCAGAAACTGTCAAGTCACCAGAAATTGAAACGTTTCCACTAAAGTTACCAGAAACTGCATTTACTGTATTAGCGTAAACAGTTGCCCAGTTTAATCCTGCAGAACCAAGATTATATGTAACATTGGCCTGTGGAACAACGTTACTATTAAAATAACCAGAAAGAGTTACATTAGAACTAAATGTTGTTCCGTTTGAAAACTCGTTATTCCCAGTATATGTGTTACTGCGTGAAAGAGTATCAGCCATAGCGTTTGAATAGGCGTTAGCCGCCATATCATTAGCATGTCCTCTTAAATCACTAGCAGAGTTACCGCCAACAGTAGCAGCATCAACAGAAGTAATAGAAGCACCATTACCATAGAACGCATTCGCTGTAATTGTACCTGTAGTGAATACAACATTAGTTGTATTTGCAATAAGTGACGTTCCGATAGTGAATGATGTAGCGTTAACAGTACCAGTAGTAAATACACCAGAAGTATTAGCAATTAAAGAAGAACCAAGTATAATACTTGAGCTATTGATTTTTGTATTTACTGAAGTATTACCAACAGAAACAAAAGTATTAGCAATACTCGAAAATAAGGTTAATCCTGAATCCGAATATCTAAGATAATTTGTTACACTAGCTGCTGAAGAAAACTGAATAACATTTTCGCCAAAGGCAGTGCCTCTATCGATATACATGTCATTAGCATTAGAACCACCAGCATCCGTCCAAACAATTCTACCATCAGGTCTAGGAAGAGTAATATCTTTGCTAGCATACAAATAAGAAGTGTTAATAGTATTGCCGACACTAAGCGTATTGCTTACTTTATTAAAAGTAAACCCAGCAGTAGCGTTTGCTACGCCAGAATCATTAAACTGAACTTGCGTATTAGTGCCAGAAGTACCAGTTCCCCAATAAATGGCTGAACCGTTTGTTACTAGAACTTGACCGTTACTACCACCAGAGCCGTTCGCCCACAATGTAGTGATAACAGCGTTCGCTGTGATAATTTTGTCAATACCAGAAGTTGAGTTGGCTACTAAAGCCTGGTTCGCGGTAAGCGTTCCTGGGTTTCTTGCGCCAGCAATCGGAATAGCTGTACCATCTGATGGCGAACCGATCCAGAGGGTGTTACTGGCTAATGTAAACGCTAATTCACCATTAGCAAGACCAGTAACGGTCGCATTAGCGGTTGATCTTCTAATTTGAATTAAGTTGGACATATAGTGAAACCTTTTTATTGGTATTTATAAATTAAAAAATTCCACCGTCAAGGGATCCAGTTACATTAGCAAAATCTAATTTCTTAACCACATATTTGTCTGTATCTGCATTATATACAAGGGTAGCGTTTTCGATTTCTCCTGTAGCATCAACGTCAAGAAGGCGATCTAACCTATTGGGTCCGCTCAAAGCCTGACTATTTTTTAAGGTAACAGGAATAGTTGAGTCTACAATGCCTGACGTAGCATTCATAGAAACCTTAATATCTCTTTTTCTTGCTACTAATACGTTGGTCATTTTTATCTCGTTACTTGTGGTGTTACCGTAACAATCCCCTCGACAACACGAGAAACAGTAACTCCATTATTTATTTCAACGTCGTATACGTATCTCCCAGAAACTAAATTACTTGTTTGTGAATCGGTTAAGGATAACGTAATAGTTCCGTCTGGAACACTAACATAAGTTGTAAACGTAGCTGAAGCATTTGTTGAAGTATACCACTTTCTAATTTGAGAATTAGCAGTGTACCCATCAAGGTCCAAAGGATCTCCGTTTTCGTCCGTAAGAGACAAATCCGTTGAAAAAGTTGAGCCTTGATCTATTACTAAGTTTGCTTTAGTTGCCATCTTAAACCACTATGCTAGTTTTGAAAATTTTAACGACCGTTCCTGATGCTACAGGTGTACATGTTAGATTAAAATTACCACCACCAATAGTCGATGTAAAAGTTCCAACTGGCGTGGGGGAATTAGAAATAGAACCGTATTCTGTGATGTAAGGAGTAGTACCATCGTGAATACCAAGAATTTTGGTCATCTGATAGTTCGAACCAGACGTCATTTGAATTGTATATTCAACAGACCTATATGTGGCCACCGCAAATGAATCAACAACAGCACCAGTGCCAGAAGCAAAAGTATGTGTGTTTGTAGATGAAATAGCAATAGTAGTAGTTGCATTAGCAAAAGCAATATTTCTTGTATTTACAGTGTTACTTACAGTAACTGTATTACTTGACGAAGTAAAGATTAAACCAGCGGATGCGCCAAAAGATGTACCGCCACTATTATATTGAATTTGAGTATCGGAACCAGCTGCTGTTGCGGCACCAGTAAATGCTACAGTTTGGGTGCTTCCATCAGGGAACTTAACACCACCAGTAGTTGATTCTATAATACCTGCAACAGTAAGCTTGCTTCCAGGAGCAGCATTACTGATACCAACACGAGAATTTGATGTATCAATATACAGAAGATTTGTATTAAAAGTAGAATTAGAAGCGCCAGATGATATTTCTATACCTTTACTGAACGTTCCTTTACCAATAAAACTGTTATTCCAATATAAGGCTGATGAACCGATATCATAGGTTAAATTGGCAGCTGGAGTAAAGCTACCTGTTGTAGTACCGCCGTAAATAAGAGCGCCCTGAATTTCAAGGCTTCCTACTGTTGCTTTATTTAATACATATAAATTATTAACGTTAGCGTAGCCTGGAGTTACGATAGAAATTGAGTTGATTGAAGTATATGCTCCAGATGAGCTGTATGGCGAGAAAAACTGACCCGCATTACCTGCTCCATTAATATCGATAATAGTTTCTGCGGTAAATACTAGTCCAGCTAAATCGCCAATACCTGTAACAATAGCAGCGCCAGCCTCAGTTGTTAATGTAAATCCTGTTACTGATGGGGAAGTTCCAGTTATTGCAGAAACCTTATAAACGTTTCCAGCTACATAACCAGTAATAGAACCTGGCCCAGTTTTAACGCCAGTAACTATAACACGATCACCAACTGCTAATATCGTAGCAGTACAACTAAACTTACCAGTAGTATCGGTAATTGCTGCAACACTTGCTAATGTTGTAGTTGTTGTTGATGTTTTAATTTTAAAAGTATCTACAGTGAAACTAGCAGTTGCGATGTAATATGTTGTGGTACTATTTAAAGCTGTTGGCGTTCCGGAAATAGCGATAGCTGTTAGACCATTCGCATTATAATAAATTTTATCATTGATAGTATAACCATGCGCTGTTATTGTTATCGTATCAGTTGTTGTATTGACATTTGCTGTTGCAACAACTGTATAGTTTGAATTACCAATATAAAGAGCGTTATTTGAAATTACGGCATTTACAGTAGAATTACCAACCTTTATAGTTGTGTTATTAGCTGTAACGTTTGCGCCAAATGAAGCAGTACCAACAACTGATAGTGTATTTGAAAGAGTGGTAGCGCCAGTAACGCTCAAAGTATTAGAAAGAGTAGTAGCTCTAGTAACAGCAAGAGTTAAAGAAAGAGTAGTAGCGCCACTTACACCAAGTGTATTTGAAAATGTAACAGCGCCAGTTGTCGCTAGTGTATTTGAAAATGTTACGGAACCAGTTGTTGATAATGTATTTGAAAATGTTACGGCACCAGTTGCTGAAAGCGTATTTGAAAGAGTAGTAGCACCAGTTACTGCTAGTGTATTAGCAAGAGTAGTAGCACCAGTTACTGCTAGTGTATTAGCAAGAGTAGTTGTATCTAATACCCTAAGTTTATCGCTAATATAAGTGTATGCATTAATGTTTGTATTTGTACCAGTAATATTTGTATTTGATTTGATATAAATGTCAGTAGAATTTATATTTGCTGAAGTGCTTTGAGTATAGATGTTAGAATTTATAGTCGTATTGGTTGTCGAAACAACAAGATTGGTGCTGTTGATATATGTGTTTGTTG
>Ga0114978_10002259_pt1 | contig 15868 bp, 15 predicted proteins | sample S_140212_EF_Meta_FD_87027 | JGI IMG/M metagenome (GOLD analysis project Ga0114978, IMG submission 87027) | Freshwater microbial communities from Lake Simoncouche, Canada to study carbon cycling - S_140212_EF_MetaG | ecosystem: Environmental > Aquatic > Freshwater > Lake | place: Lake... | reverse complement strand
GGCAGAATGGAAAGACCGTCCAGATGGATCAGGGCATCGCCGACGATCAGAACTCCCGGCGCCAGATACGCCGTCTCCCCGGGGCCGCCACCCGGCAGGCCGATGGCCTTGATAACCTGGAAAAGAATTTCGCCATCCGTGATCCAGCGATCTGCTGACACGTCCCCACGAGCTCCCTCCGGCGCGTAAATCGGAACGTCGAGACGTTCCTTTTCATATAGGGAGCCCCGCACATGATTTCCGTTGGTAAGAAGCACGGCCGCCACCTTGTCGTCGCCCAGCATCCGGCCAAGCGCCTGCTCCTCGAGACGGATGGGATCAATCAGGATAAATCCGTCCGGCGTGCGCACCGCCGTGCTGGAGCAATCCGTCTTGCAGCCGGGATTGAACCCGCTCCAAACGAATAAATCCGCAGTGACTTTTTGGTATTCCTGGACCGGTTTCATATTTCGAAGATGGATTTGATTTTCTGGAGAAACCCGGCCCGGTAGTCTTTCTGCTTGGCCGTACGGGACGCGTCCGAAGCCCCCGCAAGAATACCCTCATTCTGCAAGCGCCGCTTCGCCAGCAGATCGCTGAGGGCTTCGAGCAATTCCGGACTGTCGGCCATCACTGGCGCGAGCGTTTCTTTTTTCACCTCAACCGCCTCGCAATCTTTCAGGGCGCGAACCGTGGCACTGCGGGACTCGCCGGCCAACATGGACATCTCTCCGATGCAATCGCCGGGCCCCAGCTTGGCCACCGAAGTCATGACGCCGCGGGAAGTCACCAGCACCTCGGCCTGTCCGTTGATCAAAACATACACCGGACCAGCCGCCGCCCCCTGACGAACGATGTTTTCGCCCTCGCCGAAGGCCACGATCTTTGCGCCTTGGAGGATTTGCTCGCACTGCGGCGCGGTCAGGCACGGATAGAAAACGACCTTCTTCAAGGCTTCGCGCGTGAGCTGATCGGCATCCTGGCTGGCGGGTGGAAACTTGCTGGTGTATTCGGCTTGAATCGGATGCGGGATGGAAATGTTGTTGCGCCGCAGGGCATACCAGAGATTTGCTCGGATTTCGCTGTAGGCCTCCTTGTAGAAATGGTGGTTGTTGATCCAGAAGCGCAACTCGTAGTTGACCGAGGAAGCGGCAAAGTTCTTCAGGTAAACATTGGGGGCCGGATCGCGCAGAACATGGGCACAGTTCAACGCCACATCAACGAGCACCTGCCTCACCAGCGTAGGCTGCGCCTCGTAATCCAAACCGATCTCCAACAGCAGGCCATGCACGTTGTTGGGATAGTCGTAATTGATAACCGTCTGCTTGGTGATGTTGCTGTTCGGAATATCGAGGTAGATGTCGTCAATCGTGCGCAACCGGGTCGATCTCCAGTTGATCTCGATGATTTGCGCATGGTGCTCCTCAATCAGCAACCAGTCCCCAGCCTTGAACTGCCCGCCAAAATAAATGGCAAATCCGCTGAACATGTTCCCCAGCGTGTCTTGCAAGGCCAGACCAAGCACGAGGCCGACAACTCCCGCGCCAGCGAGGAGACCGGGAACCTCCTGCTTGTAAATGAACTGCAGCACCAGTGCCACCGCGGCCAGCACGATGAGAATGGAAACCAACTGGCTGACAAACTTTGGCACCGTGGCATTGTCCTGCCGGGTGCGCCTTTCGAAGATGTGCCGGACAAAGGAAATGACAACAAACGCCCCGGTCAGCACCGCCGCGGCATCAATGTGCCTTTCCCCGTCGAATTGAAATTGGGGCAGCGTGGACGGCACGAAGAGCGCCATCGCAAAACAGAAAATCTGATACGACCACCCCAAGGGCACTCCCAGCCGCCGCTTGATCACCCGCCCCACAAAAAGCAGCACGAGGTAAACGAGCATCGCTATGCCGGAGTACCCCAGCACCAGATCGGTCAGCTCCAGACCGTGCGACAGGGTTTTCCCGGAAATCACCGGGGCATTCGTCTGGGCAAGGAACAAGGAAATCATGATGGACTGGTTCGGGATCGTGACAGTTGACCGCGCAATGAGCACGCCAATTTTCCCGCCGCACCACCTCTTGCGCCGACAGGACATCGCTGCTTAGATGCCACACCCAATGTTCAGAGTTTTTTGTTTGATGGCCTGCGCGGCACTGACCGGCTGCGGGGGAGGAGAATCCGTTGTTCCCGGCGGACTGCCAGCCCGCCAGGTGCGGGTGGACTGGCTGGGCCACGAGAGTTTTCTTTTCCGCTCCTCGCTCGGCACAAAAATCCTGACCAATCCTTTCGAGTCGGGCACGGGCGGCCGCACCCTTCCTGCCGGCCTGCGTCCGGATATTATCCTGGTTTCCACCGAGGAACCCGACACCAACAACGTGGACGCCGCCGACAATACGCCGGCGATTTTTCGCGGGGCGGTCGCGCTCGGCCCCAACAACGCCAACGGCATTCGCATCCGGGGCGTGGCCACCTACAAAACCCCCGGAAAAGAAGAAGTTCTCGATATGAACATCGTCTTTTCCTGGACGCTGGACGGTGTGCGGTTTTGCTTTGCCGGAAACATCGCCCATCCGCTCTCCGCCACCGAAACGAGCCAGATCGGGCCGGTCGACGTTCTGTTTCTCCCGGTGGGAATTCCCGCCGGGCTCACCGAGGCGACCCGTCAGATCCTCATCAGCCAGTTGCGGCCCCGGGTCATCATCCCGATGGGCCACGCGGGGGAGATTTCCGGATGGGCGGCGGGATTTTCCAACGTGCACCGGGTTCCCGGATCCTCGGTGCTTCTCTCACGCGAGGCGCTTCCGGCCGGACAAACCGTGGTGATTCTGGCCCCGCCCTGAGACCATGAACATCCTGATCATCGGCTCTGGCGGGCGGGAACATGCCCTCGCTTGGAAGCTGGCGCAGTCTCCGCGCGTGGAAAAAATCTTTTGCGCCCCGGGCAATGCCGGCACGGCGCAGATCGCCAAAAATATTCCCCTCGGGCCGGACGACATCACGGGGTTGATGGATTTTGCAAAAAAGGAAAACATCGGCCTCACCGTCGTCGGACCGGATGATGCGCTGGCCGCGGGGATCGTGGACGCCTTCGCCCGGGAAGGCTCGCGCATTTTCGGGCCTTGTGCGCAAGCGGCACGGCTCGAATCGTCGAAAATTTTTGCCAAGGATTTCATGCGGCGGCACGGTATTCCCACGGCGGGATCGCAGGAATTTACCGACAGCCTGGCCGCGCACGCCTGGTGTCGGAGCGCGAAATATCCCCTCGTGATCAAGGCGGATGGCCTGGCTTTGGGCAAGGGAGTCCTCATTGCCCAATCGCCTTTTGAAGCGGCCACGGCCATTCACCGCACCATGGATCTCGGCATTTTCGGAGAGGCCGGACGCCGGATTGTGATCGAGGAATACCTGCACGGCGTCGAGTGTTCCATCCACGCGCTGGTGGACGGGAACGGCTATTGTCTTTTCCCCGACGCGAAGGATCACAAACGCGCTTACGATGGAAACACCGGCCCGAACACCGGCGGCATGGGGACAATTTCGCCTTCTGGAACGCTTGATCCTGCGCTGATGGCCTGGGTGAAAACCGAACTGCTCGACCGTTTCGTCGCCGGCATCACCGCCGATGGACTGGCCTTTCGCGGGATGTTGTTTCCCGGACTGATGATCACGGCGGATGGACCAAAGGTCCTGGAATTCAACTGCCGCTTCGGCGACCCGGAAACCCAGGTTCTCGTGCGGCGGCTGCAAAGCGATCTGCTCGATCTGCTGGAAGCCTGCGTGGACGGAACGCTCGCCAGCCAGCATCCGGTTTGGGACGAACGCGCCGCCGTCTGCGTCGTCCTTGCTTCCGGCGGCTATCCCGGGGCCTACGCCAAGGGAAAAGCCATCACCGGCCTGGCCGAGGCGGAAGCCTGGCCGGACGTGGTGGTTTTTCACGCCGGGACCAAAAATGAGGGCGGCCAGATTCTCACCAACGGTGGCCGCGTGTTGGGCGTGACGGCCTTGCAGGACGATATCAGCCAGGCCCGCTCCCTCGCGTATCGCGCGGCCGACACAATCGGCTTTGACCAAATGCAGCGCAGGGAAGACATTGGCATCTCATGATCCGCCGCAGCGTTTTTCTTTTCGCCTTCATATCCGCGGCCTTTTGCGCGCCGCCGCCGCAAGCTTCGCCCACCCCGGAAGCGTCCGCCACACCATCCCCCTCACCCGCTCCGCTCAGCACGCGGCAGGTGATCAACAACTTGAAAGACGCGGAGGTGGAAGCCGCCATCAAATTCCTCCGGGAAAACTTCCTCGACCCGGACAAAACCGACGACAAGGCCCTGCAACGGGCCACCCTCGAAGGCCTTCTCCAGCGCCTCTCGCCCGGCGCCTCGGTGGTCAGCAACCCGGAGAAGAAAATCCCGAACGAGGGCTCTCCTTTCCTCGCGGAAATCCTCGATTCCCACATTGCCTATCTTCGTCTTGGCTCCCTGACCCGGGACGGCCTGACCCAGTTCGATGCCGCCCTGACAGGCTTTGCGCAGAAAAAAATTGATGCCGTCATCCTCGACCTGCGCGGCATGCCGGAAGGCGGGGATTTTGAAATTGCGGCCGATTTTGCCCGGAGGTTTTGCCCGAAGGGAAAACTGCTTTTCTCCATTCAAAAACCCAGTGCCAAGCAGGAACGCATCTTCACCTCCAATCAAGATCCCGTTTTTAACGGCGTGATGGTCGTGTTGACCGATGCCGACACGTCCGGCCCGGCCGAGGCGCTGGCCGGCGCCTTGCGGCTGAATGCCGCGGCCATGATCCTTGGCGCCGACACTACGGGCGAGGCCGTCGAGTTCGCCGAATCCCCGCTCGGCGGCGGCGCGGTGTTGCGCGTGGCCATCGCGCAAGTGATCCTGCCGGAAACGGGCGCCATTTTTCCCGAGGGAGTGAAACCCGACGTGACCATCTCGCTGCCGCGCGAGGTGCAGTCGGAAATCTTTCGTCAGAGCAAAGAAAAGGGCGTGAGTCAGTTTGTTTTCGAACCCGAACGGCTGCGCATGAACGAAGCCTCCCTCGTCGCGAACCTGAATCCCGAGATTGATACCGCCCGCACCGCCCAGCGCGACCGCGGCAAAGCCCCACCCCTGCGCGACACCGTCCTGCAACGCGCGGTGGATCTCGTCACCGCCATCACTTTCTACCGGGCAAGGAAGTAGCGGCGCTCGTGTTCAAGATTGGAGGGACTCGGGCCCTCGCGTCCGTCCATAATTTCTACAACACCCAGTGCAGGCCAAATCCCACCCAAAGCGGGATGGTGATTAGACCGATCAGCGAAGTGCCTATCACCACCTGCAAGGCCACGGGCACATCGCCATCGTGGGCCTTGGTCACCACGATCGGGAAGATCGCGGCAGGCATGGCCGCTTGCAACACCAGCACGGCCTTGAGTGAATGATCGAGCGGAACAAACCGCGCAAAGAGCAGAAGCAAAATCGGAACCACTCCGATACGGATCACGGTCGCGGCAAAAATCGTTCGTGTCCCGTGACGGAAAGACTCCCTGTTCAGATGATCGGCTATCAGGGCACCGCTCAGAAGCAAAGCCATCGGAACGGCACAAGCCCCAAGAAGATGAAGTGTCGTGTCCACTGCGGCGGGAATCCATTTTTCGGCGGAAAGGGAATTGAGCAAAATCGCCACCGGGATGGCAACCATCGGAGGATTAATCGCCCGCCACCACCTCCCGCGTTCCGCGTGACCGGTCAATTGCCAGAGGGCGATGCTCCAAAAAGCGATTTCCACCCCAAGATAAAACGCAAAGAGAACGCCCATCGTGTCGCGGTCAAAAAGCGCGGCGCAAAGCGGCAGCGGGATGTAGCCGTAATTTTGCAGCGACGTGGTGTAAACGAAGGTGCGGCGTTTGGTTTCCTCCCGGATTCCGAAAATCCGCGCCCCCGCCCGCGCGGCCATGATACCCAGAACGACTGAGCCAAACCCCAGGATCGGCGGGAGAATCCAATTGGCCGGATTCGCCAGCACTTCGTTTCCCACCATGGTGTCGAAGGCCAGGCAGGGCGCGAGCAGGACGACCACCACGCGCGTCAACGAACGATCCGCCTCGGCCGTGAATACGCTGATTTTCCGCAGCAGATAACCCGCCGTAATGACGACGAAAATCGGCGCGACGATTTGCAGAAGAAAAAGAAACCGCGCGATCACGCCCTCAGTGGAAAATCAGATTGCAGATGATCACCGCCACCACAACCCCGACAAAATCAGCCACCAGTCCCGCCGGAACGGCATGCCGGGTGCGTCGGATGGCGACCGAACCAAAGTAAACCGCCAGCACATAAAAGGTCGTTTCCGAACTTCCAATGATCGTCGCGCCCATGCGGGCGATAAGGCTGTCGGGTCCATGCACATTGACCAGTTCCGCGAAGATTCCATTGGCTCCGCTGCCGCTCAACGGACGGATCAGCACAAGCGGCAGAAGCTCCGGCGGGAACCGGAGCGGCTGCAAAACAGGCGACAGGAGGTTGGTGAAAATCTGCTGTCCACCCGCCGCCCGGAACATCGCCACGACACAGATGATCGCGACAAGATAAGGAATAATGCGCACGGCCACTTGAAAGCCTTCCTTCGCTCCCTCGACAAACTCTTCATAAACGGGAACCCCCCGGGCGGCCGCATAGAGGGGAAACATGGTGAGAATGAAAGGAATCGCCAGCAAGGAAATCGTCTCAACCGAACGAATGAGCGGATGTTTGGCGATCCACTCCGGGGGAAAAGCAAAGGCCTCTTTACCCAGAGCCAGAAACTGCCGGGAGGCATTCGCCACGGCTTCAAATTGGGAGGGGAGAAAAGCCATCAGCAGGAAGAGGGCGAGGAATCCGGTCAGCGCGAGGATCAAGCAGGAGACGGCCAGCGGCTTCAGGGGATGAACCGCTAATTCGTTTTCCTTCTCAGACTCAGCCGTGAGGGATTCAGACTTTGGCCCGGTGACCGGCGGGAGGGCAAAGGCCGGAAGTTTCTCCAATGTTTTCACCACAACAACGGCTGCAATGGTCGAGCAGACGGTGGCGAAGAAGGATGTGCCGATGATCGCGGTCGGGTCAGTCGCGCCTTTGGCGGCGAGGATGCCAACCGTGGTTGCAGGAATGAGCTGAATCGAACTGGTGTTGATGGCCAGGAAAGTGCACATCGCGTTCGTGGCCGTGCCGGGACGCGGGTTGAGCTTCTCGAGATCCTGCATGGCGCGAAGACCCAGCGGCGTCGCGGCGTTGTTCAAGCCAAGCATGTTCGCCGCCATATTCATGACCATGGAGCCCATGGCCGGATGATTGGGCGGCACCTCGGGGAACAACCATTGCAGGATGGGCCGCAAGGCCCGCGCCAGAATCAAGACCAGGCCGGATTTTTCCGCCAGTCTCATCACTCCCAGCCACAACGCCATCACCCCGGCCAGCGGCAGGGCCAGCGTCATGACAGCGGTTTTACAGGCTTCAAATGCGGCCAGGGTGACCTCGCCCAGCTGGCCGGACAATCCGCCCAGCAGAACGGAAAGCAGGATGAGACCAAGCCATATCCAATTAAGCATGAGGCGAAGTTTGTCTCACGCAAAGGCGCACAGGTGCAAAGGAATTCTCCGGCGGAGGCGGGGTTGTCTTACTTTATGCGATCAAAAGTCTTCGGCAGAATCTCGAAAGGCCCGTGGTTTTTTATCCCGGCACAGGCGCCGGAGGCCTTGGGTTTAGATATACGCCCGCCATACGCGGCTCACCATCCCGGGCATGGTCACGATGATCGCGGATAGGCCAACCCGTGTGATCCGGTGAAAAGTCTGATTCCAAACGAGGAAACCCGCACGGATTCAAAAAATAAAAACACCAAGCCGTTGGACAGCCTGGTGTTCTTTGCGAGCTTGGCTCGATTCACCGCATCCGCCCTGTCATCACAGACAGAAGCGGATTGATGACCTATCTATTTAAGAGCTTACTTTTTTTTGCTTTTGCCGGCCTTAACTTTGGCCCAGCGAGCTTTTTGGGCAGCAATGATGTTGGCGCGTCCCGCGGCGGACATCTTGCCTTTTTTCTTTTTGGGCTTGGCCACCACCGCATTCACGACTGAGGAGACCCCCTTGGTTGCGATGCTTCTGACCTTGGCCCAACGGGCTTTCTGGGCGGCGATGATGCTGGCGCGGCCAGCGGCGGACATTTTGCCTTTTTTACGTTTACCCTTTTTGGAAGCGGCTTTCTCGTGAGCAGGCGCGATGGCAACGGCGATGCCGCTGAAAACGGAAGCAAGCTCCGACTGGAGCGTTTCGATTTGCTCCGAGATGTTGATGGAGCGTCTAAGTTGAGCAAGAGTTGGTATAGGCATAAGGCGGTAATATCGCCAAAGTCATTGGTTAGTCAATAGCATTCTTTACGAAGGGAATGTTATTGCTGGCCCCTGATAAACACCCTCTCCGCCCAAGAGCACAAAGCCGGGTCAGGCGGCCTTTTTCGCGGGAACAACAATCACCGGGCAGCCGGCGCGCCGAAGCACTCCTGTAACAACGCTGCCACTGAAGAGATGATACAGCGCACCGTGTCCGTGGGAACCGAGGATGATGAAGTCGGCTTTCCGCTTGGCCGCCTGATCAACAATGTCGTCCACCGCCAGTCCGACGAGTGTGACACTCTCGACTGCAAGGCCCAAGGCTCTCAGAGGTTCAGCCAAGGTGTTCAGGTGTTTTTCGTGATCACTCAGTCCTTCAGTAGCCTCGACGATAGGTGGGACTGCCGCGATGACGTCCATGGTGGCTCCAACCGGCACATAGCTGGCCACGGGTTCGATCACATGGAGAAGGATGATTTTCGCACCCAGAGAACGGGCTAACTCCGCCGCTTTTGCGACAAGAAGGGTTGCGGTGTCGCTAAAATCAAGGGGGACAAGAAGTGTTTTCACACGGGAAGCACTATCAGGGAGGCGCTGGCAATCACAGCAAAAATTGCGGCAGGACGCGGCTTGCGCGGGAACGCGGGCCTGGCTGATAATAGACCCATGGAGGATTTGTTCAAAACGGAGGAACCGGCGTCACCGGATGCTCCGCTGGCCACCCGGATGCGTCCGCGCTTCTTGGATGAGTATGTTGGACAGGGCCATATCCTCGGACCCGGAAAGCTCCTGCGGAGGGCGATTGAGGCCGACCGGATCTCCTCCGTTCTGCTCTACGGTCCGCCCGGTGTGGGTAAGACAAGCCTTGCGCAGATCATAGCCCGTTCCACCAAATCCCGTTTCGAGCGTTTAAGTGGAGTGGAGGGCAATGTGGCGGACATCCGCCGCGTGGTCGCCCAAGCGGGTAACCGCCTGCAAAATGGCGGGGAAAAAACCATCCTCTTTATTGACGAAATCCACCGTTTCAACAAGGCCCAGCAGGATGTTCTTTTACCCGATGTCGAAAGCGGACTTTTGCGGCTGATCGGCGCGACGACGCACAATCCGTTCTTTTACGTCAACAGCCCGCTCGTTTCGCGCTCGCAGATTTTTCAACTGGAACCGCTCAGTGTCGACGACCTGCTCAATTTGATGACGCGGGCCGCGGGCGATGCTGAGCGCGGCCTGGGTGCCCTCAATGTCGTGCTTGAACCAGAGGCCGCCCGTCTCCTCGCTACGGTGAGTGATGGCGACGCACGCAAATGTCTCAACGCATTGGAAATCGCCGCGCGAACGACCCCGCCCGAACCGGATGGAACCATCCGTATCACTCTCGCCGTGGCGGAGGAGAGCATCCAAAGAAAGGCCGTTGTCTATGACGGTGATGGTGACGCTCATTACGATACGATCAGCGCCTTCATCAAAAGCCTGCGCGGATCGGACCCCGATGCGGCGCTCTATTGGCTGGCGAAGATGCTGCATGCCGGGGAGGATTTTCGTTTCATCGCGCGGCGGTTGATTATTTGTGCCAGCGAGGATGTGGGCATGGCGGATTCCCATGCGCTGGTGGTGGCTACGTCGGCCCAACACGCGGCGGAGTTTGTCGGATTGCCCGAGGCGCAACTTATCCTCGCACATGTGACGGTTTATATCGCCACGGCACCGAAGAGCAACCGCTGCACGGTCGCAATAGGAAAAGCCTCCGCAGAGGTTCGGGAAGGCCGGACACTGGCCGTGCCGAGGCATCTCCGGGACGGCCATTATAAGGGCGCGCAGAGACTGGGACACGGCGAGGGGTATAAATACAGCCACGACTATGAAGGCGGATATGTGCCGCAGGCTTATTTGCCCGAGGGCCGTGTGTATTACGAACCGACGGAACACGGACTGGAAAAACGCGTGAAGGAACGCCTCGACCATTGGCGGGCGCTTTTCGAGGACGCGCAGAAAAACAGCCCCGGATAACCGCGGATATCCCGGAGTCTATTTTCTCAGCAGGTAGTCGGGGTTAAGCTTTTTGAGTGCGGGAAGCACAAAGATTCCGTCTTTACGGATCAGGGCGTCATCGAACCAGACTTCGCCACCGCCATAGTCTTTGCGTTGAATATTGACCATATCCCAATGGATGCTGCTCTTATTGCCGTTGCCGGCGGTTTCGTAGGCCTGGCCGGGGGTGAAATGGAAGGAACCGGCGATTTTTTCGTCGAAGAGAATATCGCGCATGGGGTGGAGAATATGCGGATTAAAACCGAGCGAGAACTCGCCGATGGAGCGCGCGCCTTCATCGCTGTCCAAAATCTCATTGAGCTTCTTCGTGTTATTGGCAGCGGCCTTGACTACGCGGCCTTTTTCAAATTCGAGCCGGACGTTATCGAATGCGGTGCCTTGATAGATGGAGGGGGCATTGAAGGTCACGTGACCTTCAACCGAATCTTTCACAGGGCAGGAGAAAACCTCGCCGTCCGGGATGTTGCATTCGCCGCCGCAGACTTTGGAACCAATGCCCTTGATGGAGAAAAGCAGGTCGGTACCGGGCCCCTTGATGTGAACGCGGTCGGTTTGATTCATGAGGGTCTCGAGGGCCTTCATGCCGGGGATCATACGGGCGTAATCGAGAGTGCAGACCTTGAAGAAAAAATCCTCGAAGGCCTCGGTGCTGGTTCCGGCCTGCTGGGCCATGGCGGTGGTGGGCCAGCGGAGAACGACCCACTTGGTTTTGTTGATGCGCCAGTCCATCACAGGCCGCATTTTCCCGGCGATAAGACGCATCTTATCCTCCGGCACGTCGGAAAGTTCGGTGATGTTGTGGCTGCCCCGGATGGCAATATAGGCCTGCATTTTTTTCATGCGGGCAAGTTCCACAGCGCGGGCGGTGTCGAGTTGCTCGGCGCTGACCCCAAGCGAAAGTTCGCGGGAAACACGGGCGCGATGGATCTGGATGAAAGGCACCGCTCCGGCGGCGCGGGCGGCACGGATCAGGGCGATGCCCATTTCATCCGGCACGTCGAAGAGCTCGATGAAGACATGCTCGCCTTTTTCCAAGCGGGTGGAATGGCGGGTCAGGATACGGGCGAGGCGGTCGAGACGCGGGTCGTGCATGAAGGAGACAGGTTAACCACAAACAGTCCGGAGCGGGAAACAGGAAATCGCCGCCTTCACCGCACGGCCACGCGGGGGGCCGGAGCGGCAGCATCCGCTAACCCCTCACGTTTGGGTTGCGGTTTGCTGCGGAGATTCGGTTTTTCGAGGAGGGGGATTTCCTTGAGGGTTTCGACCCGGACCTTGGCAATGCCGCGGGCGTAAATGCCAAGTTTGCGGGCGGCTCCCACCGTGAGGTCAATGACGCGACCACGGATGTAGGGGCCCCGGTCATTGATCCGGACGATGAGGGACTTATTGGTTTTGAGGTCCACCACCCGGACTTTCGTGCCGAATTTGAGAGTCTTGTGGGCGGCCGCCATGGCATTACCGTCGAAGCGTTCCATGCTGGCGGTGCGATGATCCCGATACCATGAGGCGAGGCCCGTCTCGGTCTTCACCGCTTCCACCTTGTAAAGGGAGGTCGCTTTCAGCGGATCGGGGTTGACCACCTTGAGCGTCGTGCAGGCGGCCAGGGGAAGCGTAAGAAAGAGCGGCGCGAAAGATTTAGGGAACATGGGCTGTCTATCTGGCGGACTCGATAAGATCAGGGTCAAAAACGAATTCGCTCGTATTTTGCAAGCCGGTCAAATCAATGGTGCGGAAGGTAAATTGATTGCGAAACCAGGTCAATTGCCTTTTGGCGTAACGCCGGGTTGCCAGGGTGATGGCTTCGAGGCATTGCCGTTCGGCGAGTTCCCCGCGCCGCAACGCCTGAATCTCCCGCAATCCAATGGCCCGGGCAGCCGTCGGCCCGATCTCCGTCAGCCGGCCGACTTCCGCGACCACCCCGCTGGGGAACATTGCCTGGACGTTCCCGGTGATTCGAGCGTCGAGTTCGGCCCGGTCGCGGGTGAGGAGAAAACCGTGAAATCCGGGCGTGGATTTATCCTTCCATTCGTCGCGCAGGTCGGCTGTGGAACGGCCGGTGAGAAGATGAATTTCCAGCGCGCGCAGCACCCGGCGGGGATTTTGGAGATCCAGATGGTTGCGGGCAGCGGGATCACTCTCATCGAGCCGCCGCTGAAGCTCCTCGAGCGAGAGGGCGGAAAGCTCGGCCCGCAGCGCAGGGTCGGGCGGCGGCAGGTCGGCCAAGCCATGCGTGAGAGCCTTGAGGTAAAGGCCGGAACCACCCGTGATGATGGCTCGGCGTCCGCGCGCAGAGATCGCTGCGATTTTTTCCCGGGCAAGCTCCGCGAAACGGGCGGCGTCGAAGGGTTCCGAAGGCGGGAGAAATCCGATAAGATGATGCGGCACACGAGCCCGCATCCCGGCATCCGGCTGGGCGGTGAGGATCTCCAAGCCGGCATAAACCTGGAAGGCATCGGCCCCAAGAATTTCGCCGCCGAACCGGCAAGCCAGTTCGGCGGCGAAAGCAGTTTTGCCGACCCCGGTGGGGCCGGCTACAATGATGGGTTGGTTACTGTTCAGGCTGGCGCTCGCGATCACTGCGGCGTTCCTCGACGGCCTTGGCCCCGCTCACAACGAGCTTGCGGCCCATGTATTCCTTGTCGTGCAACTCGGATACGGCACGCTTGGCTTCGTCGGTGGACTGCATTTGCACAAAGGCAAAGCCCTTGGAACGCTGGGTGTGCTTGTTCGAGACGATCTCGACATTTTCCACCGAGCCGACTCCATTGAAGAGTTCCGAGAGGTCGCCCTCGCTCGCATCGAAGGACAGGTTGCCCACGTATATACGCGGGGATGTAACCTCGATGATCTCCGGTTTGCGGAAACCTTCGGGACGGCCCGCGCGCTCGGTGCGCTCTGAACGTTCTGGACGCTCCGATCGGCCGGGAGTGCCTTCCTCCGCAAAGCGGCTGCTAGTCTCGCGGGAATCGCGCGTCCTGGCGGGCGCGGGCTTCGCGGCTTCTTCGCTGCCGAAAAAGGCGGCAATTTTCTGCCAGAGGGTCTTTTTTTGCGGTTTGGCCGGGGTTTCGTGACGGGTGGGACGCGGTCCGCTTTGATTGCGGGCGCCGGGACGACGACTGCCCCGGCGGGGCGAGCGTTGACCGCTGGAATTGCTGTATTCGGATGACATTTCTTTGATGGTTTGTATTGGCGGAAGGCACACGGGCATGCCGGATAGGGAATCTCCCGGTGTGCGATCCAGTCGTTAATGCCTCGGGCGGGGCCGATTTCTTTGCGGAAACCTTTATTTTCCAACCAGCAAAGAACCTGTAAGCGGCCATGCAGATAATCCACCGCGCGAACAACTTCCATGGATGCGCGGCAATTTCAGTATGCATTTCGTTAAACGCCTGAAGCTTGTGCATGATTATGCAGACCCCGTCCTTTGGCAAGCGGCAATTGCGGGTTGCGCCGGAAAAGAATTTGCGCAACCTTTCGCCGTCATTTTTGTTTATATCCACTTATGCGCAATCCGAGGATTTTGATGCTGGCCGGGGCGATCACTCTCTTGTCCACCGTGGTCATCTGGCGCTGGATGTCCGGTTGGGGCCTGGTCACCATCACCGTCACCAATGCCCCGATCTCCAAGGTGATCAAATCCATCGAACGCCAAGGCGGCGTGAGAATCGTCACCAACGCCGACCCCGCAATGCCAGTCACGCTCTACCTCAAACGCGTGCCCGTTTACGAAGCGATGGACAGCCTCGCCATTCGCGCAGACGGCGACATCCGCCTCGCCTACATTGCCGCACCCGAGAAAAAACAGATCACCGATGTGCTCGCCGCCTTCACCACCGGGACAAATCCCGGCGGCTGGGCCGTTGTCTCCGCCGGATTCGGTGGCGGTGGCGGGCCCATCACGACAGGAGACTCCCAGCCCGATCCGCGCCAGATCGAATGGAAGATCAGCGACGTTTCCGACCGCAGCCTCCAGGCCGTCTTCCAACAAGGGGCACAAAAAACCGGGGCCCTCTTCGCAACCCCCCAGACTTGGAACCCGGTCTTGGGAAAACTCCCCTCCGCCGGCAGGACGGGAAAGGTCACTTCGCGCATCGTCAAAGCTGCCAACGGCCAGCTCGAAGAGCTTTTCCTCCTCACTGTCCGCCCGCCCCGTCCCGAAGGCGACCGCACTGCCGGCGAACTCGGCCAGCAGAGATGGGAAGGCAGTCAGACAGTCTTCACCCCCCAGCGCGGAAACCGCGAAGGCATGAACCCCGAGTGGATGGCCGAACGCATCCAGTCCGAGATCGCCCTCCTCCCCGCCGACGAACGCCCCGAGGCCCAAAACCAGTTCGACGAAATGCGCAAATTCTGGGATTCCGTCCGCAAACTGCCCGAGGACGAACGCCGCGCTAAAATGGACGAGATGATGAACAACCCGGAAGTCCAGGCCCGGATGGACGAACGCATGGCCGCCCGCGACTCCAAGCGCAGCCCCGCGCAACGCGAGCAACGCATGAAACGCTACATCGAACGCAAGCAGGAGATGAAAACCACTCCCGCCAAGTCATGAAACGCCCCACCCGTGCAGGCTTCACCCTTATCGAGTTAATCGTCGTCATCGCCATCATCGGCACCCTCGCGACCCTCATCATTCCCGAATACGGCAAATTCATCAGCCGCGCCCGCAGCATCGCCTGCATGAATAACCTCCGGCAGATCGGCATCAGCGTCCTGAGCTACGTCGCGGACAACGAAAACAAATATCCGATCATCGAACCCAACCCCGAAAGCGAGCTCTATGATCCCGAGGCCGAAGCCACCCCTCTCTACGAGGAACTCCAGCCCTACGGACTCACCGAGAACCTCTTGAAATGCCCCGACGACGTGAAAGGTCCGAACTACTACCAACAGCGCAACCCGCATACCAGTTACCAATGGAGGCCTATCATTGACGATGAAAACGCCATCGCCCCGAAAATCTATGGCGGTCGGCGCGGCGCAGCCGTGCGCGTGACAAAACCCGGCCGCGTGACCATCTGCACCGATTTTGAGGCCGTCCACTTTGGACGCCTCAACCGCCTCTACGGCGACGGCCACGTCGTCGCCACTTTGAAAGATGGCAGATAACGGACCGGAATTTTTTTCCCCGACAAAACGGCGCGGCGGGAGCATGATGGATATGAAATCCCCATGCCCGCCCAAAACAACTTCCCCTCGAACTCGAAACTCCCCCTCGCGGAGATCACCCAAGCCACCCGCCACCTCTTCCTCTGCATCGGACCCGATTGTTGCAGCCCTAAAAAAGGCGACGCACTTTGGGATGTCCTCAAATCGGAATCCAGACGTCTCCCCGTGCCCATCCTGCGCACCAAGGCCGGATGCCTGCGCCTTTGCAAAGACGGGCCGTGGCTCGTCGTCTATCCCGACGGAATTTGGTATGGCAACCTGGACGCCGACCGCCTGCGCCGCATCCTCAAGGAACACATCGAGGAAGGCCGCCCTGTGC
>Ga0114978_10002258_pt1 | contig 15880 bp, 13 predicted proteins | sample S_140212_EF_Meta_FD_87027 | JGI IMG/M metagenome (GOLD analysis project Ga0114978, IMG submission 87027) | Freshwater microbial communities from Lake Simoncouche, Canada to study carbon cycling - S_140212_EF_MetaG | ecosystem: Environmental > Aquatic > Freshwater > Lake | place: Lake... | reverse complement strand
TGTGGTCTTGGTTGCTGCAGTTGCTGCGGTGGTTGCTGCATTTGTGGTCTTGGTTGTGGTGGTTGCTGCAGTTGCTGCATTTGTGGTCTTGGTTGCTGCATTTGTTGCAATTGCTGCAATCGTTGCAGTTGCTGCACTTGCTGCTTCTGCATGTCTTGCATGCGTTGCAAATGCTGCAGTTCTTGACTCAATATGGGCTTTATTTGTTCTTCGGGCTTTGGGTCGGCCTTTTCGGGTTGTTCGGCCTTTTCGGGTTGTTCGGCCTTTTCGGGTTGTTTGGCCTTTTCGGGTTGTTCGGCCGGTTTGCTTTTCTTCTTTAATTTCTCAAATTCATCCATAATGAACTTAATTTTATACTCCAGCGTGTCTTTGTCGTGCTTGTTTATGATTTCATCCATCACCATTTCGTCCTCGTTGCGGTCTTTGAAATACTGCAGTATGTCGGCCACAAACTCTGTCGGACAGGCTGCACTCGGCACAAGCAGCCCGGCTTCATTCTCCTCTATGAACGTTCGCGGATTGAACTTGTATTTGATCAGGTAGTCCTCTCTCTCATAATACTTCCGATTTATTTTCTTCCCGTGGAAGTGGTGCCGAATGGTTCCCGTCACGTACCCCAGCTGCAGCCCATCCATTTTGTCCTGAAACTCTTTCACAAAGTCAATGTAGCCCGGGTCCATCCCCTTCTTCAGCGTTTCGGGCGCTTTTTTGATGAAGGTGTGGCACATGATGTTGTCACCGGACCCCATGATGCCCTCTTGGAATATGCCGCCCATTTGCTCGTACGCCTTCCGGTTGCAGGCCCACGCAAACCCGGGGTGCCAATAGTTCACGCCCGATCCCTTTTTAAATTTTTGGCAGCATTGATACCCGAACCCCGTAAACACGTTCATGATTTGTTCGTCAAAATTCATGTCAATGCAGTGAGTGAACAGCTGCACAAAGTCTTTGCCGCCCGCGTTCAGCAGTTTCAGCGTGTCTGCAGCCCAGTGCGCGCTGTCAAATGCCACGTCGGCGTCAATCCACGCAAACGCCTTCCAGTTGGCGGGCAACAAGCGTCTCACTCCTAAGTTTATCATGTTCTCTTTGTGCCAAAGCGGGATTTGCCCCCTTAACTGCAGGTGGTTTGGGTTGTCGGCCGACGTGATCGCGAACTCTTGGTCGTTGTAGACCAGCTCCACCACATACAGGGTCACATCCGGTTCCTTTTCCATGCGCTTGATGAATTCATTCGTCAATTTGTATCGTATCTTGAAATTGCAGGGGTTGGAAACAACCGCAATCACGTGTAGTGTCTCGTCTATTTTATCATTGCGAAACAATATTTCTTTCATATTGTCCTCATGTTTTACCATGTGGGTTTCATTTTTTTTTTCCATTGTGCGAGAATTATTACTACTTATATACTCAATATATTAATAAAATTACATATATTTATCGCAAGAACTTATCGCAAGAACTTATCGCAAGAACTTATCGCAAGAACTTATCGCAAGAACTTATCGCAAGAACTTATCGCAAGAATAAAAAAGTGTTAGTGGGATTATGTTTTTGGGGTTTTTATGTTTTTGGGGGTTTTTGATTTAGTGGGGTTTGGTTTGATTTTGGTTTGATTTAGTGGGTTTGATTAGATGCCCTTTTGGCCGATGTCTTCGTGAATCTGCTTCATCAGCGCCGGGATGGAGATGAAGGTGCGGCGCAGCGTCTCGGGTCTCAGGATGTTTTCCAGCGCTTCCATTTGTTCGGGGTCAATTCGTGCGTGCTGCGTCGGGTGCACCGGGTGCTCCAGCTTTCTTTTCATGTATGCGGGTTTGGGGCTGCAGCGGCCGATTTCCGTGCTCAGCGCGTGCTTCCACGCCGTCTGGTCGCGCCCCTCGTCGCTGTTGGCGTGTAGTGGCAGCGGCTGTCTGATCGCGGCTTCATACAGCGCGCGTAGCTCGCTCTTCCAGGTTGAGGGTTGGCATCACTTCAATGGAAATGCTGATCTCTTGTTTTGGCGTTTTGGCGAACTTCGGGTGCGTGAACGGGTTGTATGTGGTTCTTGTTCTTGACTTTCTTGCGATTGTTGCGGTTGGTTTGCTCATGTTGACTTCGTTACTGATGACTTCGTTACTGATTGATTTCAAATGCTTTTTGAAATCAATTCAATTTTTTTTGGGAACACTGCATTTTGGGATTCACATCGCGTTGGCCTTTTTTGCGCGACGTGCGTTGCGCCTTTTTGTTCTTTTTGTGCGACGATGTGGGTTGCGCCTTTTTGTTCTTTTTCCTCCTCCGTACAGGGAGGATCCGAGGCAGCCCACTTTGAATTGGGTGTCCACGAGTTCTCTCATCACCGCCGGTTTCAATGTCACAACATGCAGCCGGCTGTGGCAGCTGCCACCGGCAACCGGGTCTAAAAATATGCGCTCCATTATTTCGGACGGGTCGGCGCTGGTGTTGATTTGCAGCAGCGCGGCAATAACGTCGGCGGTTGCAAGCTGCCGCATTACCAAATCGCGGCAAGCGGTGGCCGCTCCCCATGAATCTATCACAAAACACACGGCGGGGTCCGTCCGTGAAACGTAAACGAACGAATGATGCACCGTTTGATTTTGCGCGGGGTCGTAAAAGGACAGCATGTTCACGCCGGGATGCAGCACGGCTTCAAATAAATGGTGCATTGGGTGGTCCACTATCCATGCATCTATTCCCGTCCTGTACCATCGGTGGTGACTCCAAATGTGGCCCACCACTTCGTTGATTCCGTTGGTCAGCGCCGAGCCGGTCAAGGGGGTGCAGTCGGGGCTTTGAATCAGCTGTCGGGTCAGCCGGTCGTTCAGTTGGGCGGTGCTCGTGATGCCGGTATGGTCCAAAAACATGACCGAGATGGCCATGGTTGGCGCAGTGTATGCGCAGCAATGAATGGCACCGCCGAAGCCGGTGTACCCCTTGAAATGCACACAGCGTTGCCGCTCGCACATGCGGGTCATGTCCATTGCGCACCTTAATTTGGACATTTCCTCTTCCTGTTGCTGAATTTGGTGCAACCGCTCATAGTGTTGCATCTGCGCAACGAATTGTTCCGTCGGCACTTCCAGTTCCAACTGGGTCATGTCGTCGTCGTCTTCGCCGTTCGCTGATCCTTCCATTCGGTTATACGTTGTGTTATATTAAACAAAGAATATTCTTATCTTTTTTCATTATTACAACACACAAAATGAGAGAAATTCGTCGCATTTGCATCGTTTATTGGTTTTAATATCAATTAGCCATCTCCTCTGCACCCTAAACCCTAAACCCTAAACCCTAAACCCTAAACCCTAAACCCTAAAGGCACCCTAAACCATGGAAAACCCTGTAAAACCCTGAACCCTGGAAAACCCTGAACCCATGAAAACCCTGAAACCCCTTATATACAATTATTGAGAAATGAGTGCGGTTATGAGTAATGGGTCATGTATTGAGGGATGGCCTAACGCATTATCTCTCTTCTAATGCACGCCACATAATGTTTCAAACTATTTAGTTCTTCTAATTTTACAAACGAGAGAAATTCATATAAGAATTCATTTCAAAATAATATAATAATAATACATAACTGATGGGCATATTTAGTTTTCTAACTGGCAACAAATCGGATGATGGGATGACGTCCAAAGATGTTGTGGTTGGTAAGAGGTACCGGTATTTGGCGGAGTATGCGGACCGACGTTATAAGGGTTACACGAATTGCCGAACATTGAAACGAAAGGTGGCGGACAAGAGAAAGGGTGCAAAAAAGCATGATTATAATATGGTGTTTGATGCAGGGCGGGACAAGAGGGCGCTTTTTTTTGCGCGAACTGATAAGCCGATTTTCAAAGTGTGCCGCCCACGACACAATCGGACCAAAAAATGATCATCGTTTGCCGGGGTGTCGTCGTCGTGTTTGGCACGACTTGAAAACTGGTTTGTCCGTAAAGTTGTAAAACTGCCACCGCCGTTTTTTACCATTGTCAAATGTTAGGGCGTATCTTGTTCCATTTGCCAAGTGTCGTTTGCGGGTTAATGTGCTGCAGGGACCCATCCCGTCCTTTGCGCGATGGGTTGGCACTTTGTAACGTTTTCCGACTTTCAACTCCTTTGCAGTGAACATGTCGCTGGATTTAAATAAACTAAATGGCCACATTTATATTAGCTGATGAAAAAAAAGTGTTAGTGAACAGATAACAGTAAACATTCTTACCTTTGTGCCCGGTGGACCGCCGCCCACAGTCGCTACGCTTTGACATGTGACCGCCCCTTAGAAGCATCGCTTGCAAACGGTTGGGTTGTCAATTGAGTGCGAGACTGTCCTGCCGCAACGTTCGCAGGTGTAGCACATGTCCACAGCCACAGCCCGACTGTATTCGCCGTCACATGTCGCAAATGCTGGGGAGCAATTGTATTGGATTAGGGTGTAGACATCCGCGTCTTCCTCTGGGGCTTCCGCTTCGCTTAGGTCGTTCGCTTCGCTTAGGTCGTCCGCTTCGCTTAGGTCGTGGATGGTGTGGTAGGGGTACATGAATGAGTACGGATAGGTGTCGTCCGAATCCGGGGTGTAGGATGCATTGGCACCGTTTTCATAAACGGCGTCAATGATGGGTCGGGCGGCTGCGAGGGAGAGGGGGCCATCATGGTGGATTGTAAAGCAGATCTGCATTCCGTAGGTCATTGGGTCTTCATTGCCAGTGCAAAACCACATTGGATCGGTGCTCAAAGCATGCAATGTGATTCCCTTGATTGACTGACCAAAGTCTGCTGGATCTGGCATGAGATCGGACAAGTGGTTCCACAAACCGTCAAAATCGGTCACTCTGTCGGTCAGTTCAAACCGCTTCTCTTCTTCTCCGTGCAGGTAACCCAGGTTGAATCGCATTTTGATTTCGGTACGCATTGTTCTTGTGCTTGAATCGCTGTCTTCTACTCATTGCACCCAAATTAGCTTTCAATTTTTCCGGAAAACCCAGGCAATAAGCGTTGCGTCCCGCACCCTTCCTTAGACCAATTGCACACATATACATCGCAATTATATTTTTCATTTTTACAATGCTGGTTCCTTTTTTTAAGCCAATTATTACAAAAAATTGATCACATCGGGTTCAAATACTAATTACATGCAAACCCAACTGTAATATGGACACCACGAAGCAACAAACACAATCGCAGACCACGCAGACATCCACGCAGACATCCACGCAGACATCCACGCAGTCCATTGATATTGATTGGATGTTTCCAGACAGAGATGAGGATTTTGATCTCATTGAATTCGGCATTGCATCCAATGGCGGACGACTCAGCATCAAGGGGGCGTAGCCCCCTTTAACCCCACTTCACCCCATGCATCCCATCATGAAGGGGGCGTAGCCCCCTTTAACCCCACATCATGCACCCCATCATGAAGGGGGCGTAGCCCCCTTTAACCCCACATCGTCGCCCATCAAGCACCCCATCATGCACCCCATCATGCACCCCATCATGCACTCATTCTAACTTTTTTCATTCTTCAAACATCTCATCTGAGAGAAATTCAAATTAAATACATCACTACAATAATTACATCATTTATAATTATTGAGGAATGGCTCTCATTATGAGGGATCGGTTTCAATAACATGCGATCAGTCACACGACACCTGCAGTGTTTCAAACTTATTATTTTTATGTCCTTCAACTGATTTTACCTTTGAAACTATCTTTCCGGTTACATTTATGATTAATCCACTTTTGGGCACTCCGCCGGTTGTTTGATACAGGCTTTATATCACTTATTGCTTTCAATATCAATAAACAATTGCGTGGAAATCATGCACCCCATCATGAAGGGGGCGTAGCCCCCTTTAACCCCACATCGTCGCCCATCATGCACCCCATCATGAAGGGGGCGTAGCCCCCTTTAACCCCATCATGCACCCCATCATGCATTCATTCTAACTTTTTGCATTCTTCAAACATCTCATCTGAGAGAAATTCAAATTAAATACACAACCACAACAATTACATCATTATAATTGTTGAGGAATGGCTCGCATTATGAGTAATGGTTCTCATTATGAGGAATGGTTCAAAACCATTTATATGCAATCAGTCACGCGATCAGTCACGCGCACACCAATGCATGCAATCAGTCACGCGCACACCAATGCATGCGATCAGTCACGCGACACCAATACATGCGATCAGTCACGCGACCACATCGCGACCACATCGCGACCACATCATTAAAAAAATACAGCAGACATCATTATCTTCCTCCTCGCAATCGCAACACCACTTGCAATGCACTCTCATCATCTATTTCGCATTCCGCTATTGCCATCTCATCCTCCAACCGGTTACCATTGCACACCAGTAGTTGCTCGTCTGGCCCAATACCCGTCATTCGACATATCATTTCCTTCACCACTCGCACATCATCCAATGATCCCACCTCCACTCTCAGGGTCTTACCCGTCACAAACTTAAAGAACAACTTCATTCCACCATTCTCCGTCCGAGTGATCTTCATTCCCTCTAATACCATTTTCAATTCACTCCTTTTTATCATTACATACAATAGTATTCAATTTTTTATTTTATCTCATCCACACACCTTTTTATTGCCTTCTAAAAAAAATAAACCGGTTATTTATTATTGATAGTATGTATGAACAATCAACTATGAAACATATAAAATCTAAACACGCAAAAACGCGACGGCGACGTAAAACAAAGCGATCGCGCAAATTCGTGTCTGACTCCGCATGTTGGGGTAAAAATAAACCTCTAGAACAATTGTGGACGGATTTATCATCCTATCTCTCGGCAGTGATTGTTTACAAAGGGGCCAGACCGTATGAAATTGTTAAACTGCAATCCCAACCACCATCGGTCTCGCAGATTTACGATCAATTAAGAGCATATGATGCCGATCCTCAGGTGATTGCAATTCTTTCAGCGCATCCGGATGTAAAGAATGCATATGAAACTTTAGTGTACCCCAAGGCAAAAGACAAGACGGTGGATTATGTCATTATAAATCATGACAGGTTCTTTAAACGCGCGTCTGCGCACATGCAGGCACAGTTCACCGATCAACCCATGCAAAAACTGATGGTTCCGTATTGAATTTCGTAATACATGTTATATATATATATATCACTTCCAGTATATATAATTTCAAGAGGACCCCAACATGAAAATTTTATTTGTAAATATTGCCATGCATCCTAAAAATCTGAACGCATTCATGAACTATGGCAACACCGTCACAACAACGAATAATGCAAACTTAGACACCTTGAACCTAGCCGAATTTGACGTTGTGTATAGTCCCGGAATGCCAATACAAGTTTCAAAATATCCAAATACTAAATTCATTTTTGGTCCGCATTTTAGTGTGTTTCCCAACCCGAACAAGATGAACCAAATCAGAGGTAAAAATGCAATGTATGTGCAACCCAGCGATTGGGCGAGGGATGCATGGAGGTACAATCCATTTTGTCGGGGCATTCGTATTGAAACATTGCCATTCGGTGTGGACACACACCGGTTCAACGAAGTTCACCCCATGGACAAAAGAACGCAGGTTTTCATTTATTTCAAGCATCGTGATCCCATGGAACTTAAAATGATGCACCATTTTTTGCAACACCATCGCATAAATTACAAATTGTTCAGTTACATCCAAAAATATGAAGAACAAGAATATTTAAAATATTTGCATCTATCAAAATTTGGCATCTGGCTGGGAACGCATGAGAGTCAAGGGTTTGCCCTAGAAGAAGCGTTATCATGCAACGTTCCACTTCTGGTTTGGAATGTAACGTCTATGAATCAAGAACACGGACAAAAATACCCGAACATTAAGGCAAGCACTATTCCATATTGGGACGACACATGCGGCGAACAATTTACGAACATTTCGCAACTAAGTGAAACATTCAATACATTTGTGAATAAACTCAATCACAATGCATACTACCCTAGAAAATACATATTGGAAAATTTATCCATGATCAAATGCAAACCAAAGTTGGATGAATTAGTAAAATCTATGTAATAGCTGAGTTGCGCGAATATAATTTAAAATTGATTTTGAAATCCAAAATCAATTTCGGTATTCATGGAATCATGCAAGAGCCAGCTTACATTTTGAAGAACGGAAGAACTGTTCCTTACATTCCAGGAACAATAACGACGAATCGCGAGGCATATGCCGCATCCCTCCATGTGCTTTTCAAACATGTGGCCGATTTCCACATTTGCATTGTGCGAACATTCTCGACAAAATACGGCATTCCTGAAGACGACATCCTGAAAACAATTCAAGAATCCGATGAATTCAAAAACATGCAGGTGGACCCGGTGCTTGACATGGACATCAATTCGCTTGGATACTTGGCCGAAGTGCTAGCGCCCGAACAAGAAGTGCCAGATTCAAAATCAGAAGAAGTGCCAGTGCCAGTGCCCGAAAAAAAAGAAGTGCCAGTGCCATTGAGCAAAACATCCAAGGTGAAGAAGACGAAGAATGCAGAACCAGAACCAGTCGCTGTCATCGCAACCGAAGAATCAAGACCTGTTGAAGAACGAGAGTCAGACTCTGCGATCAAGGCCAAGACAATCCGAAAAAAAATAGTTGCACCCAAGGCAGTTGACCCAATTCCAATTCCAGCACCCATCGTCGTCGCAGATGATCCTGTTGTTGTCACCAAACCAGAATCAGATCCCATCAAAACAATCCGAAAAAAAATAGTTCAAAAACCAACTCAACCAATTGCTGAACCAATTCAACCAATTTCTGAACCAGTGAAAGCAGCTTCTAGTGTTCCAACAGCAGGAGATGCGCCAAGGAAAATCATAAAGAAAAAGGCACCCTCCGCAACGTAATAACAATCACAAACTGTCATCTATTTGGGGTATATTCTCTCGTTTGTGAAGTTTAAAAAACCGTTCAAATATTTTTTTTCCGTCTTGATCGCGTCCAGCGCACCTTCGTTCCGGCTCAATGTCGTATCCCATGCGTTTTAGAACTTGTCGCACCAGATTAAGGCACGGCCATCTTTGATTGAATTCGGCACATGCGTGCATGCTTGTCATGCATTTGCTACTAAATATTTTTTTCAATTCAACTATGTGCGGTTTCAAATTTTCATATTTCTCTTTGGACACCAACATGTCTCTTTCAATGATTAGGCCATCTTTCAATTCATCCGGCTCAATGTGCAGTGCCTTGCATATGAATCGGACTAACCCATCTTCTGTTGTCGCTGTCGCTGTCATATATAATTATAGTTATGGTTATATTGAATTCACATATATTTATTATGTAATTCTTTCATAAAAAAAGTTTTTTTATTGGTTTTTTTTTCAGTTTTTACATTCAGGTCACATACTACACGCATGGCATGGAACACATTCACTCTTCGTCTGAGAAGTAGAGCTCTTCGTCTTCTTCGTCGTCAAACGCGGCGATGATTTCATGGTTTGAGTGGTCCCACACGCCAACCAATTCAAACGTCATGTTGTCGTAGACGTTGTCGGTTTCAGTGCGCAGGTAAGTCTTTCCGCTGTAGGTGAACGAAGTAGTGGGAACCATGGCCATCAGGTAAATCCGGCCGTTGGTCTCCTGGTTCTCTGGACGTGGACGGAAGTCCGATTGGGTTGGGATCGTAGCAAACGATGCCAAGGGGGCAACCACTTCTTGAGCAGGAGCAACAGGAGCAGCCACCTTTGCGCTCTTCTTTGCAGCGGGTTCCTTTGCAGCCTTGACTTTGGGTTCCTTTGCAGCCTTGACTTTGGGTTCCTTTGTAGCCTTGACTTTGGGTTCCTTTGCAGCGGTGGCTTTGGCCTTGGTGGCCTTGGTCGCATTGGCTTTGGGAGCAGGCACTTCAACCTCAATTTCAAACGTCTGGAATGAGGATGGCGATGAAGAAGGTTGAACCACAGGGGACAATGACTCTGTCTCAGCGGCGACTGGCGTCGTTTCTTCGCAACGCATCAATGGTCCGGTGAATGCTTGGATTGGGGAGCAGGGGGAGGCTTCATCCTCGGTCTCATCGTCATCGGTAGCAGGGTCAGCAATCACAACATCCGCAATCACAGTTGCAGCAACTGCCTCGGCAGGGTAAGCAATCCCGGGCTCATCCTTCTGCATGGAAGCCACATCCGCCATCATCTTTTCAATCAACGCGTCCTCGTCATCATTGGACGAAATCGTGACGGATTTGTCTTTTTTAGGACGACCACGTCTCTTCTTTTCAGCCGTTTCGGCATTGGGATTCGCATCAGCACTGGCAGCAGGTGCAGCCACAGTGTCAGCAGCCTTGCGAGGGCGGCCACGTCCGCGAGCAACTGGGGCCGCGACAAGGTCGGAAATCACGGGAGCATCGCCGGCATCTTCTGGTCCCACCATTGTCTCCTTGGGTTGAGTCTGGGTCTTGGGTTTGGGCTGTGCCTTTGCTCTGGGCTTGGCAGTCTTGGGTTCCTGGGTCGCGGCCTTGAGGGCTGCCTTGAGCTTCGTCTTCGGCATCTGCGTGCACAAATCCAGAAGACTCTGAAAGAGCTTTGCAAGATTTTCACGGTCGGACACGACAATGGAATGATTCTTCAACAATGCATCAAATTGTTGGAGAACGTCAAGGGCTTGAGTAGAATTCGTCTGAGTAGTCATGTTTGTATCGGCTTGTTGTGTGTTTGAAACGCTGACCGACAAAAGCAAAATCAAAGTTGCTTTCAATTTTTTTTATTCTCATTGTTTTTTGAATTGACATCCGGACATTTTTATTCTTCATACATATTATACAATTGCACAAATTATTTGATACATTTAATCACATGAAAATTGATGCAATTTACGGTACTCTAATTGTAATAATAATTGCAATACTAACGTATGCATACGTGTCTAGCGAACATTATTACAAGAAGGTGATCTTGCACCAAGCATTTGAAAAATTGAAAGATGGAGATGAAATACGAACGCTGAATCCGGAAATGAAATGGGAAATTGTGAACATGAACATTGACGGCTACATTAACAATAAGAAGATAGTATTTAATCAACCCACTCGCGAAAAAATGAATGCAAATGATTCATCGTATACCAAATTCACCGATAAAAATGCTTTGGCCGCATTTTTGAACAATGTGGTAGTGATTGACATTGATTCCAATGAACCGCTGGTGATAGATGACAAGCCAATGCAGTCATATTTATCCAAAACCACCGTCAGTGCAAAGACGCCGCACGGTTACCATTATTATTTTTACAATGACACAGGTGCTCCCATCCCCTGTCGCGTGGGTCTAACAATCAATGACACAAAATTTCCAGTGGATTTGCTCAGTGGCCCAAATCAGCTCATATTTTTGTCGCCAACCCGCATAGAATCCGAATGCTACCGATGGATAAACAGCCCGTTTGAGCATCGCATAGAACCCATCAGCAAACACGCGCATTTGCTGGATTTATTTGCATACACCAAAGAATTCGCCATTTCACCCGAACCAATGAATGCATGCATTTCAAATTCCATCCCGAACCTGCTGTGCATTGTGTGGGATTTCCCTATAATTTATCAACTTAAACATAAATGCACGTCCACCCAATTTGAACAGCTGCATTCCAACCAGCACGAATTGATGTACCACACCAATTCCACATACTATCTTTTTCTAAAGCATGCTCCGCTCAAGCATTATAACGCCAATGAATTTGTGCAGCACGTCGCGGAATTAATTCGGAAATACAACATAACCGGAGGCATCGTGCATCTGGGATGCGGCGCTTCTTACAAAAATGACAACAACCACATCGCACAGTTCAATTCGTGTCGCGTGCACAATTACAAACGGCACGGGCTGCCATCTGCCGATTTGAGTGCCGAGCAAACACTGGTCCAGACCAGCGTGTTCACCCATCGCCCCATTTCCATCATTTCAAGCGACATTATGCACGAAACCATTTTAAGCAACGACGATGATGATGGCAACCGCAATCACGTGATTAATGAAGACATGTTTCTCATTTTCATGCTGTCCAATCAAACGCGCATTCCGTGCGCATGTTTGGTGCAGATCGTTGCATCCGACGAAATCAAAAATGATGTAAAATACCCCAAACTCATCCAATATTTCATGCGAAATGTGCTTAATGCAACCCATCATTCATCCAATCCAACTCAAACGCTGACATTCTTCGGAGAAGTGCCCATGGTGCACGAGGAGACGTTAAAACCTTGAAATCAATGCGTGTAAATTGCATTAGCATTTAAATAAATCAATGCTAATGAAATAAGGGGGACTTGGGAGAATCGAACTCCCGACCTCTTGCACCCAAAGCAAGCATCATACCCCTAGACCAAAGTCCCTAATAATATTCATTATTCTTTTTAGTTGTTTTTTTCGGGTTGCGCGATGATCTACTCGGTTGACGCACCCCTCCCCCCTCGGCCTCGTCCACGCCCGCTGCTGTCTCCGCGACTGCTGCGCCACTCTCCAGAACCCTGACGAGGAACAAAGGATGACTTCCTGGGGCCACCAACCGTAGTCCATTCACTTGAACCAGTGCCAGTGCCAGCGCCAGCGCCAAAACCAGCACCAGACGCCTCATTTGACCGATTGAATCTTGATGCACCACTGGAACCCGATCCCGATGCTGAAAACCCTGTGCCAGATCCAGCAGTTGATCGGCTCTCCCAACGCGTTTCGCAAATGAGCTTGCCCCCTTTGACCCCGCTCACATCAACCGCCTGAAACTCGTGCTTTGACGCGGATGCGTCTGCGGCAGAATCAGACGTCTTCAACTTGGACAGCACAAACTCCACATACTCGCCCTGCACCAAGTAGCGGTACTGCTCCTGCGACACCTTCACCGCCGAGTGGTGCACAAACACGTCGCTGCCCTCCTTGACCCCCTCACTGTCTGTCAACGCAGTGATGAACCCAAAACCCGTCTTGTTGTTGAACCACTTCACGCGGCCGGTGAGTCTGGACACGGGGTCCGCGGGACCAACCGGGTTGGTCTTGTCGTTGTTGTCGGTTGCACTCATGATTGTTTCCGTTCTGATAACACATTAAGAGTTGTCTTTAAGTTAATTTATGCATCAGTGTTTACATTTTGATGCAAATATAAAAATCTAAATATTTTATTATCAAATTGAAATCACATGCCCCGTGATGTCCAGCCGGGCGGTCTTACCGTCCTTGAAATAATAGAGTCCGTATTTCCCCCTTCGGGTCTCGGCTAATGCAGCAAAGTATCGCATCCGCTGGTTCCGAATTTCATCGTGTGCCATTGCGGTGTGCGTGTAATTGACCGATTTGATTGACGCGTGCATTTCCGATAAAACCATGACCGCCTCCAAATTCGTCAAGCATTCATAAATCACCGCCAAATAATTGGTCTCCAGCGAGGCCATTTGCAGGATGGTGCGCTGAGCTGTTTTCATGAATGCGCGAAACAGCAACAATGCATGATCCACGTATGAATTTAATCCCCGCGACACCCATGATGCGCGCGATGCATTTATTTCCATTTTAAACAACTGATGCACGCTTTGGCTCTGCCAGTTCAATTCAAATACGTTGTCCATCGGGGTGGTCTGTGCATAAAGCATGACTTCCACCCGTTCCCGCATTAATTCTAGTGCGCGTTTCAGCGCTTTAACCCGAGGAACCGCTATCTGAGCCAGCACGGACACCGCCTCGCCCATTTCAAATCGCGGTTCCAGTTCATTGCGTTCTAAAGCATTGTATATGAGCGCGCTCATGAGCCGAATACGCGACTGATGCACCCCCATCCGATGATATGCCCGAATCAGGAAAATGGAAGCCTGTCGGTGCATAGTCGGAGCCTTCAGCCATTTCTGGTAGTAGTGCTCCAAATTGGGGAGAATGGGCTTGCCTTCAAATGCCGCCTTGTAAACGTGCGCAAACCCGATCACGTCGCCAATGCACGCCACATTGCGCACCGCCTCACCCATATCAACTCTGGCTTCTTTGGTTGCAGCATTGTATTCGTACGGCACAAAATTGCCGTACTGTTTCAAATAAAAGAAGGCCACATCGGTCCTCAAATACGAGGCCGACAGCGCCGAAAACAGCGTGTTGTAAATTTGAAATGACACGACAGTGGTGTCGTACGCATAAAATCGGGCAGCCGAAGTGCGGCTGAGTCCCGCCTTTTGCCGCAGGCTTTGTGATATGTAGGCCCAGCTCGCATTCGGAAACACGCCGGGCAAATACGTTGCGCGCTTTCCGTTGCCAGAATCCACCAGAAGCCCCTGATTTTTATTACTAAATCGGGATAGAATCTCCGGACTGACATCATCTATTTCACGCAGCGGCAGGTTCATGAAACTGATTTCAATGGTGGCCGACGCGTCCTCGTCCACGTCGGTGTCAAACTGCAGGCGGCGGTCGTCCTTGGTTCGCACATCTTTCGTTAACTGCTGCATCTTTGCAACCAGCTCGGCAGGAGCCATGGACTCATACTTGTTACTCCAATGCCCGAGACAGCCGTGAATTTGACGCTCGTCCGATTCGTCCAATCGGAGCTCGTTCTCATTGCGATGCAGGGTGACAAACACTCCAAATCGGGATTTTGACGACGATGACAATTGGCGCTGGGCCGCATTCTCCAATTCCGCATCGTTAATGGTGTGAATGCCGAACAGCGCGTATACTGCCAGTAATTTCAAATCATCGGTTGGCATTGTTGAAAGGTTAAATATATAATATAGCAATCTTTATTATATTTCCAGTATGATAAAATTCACCTGCCGGCCGCGCCATTATAACAGCGACTCAATGGCCGCATAATCGGGCACATCGTGCGCATGCATGCAGTGCAGCAGTTCTAAGACAGCGGGCCACTGGGTCGCATGACGCTGCGACAATCCCGCGCAAATCTCGGGTGCCGTCATATTGTCCTTTATGTAGTAAATTTCTCTCTCCTCGTGGTTCATCCAAGGTAGCGCACCGCCACATGCTACATAAATCAGCGAATACATCATGGATATTAGATCGTCTCTGCGCCCCAGCGGTTCCCCCCGATGCGCAAACACGCTGGCATACCGCGCGCTTCCAATCAACGGTAACCCATGCTGCGATTGTCCCTCCTTCTTGCTGAGGATGAGGGTGATGCGTTTGGCCATTCCGAAATCAATGAGATATAAAAGTGGAATCGGCGCTTGGCCGACTCTCCTGGACAGGTCCAGTTCAGGTGTGCATGCAAACAAGAAATTGTCCGGTTTCACGTCCCGGTGCAACATGCCGCGCGAATGCACAGAGCGCAGTCGCTGCAGCATCTGGCACCCGATGGCCGTGATGAATGCTTGATGGTGCGGTGGTGGATTTTTTAGACTATGTGCGTTCAAATCCAACCGCGGCGATATCGCCACCGTTTCTAGCGAGGGTCCCAATAAGTCGGTTACCATGAAGATGCCGTTCATGTCGTCCTTGCGCCCGAAATACCGAAGGCGTGGAATGCCGATTGATCCCTGTAGCAGTTGAAGCACCCGCGACTCGTATTGCAGGGTTGGCGCAGGATTGCCCTGTATGCGTTCCATTTTCACGGCCACTGATTGGCCCGTGCTCACACTGTCCGCGTTCCACACTTCGCCAAACGCACCGGACCCAATGCAGTGGCGCAGGATATACTTGTCCAAGATTCGGGTTCCGGATTCATACATCCGAGAGAAAATGGGATTATTATTGCACGTTTATAACAATACGTTTAATATTTTTATGTTCATGATATATAAACACAAACACGCAATTAAAATGGAGTCCCATCTACCTCCTGGATGGCAAATGTTTAGAAACCCAAATGGGCAGGTGATTTATGCAAACATGGCAACTGGTCAGTTTCAAGACACCCCTCCAATGGAAGCAC
>Ga0114978_10002257_pt1 | contig 15880 bp, 13 predicted proteins | sample S_140212_EF_Meta_FD_87027 | JGI IMG/M metagenome (GOLD analysis project Ga0114978, IMG submission 87027) | Freshwater microbial communities from Lake Simoncouche, Canada to study carbon cycling - S_140212_EF_MetaG | ecosystem: Environmental > Aquatic > Freshwater > Lake | place: Lake... | reverse complement strand
CCTCGGCGGAACCCACGGCTTGATTGCTCTGCGCCGATCTCGATTCAACTTACCGAAGATCGTTTTTTACCGATCGCGTTGCGGCCAGCGATCGAAAGCCGTAAAGGCTAAGCTCTCTGCCATGGATCCTTGCCATGGATCCTTGCCATGAATGATGTCATGAGCGGATTCTTTGGATCAATCGGCATTTGTCGTAGATGGACGCAGGCTCATCCCAACGAAGAATTGGTTGTCCATGCGAGTTAGTGGGGCTGAGTCGTTCGAGTCTTTACTACGAAGCGGCCACAGAAACGGAGGTCCATGTTTGTTTGATGCGTTTGACCGACGAGCGTTATTGGGAGCCACGGTATCTGAGAAGTCGTCGGACGAATCGTCTTTTGGCGGCGCGCCGGGCGTAAGCAGACATCGAGATCAGCATGGATGTTCGAAGCCTTACCTTGGAAAATCGGTTTGTGGACTTTCTGTGGCATAGCCACTGCCGAAAAACCCAAGAGCGGGCGACTGGCTGGTGGCCAGCCTCTCAAATTTACTCTGTTTTCTGGTCTAGAAAACAGGGTTCACCGTACGGAATTTAAACGGTTTTCACGCAAAAGTCGCAATCCCCGCCAGTGTCGTCGAGGGATTCAACAGCAAAGTAAAGCGGATCACCGGGAATGCCTCTGGATTTCGGACATTCAAAGCCATTGAAATCGACTTATATCACATGCATGGAGGTCTTCCTGAGCCGAAATTCACCCTCCAATTTTGGTGAGGAGGATTGATGAATGCTTCCGGCTCCGCAAGTAAGACGAGCCAGAAAAAGACGCGAATTCGAGAACAACCGACTGAATATTGATGAGTTTTTCTACAGTTCATTTTGAATCAAACGTGGCAGCACGCTCGGCCCGCGATGCTCGGTCGCCCGTTCGATGAGGGCTTGCCATCACGAAAATAAATCAACCCGAATTCGATCTCTCCAGACCACCCAGATTGTCTTTCGATGTGAGATGGCCCCGAATGGAAGACTCACCGGTGAAAACAAGCCTAAGTGAATTCTGCGGAAGACGAGTCTACGCCACGCAGGAAAGCGGGGATGTCGGCCATCAACGCTCGCAGGAACGAGCCAGAAGTTCTATCGCCAAATTCCTGCCATTTATCTCAAGATTACCCGCAGAGCGAGGGGCTTAGGGTTTTCGATCGACCCGACCACCCATTATTTTACGGTAAAACCGTAATTTTAGCGGTTTATCACCGATTAAGTCTGCTTACCGCTTGACATTCGTGAATTATCTTGCTTTTATCATCGCTTGCTGTGTTAATTTTACGAGAAGCCCTTTTATGGAGATCCCCCATGGCCAAGAAATCCGCCCCAGCTCACTTCAACATGACGACCGTAATTCGCGAAATCCTGACTGCTAACCCCAACGCATCGGCCAAAGAGGCAAATGACGCCATTTTGGAAAAATACCCCACCGCCAAAATCAACAAGAATAGCTTCTCTGTTGCGTTTTATACGGGGCGGAAAAAGCTGGGGATGAATCCTGCTTCGAACCGTGGTCGCAAAGTCGGCGTGAGAAAGTCCCTTTCAAGCGTGGTCACGTCAGCGGGTGGGCATCGCGTTGATCTGGCCATGCTGCACGCAACCGCTAAGTTCCTGAGCGAAGTCGGCGGTGCCGATGCCGCGATCGAAGCGATCAAGCATGTACAGGCTATTCAAGTCAAGTAAGTGCTGGCAGATCGAGTCTTTTGAGAAAGCACCGTCTTTCATAAAATGCAACGCGGTTGGTGCGGTGATCGTACTCTCCAATCCAACCGCAGCAGACTCTTGGGATTGCGGTGATCTTTTCTGACACGGTGATCTTTCCTGACAATTTGGACAGTTTAGCTATGACGCCAACTGAATCTTCCCGTCGCTCATTCCTCATGAGTTCGCTTGCATCCATGGGAGTCGTTCCGTTGGCGTTCCCTTTCCTGAATGTTCAGGCAGACGAAATCGCACCGGCAGATCAGCCGAGGGGGCCGCTTTTGGCCTACGTGGGAACGTTCAGTTCACCGCTCAAGGATGTTTTGCCAACACAGGTTGATCTCCCTCCTGGGAACGGACGAGGAATCCATATTTTTCAGGTTAATCGAACAACCGGTGCGATGACCCCCGCCGGGACATTCGAGTTAGGGACCAGTCCCAGTTGCCTGGCGGTCAATGTGGCGGGCAACCGCCTCTATTCAGCCAACGAGACTGATCGAGTCGGAGAGGACAAAGAGGGAACAGTCAGTGCGTTTGCGATCAATCGAACGAATGGGCAGCTTGAGTTGCTCAACACGGTTCCTTCTGGCGGAGCTGGTCCGACGTACGTCAGCATTCACCCCTCGGGTCGATTTTTGTTTGTCGCCAATTACTTCGGTGGATCGGTCTCAGTATTACCAATTCTGGCTGACGGAAAGATCGGAAAAGCATCCGATATCAAGCAAGATCAGGGAACACTTGGACCTACTCAGGCCGTACATGCCCCCGAAGGAAGCTTCGCTTTTAGTGGTCACGATCGAACACATGCGCACATGATTCAAGCGGATCCGACAGGGCAATTCGTGCTTCATGTCGATCTAGGGCTTGATCAAATTTTTGTCTGGAAACTTGATGCTCAAAGCGGAAAACTATTTGCCAACGATCCCCCTTCTGTGACTCTTCCTGCAGGAGACGGGCCACGACATTTTCATTTTCATCCGAATGGTCGCTGGTTCTACTCAATCCAGGAAGAAGGTTCGACGGTTGTCCTGTTTGATTTCAACAAGTCATCAGGTCGATTGACTTCACGCCAAACCATTTCGTCGTTGCCACCAGGATATACAGGAAGTAATTTCTGTTCCGAGATTCTCGTCTCCGCCGATGGAAAATTCCTGTATGCTGGCAACCGTCTTCACGATAGTATCGGAATTTTTTCAATCGGAGCAACTGGCGAGTTGACCTTTATTGCGGACGAATGGACGCGAGGGAATTATCCTCGCAGTTTCGATTTTGATCCGACCGGGAATTTTCTCTACTCGTGCAATCAGCGAGCCGACAATATCGCCGTCTTCCAGGTCGATCGGAAAACCGGTGGCCTTAAGTTCACTGGGCATTTCACACCCGTTGGCAATCCTTCGATGATTCTCTTTGTTGATCTCGCCAAATCAAAGTGATCCACACGGTATCCTGATCTTGTGGTGACATTGCTATTCCGCGTACCCGGTCGATTTTTTGATTAACTGCCCGTGGAATCAAAATCCGTCGCACTCATCAGATTCGTGAAAAAGAAAAACGGCAATTTTCTCGTTTTCAGGTCCCCTCTTCTGAGCAAGGCAACATTTCATGGATCGTTTGAAAAACAAGGTTGCGGTGATCACGGGTGGGGGAGCGGGAATTGGTCGAGCAACCTGCGAGTTATTTGCCGAACAGGGTGCCGCAGTGATCGTGGCGGAACGAAATGAAGTCACTGGGCGTGAAGTGGCTCAAGGGATTCTCAGTCGTGGTGGACGGGCTCTATTTATCCAGACCGATGTCGCGAACGAAGCGAGCATTCAGGCGATGGTCTCAGCGGCAGAAAACGAGTTTGGTCGTATCGACATTCTTGTGAATAATGCGGCAGTTTTTGTACTGAAGGGAATTGATGCCACGGTGGAAGAGTGGCATGAAATCCTGAATGTGAACGTCATTGGTCCGGCGCTCTGCGCGAAGTATTGCGTCCCTGTGATGCGCCGCAGTGGGGGGGGTGCGATCGTCAATCTCGCCTCGATTTCGAGCGTCATCGCTCAGCCGCAAATGGTCACTTACAATGCAACCAAGGCGGCAATCGCCAATATGACGCGTTGCATGGCCATGGATCTGGCGGTCGATCGCATTCGTGTAAATGCAGTTGGGCCAGGAGCGGTCTGGACCCAGATTGTCGAGCGAATCACATCGGAGGGGGGGATGGACCGGCACGCTGCCGATGCCGACGCCGAATGGGGCGGGGCTCATCTACTGAAGCGGATTGCTGAGCCCCGCGAAATCGCATATCCAATTCTGTTCCTGGCGTCGGACGAGGCCTCGTTCGTTACAGGGTCGCTGCTCATGGCCGATGGTGGTTATACCGCCCGCTAATCTCTTCGTTTGATCCCGGACAATTCGGCAGGTTCGGTTTATCCATAAAAATCAGGCGAGAATCGCATCGACAACGTGACCATGAACATCCGTGAGCCGAAAGTCCCGCCCCGAATACCGGTAAGTCAAACGTTCATGGTTCAATCCCATCAGGTGCAGGATTGTGGCATGGAGATCGTGAACATGGACACGATTTTCTACGGCACTCAATCCAAACGAATCGGTTGCACCGTAACTAAATCCTCGTTTCACACCCCCACCGGCTAGCCAGTGCGTGAACCCGTAGTGATCGTGGTCGCGTCCTTTTGCCCCTTCAGATGTCGGTGCTCGTCCAAACTCGCCACCCCAAATAATCAAGGTTTCCTCGAACAATCCACGTTGTTTTAAATCGGTGATCAGTGCCGCGATCCCCTGATCACAGGCTTTGGCCAAGCGCGCGTGCCCCCCTTCAATATCGTCGTGTCCCGTATCCCAGGCGATATCGTACCCATCGATTGACAACGAAACCTGGACCATCCGGACCCCCCGTTCAATCAAACGCCGGGCCAGCAGACAACCTTTGGCGTACTCGCTATCGCCGTACATTTCGAGCGTTTCCTTTGTTTCGCCTGTCATGTCAAATGCCTCGGGGACCGAGCCCTGCATCCGAAAGGCCATTTCCATCGCGGCGAGCCGTGACTCCAGCGCGGGATCATGATGTTGCCGTTCGGAATGAATCCGATTTAATCGACTCAACAAACCAAACTGCCGGTGCTGGTCTTCAGTGGAAACGAACCGGTTCTGCAGGTCTCGCATCACCGATTCCGGTTTCATTTCCGCGATGTTGGCATAAACTCCCGAGTAAGCCCCTGGCAGGAAACTGTTTCCCCAATTGGCCATTCCTCCTCGCGGCTGGGCTCGCGGTGAAAGTGCAACGAATCCGGGCAAATTTTGATTTTCGGTTCCTAATCCATAAGTCAGCCAAGCTCCCATGCTGGGGCGATTAGGCTGTAAATGGCCCACATTCATCATCATCATCGCACCCGCATGCTCGGGAATATTCGTGTGCATCGAGTGAATAAAACAGAGATCGTCCACATGTTGAGCGACATTGGTAAACAGATCACTCACCCACTTGCCGGATTGTCCATACTGTTTGAAGGCAAACGGCGAGGGAAATAATCCGTTTTTTGTGTTGCGAAGCGACTTACGGTCGACTTCGGAAGGACGCTGCCCAGCATATTGTGCGATCTGCGGCTTGTAATCGAAGGTGTCGACCTGCGAAGGACCACCGGGCATGAACAATTGGATAATGTGTTTGGCTTTCGCGGGAAAATGTTGCGGCCTGGGGGCCAGTGGCGAGACCACCATCCCCGTCTGATCCGCCGTCTCGTCGGCGCACAGCATTCCCTCGTCAGCCAGTAATCCTGCCAGACTCAAGGTCCCAAAACCCGAACCAAGGCGGGATAACAGCTGGCGCCGGGTCACTGCGGGATTCGGGTCGCGGTGAAACATGGTTTTTCCTTTGAATCAGTCAAACTGCCGACACTTTTGCTCATGATTTTTAGACTGGCGTTTCATTCAACGTACATCACTTCACTGGCGCTCAGCAAGACTTGTGCGTACTGCTCCCAGAGGGAAAGGGGGCTGGTCGAGGCCGATTTGGATTGCAGAAAATCAAGGCCGACTTCTTCTTCTTCCGTGGTCACCGGCCTGGCAAATAACAATTCGTATCCCAGTCGGATTCGCGCGGACTCTGTATTTGCCTCGCGGTGTAACCGCGTTGCGAGTCGTTTCGCTCGCTCGGCCATAAAAGGACTGTTCATCAGGAACAACGACTGCTGCGGAACAACACTCGACGTTCGCCCCTCACTTGTCGCGCGTGGCACGGGAAAGTCAAACAGACGGAGAAAACCATCTGAAGAAAACCGATCGCCGTTTCGGCTGACCGCAGCATATAAGGTACGGCGAGAACTGGCACCGATATCATCGATCGGTGGCCCACCGATGATCCCCTCTAACTCGCCGGTGAATGTCAGGATCGAATCCCGCCACGATTCGACATCCAACCGCCGGGGGTTCATGCGCCAGACCAGACGGTTGTCGCCATCCTTTTCCATGGCCAGCGGATTGGGGGAACTGGCCATTTGATAAGCGGATGAAAGCAGAATCGTTCGATGCAACTTTTTTAGTGACCAGCCGAAATCGGTCGCTTCTTTCCCCTGAAACCGGGATGCAAGCCAGTCCAGTAATTCCGGGTGGGTTGGTTTTTCTCCCAAGAGACCAAAGTTACTGGGCGTACGAACCAGCCCCTGCCCAAAATGCTGTTGCCAGACACGATTGACCATCACGCGAGCGGTAAGTGGATTGGTGGGAGAGGTCAGTGCCTCGGCCAGATCCAGTCGCCCACTCCCCCGTTGAAACAGAGGTGTTTCCGCACCCCCGAGAATCCTCAGGAACCGCCGCGGGGCAGAGGGACCGGGTCTTCTCAGATTGCCACGAATCGCCAGTGTCATATCCGCGTTTCCGGTATCCGCAATGGCGTGAACGAGGTCATATTTGGGGGGAAGATTTTTTTTAAGTCGCTCTAGCTCCGGCTCGCCGGATTCCAGTTGGCGTTTTTCGTCGGGCGTTGGCTCCCGTTTTTCGTTGGCGATCCGGGCTTTGGCCTCAACGATTTGCTTTTCGAGATCGCGGATTGCTTTTTCCGCCAGATCCCAAGCTTCAATGCTTTCCCGCTTTCCCTGGGGGACATCACGATTTTGGGTGTTATTAAAGATTCCTGCGAGCGAATAATAATCCAGCTGTGGAAAGGGGTCGAACCGATGGTCATGGCACCGACAGCAGGCAACCGTTAATCCCATCAATCCGCGCGTGACGGTGTCAACGCGATCATCCAGCGTTTCTGATCGCGCTTGCGCCGTGGCATCCGGATCGCCTCCGTCGGAAATATAGGTCGGGCCCAAAGCCAAAAAGCCCGTTGCAACGGTCAAGTCAGGATCGATCAGGTCCCCCGCAATTTGTCCCCTGACAAATTCGTCAAAAGGGAGATCCCGGTTGAGTGCCGAGACGACCCAATCACGGTAGCGCCACGCGTTGGGCATGGCGGCGTTATCAAGATCACTATATCGAGCAATATCGAGCCAGTGTCGTCCCCATCGCTCGCCGTACTCGGGTGAACGGAGCAGTCGATCAACCAAGTCCGAGACAGCCTGCTTAGGATTGTCGGCGAACGCGATTAAAAAATGCTGAACTTCTGCGGTTGAGGGTGGTAGGCCGGTCAAATCGATCCTGATTCGCCGCAACAAAGCACGAGCGTGGGCGGGTGGATTCGGGTGCAGTCCGACCGCTTCGATCTTCGCCAGTAGGAACCAATCAATCTCATTCTGCGGCCAGGTTGTGTTCTGAACTTTCGGCACTTCGGGTGACACGATCGGTCGCCAGGCCCAGTGTTGTTGCTGCAACTGAGGCCAATCGTAGGTTTTTTCGCTGAGGGCCGAATCAGGTTCCTGCGATTCTGGCCAGGGGGCTCCCCGTTGAATCCATTGGATCAGTGCTTCAATCTGGTCTTCGCGCAACTTGCCATTAGGGGGCATTTCGAGAGTCTGCCAGCGAATTGCCTGAATCAAACGACTCTCATTCGGCTGGCCAACCACAATCGCTTCGCCCGACTCACCCCCACGAATCGCCGCCATTCGCGAGTCGAGTCGCAACCCCCCTTTCACCGATTTCGCTTGCGCGCTGTGGCAAGAAAAGCAGTGTTCATGGAGGAGCGGCCGGACTTTTGTTTCAAAAAATTCCAGATCTACCGCGGTGGGCTCTGCGGCATTGGGGAACGATGTCGCCAGCAACGTGATGATCATCGCCAAACAAGGAATCCAACACCTCATCACACAACCCCAAAAACAAGATCAATCGGCTCGTCTCTCAAGGTAAAAGTTCTTAGACTCTGACGAACCATTCCCATTTCTGCAATCCCTCGCAGATCAATTGCAATTCCCCTTTCGCCGCAGCAACTCCGTTTTCGATTTGGCCTGAGCGTCTTGTCGGAATTGGGGCAAGATTCTCCCCGGTAACGTTGGTCATTTTTGCCAAAAGAATGTTAGAATCTGGCCGCGGATCACGGGAGGGTCTATCGATTCGCTGTGTGGCTCACTTCAAGCCGACAAGAATTCAGTCCGCTAGAATCCAATTCGCAGAATTTGTCGCTCGACCAGTTCTGCGGGCAGAGGAGCGTTGTTCATGAGTATGCATGTTCAGAATCGGTGTTTTGCTGTTTGTTGTGTGAGTGCTTTTCTCGCACTCGGACTTTCTCTTCGCGCCGCCTCGGTGGACGAAAATCTGCGTGCGATCAAGTCGGTCGGACCAGAGGGTAAGGGACATGCGGCGGCAATCGTCGCAGTCAAAGAACTCGCAAATGCTCCCGTTGAATCGTTACCGTTGTTGCTGAAGAGTTTTGAGGGGGCCAGTCCGCTGGCGGTCAATTGGCTCCGTTCTACCGTCGATACCGTCGCCGATCGTGCTTTGAAAAAGACGGGAAAACTTCCGGCGGCGGCGCTGGAGTCCTTTGTCAAAGACATGGACCGTTCGCCTGAAGCCCGTCGTCTCGCCTACGAGTGGTTGATCAAAGTTGACGCGACGGCAAGCGATCGACTGATCCCAGGCATGCTCAATGATGCAAGCCCTGAGTTTCGCCGGGATGCGGTCGAGCGGCTGATGACCCAGGCAACAACAGCACATGATGCAAACGAGAAGGAAGCGGAAGCAAAACTTCTGCGTCAAGCCCTCAGTGGTGCGATTGATGATGATCAAGTCAAAGCGATCGTGAAACCACTCCGCGAGCTCGGTGAAACGGTTGACCTGCAAAAGCACTTTGGATTCCTCACCGAATGGAATCTGATTGGCCCGTTCGACAACGTCGGGCTAAAGGGATTCGAAGTCGCTTACCCGCCCGAAAAGGAAGTGAACCTGAAGGGGAAGTATGCAGGTAAGTCTGGTGAGATCGAGTGGAAGCCGTTTGCCACCGAGGACGAGTACGGTACGTTTGATATCGCCAAAAAAACCGAGCCATTCAAAGGGGCTGTCACCTATGCGACAACCACATTTGTCTCGGATCAAGCCCGCGATCTGGAAATCCGGCTGGGGACCCCCAATGCCTGGAAGCTCTGGGTGAATGGAGTTCAAATCTTCGCACGAGACGAATACCACCGTGGAACATTCCTGGATCAGTATAAAGTCACCGCCAAATTCAAGCCCGGTCCTAACGTGATTCTGCTCAAGGTGTGCCAGAATGAGCAGAAAGAAGAGTGGGCACAGGCCTGGAGCTTTCAATTACGCGTTTGTGACCGGTCTGGAGTCGCCATCCCCACTTCAACGGCGGCAACAACATCGGCCAAATAATGCGTGACGCTGCTGTAGCCTGAATCCAAACCTCTTGTTTCCGGTCAGGCGAGTGAAACGATCGCCCCTCCATCGTCGATTGGCGTGCGTTGGAGGGGCTTGGAATTGACATATTTTGCTGGCGGAATTTGCCAGATTCCCGCCGCAAAAAAACTTTGTGGAATCCATACGGGATCCTTTGCGGATCGTGTTTCCGCTTACGCAGGGATGGGCGAGGGGATTCCTGCGTGTTTGGCGGCTTGCTCCAGTTTTTCCCGGACATCTGCAGGCAACAGGATACCCGCGGTGAGAGAATGGCGATAAAGTTCCCATTCGCGTTCTCCCGGTAGCAGCACACGTTTGATTCCAGGTGCCGTTTTGGTGGCGTGAATTTCGTCGATCAGACGCTGCAGACGTTTTTCGAATTGCTCGGGCGGGCCCATGGCGGAAATATCGATCGCGATGAATGCGGCATTGTGGAACGAGGGCTTCGAGGCGTCGTCAAAAATCCAGCTACCAACCTGCCAGGTCATATTTCCACCGGGAAGGATCGCAGAGAGAATCTCACACCACAGTCCAAAACCATATCCTTTGTGTCCCGCCATCGGTGCCAGGGCGGCTCGATCGGGGTAAAGTGTTCCATCTGAAGTCGGTTGACCTTGCGAGTCAATCAGCCACGACGAAGGGATTGGCTCACCCCGCGAAAGTGCGGCGTAAATCTTTCCACCCGCGACAGCGGCGGTTGCCATATCCAGCACGATCGGATCACGATTGCCAACCGGAATTCCATAGGCAATGGGGTTGCTACCGAGAACCGCTCCGCTGGATCCAGGCGCCGCAACACTAGGGATATCGTTCCCGGTCACCATGCCAATGAAACCGGCCCGAGCTGCCGTGGCCGCATAATAGCCTGCGGCACCAATATGCCCGGTATTTCGCAAACCGACATAAGCGATCCCCACATTCCTCGCTTTGGCCATCGCGGTTTGCATCGCGAAGTGACTTCCAATCTGACCCAGTGCCGATTCCCCGTCAATCAACGCCCACCCAAGTCCCTCACGTTCGATTCGTGGAACTGCGGTGGCTCGATAACCGCCCCCTTTGAGTTTATTGAGGTATCCTGCCAAGAGCTTTGTTCCATGCGTAAAAACCCCCATGGCATCCGTAGTCACCAGTGCATCGGCAGTCGTTTCGGCATCGACCTGCGACATTCCGACTCGCGTCAGCGCGTCGGTACAGAACGCCTTCAAGGCCGTGATGGAAATCGGTTTTGCAGTCTGATCATGGCTCATCAGGATTTTTGCTTTCGGTAAAATTCAACGGTTTTGCGGATCCCTTGCTCCAGCGTGACCGGAGACCAGTCAGGAAAGAGTGTCGAGATAAAGTTGGGTTTGGGGGGAATATTCGACGGGATTTCCGGGCCATTGATCGTAATCTGCGACCCCGATCCAGGAACGACCTGATCAATCACCTCGACCACTTCTTCGGTTGTCGCCAGATGACTGGGGAGGTCAACCACGGCCCAGCCTGCTGGGGTCTCCAAGGCAGAGCGGACGAAGGAGAGTGCGACATCTTCAACGTAGTCATAGCCGACTCGCCCCCGATAGTTGATCACATAGGGTTCTCCGCAGGCGGCAGCCCGAGCCGCTTGGGAAGGCCCTGCGGTCAACCCGACCGTTCTCTCAGGTCCATACGCGACGTGGGGCCTGATTCCAACCGATGCGATGCGAAAATGCCGCCAGTATTGCTCGGCCATCAAATCAAACGACATTTTAAACGCACCATAGAACGACGGTGGGCGGTTTTCAGCGGACTTCAAGCCGAGTGCTTGATCATCGATTTCCGGACCGTAAACCGCATAGGAGCTGGCGTACGAAATCCCACGAATTCGCCCAGCATGAATGCGTGCGAGTTCCATGAGCGCCATACTTCCCAGGATATTGACTTCCGCTCCTTTGAAGGGATCCTGTTGGCAATCAGGGGTCAAAAGTGCGGCGAGATGAATGATGTGCGAAATCGGAAAATCTTCCATGATTTTCGCCAGCAACGGGCGATCCAGCAAGCTTCCGGAAACAAACTCGATTCGATCCGCCGCAGGGCCAAGAATCTTTTGCCAACGGGGGGTATTTTTCTGCAGGTCGAGTACGACAGGCGTCGCACCCCGTGATAATAATTCCCGTAGCACCCAAGTCCCGATAAACCCGCCGCCACCGGTCACCAAAACAGAAACACTCATTCTGAGCCCCATACAAACGATCGACGACACGTTCTGGCAACCGCCGTGAAGCGTCGCCGAACCTTGTCCGGTATCTTGGAATTTTTCACGCAAGAACACCATCCGTGAGATTTGAAGATTTGGCAAGAGGGTATCATGGAGAATCTCAATTTGCCACAAATGAAACTCACAATGTGGCAAACAGCGCGGCAACAAGTGGTCGCGCGATGTGCGGACTCACCTGATTTTCCCGACCAAACACCCGGACAGCTTGGCGTTTGTTGTCACTTCCTGATTATACTGCGTTCTTCCCGGTTCCGGGAAACCACGCTTTGATACAACCGCCTCCGTTTTGAAGGCTTTATGGATACTCACGCAGAAGATCTGTCATACATTGTGCGCTACGGGGTCACGCGCATCCTCGGCGAATTTACCGCTCGCGGATTCGGCGCACTCCCCCGTGGTTCTTTTGTGATTGTTCGCAGTGAACGCGGGCATGAATGGGGGACCGTCCTCAGCACGGCAACCGAACAGACGCGAACTTATCTCGGTACGACGGAATCGCACGGACGGATTATCCGGATTGCGACACCGGAAGATGAAGCCGAACGGGACCGGGCGATGCTGTTTGAGAAGCAGGCGTTCGCGGGTTGCCTCGACTTGATTCGCGAACGCAACATGCAAATGCAACTGATCGATGCCGAACAGGTGATCGGTGGTGAACGACTGATTTTTTATTATGTTTCCGAGCAACGAGTCGATTTTCGGGACTTGGTCAAAGGGTTGGCGAAACTGTTTCATGTCCGAATTGAGATGCGTCAAATTGGGATTCGAGACGAAGCCAAACTGCTCGCGGACTATGGCGACTGTGGTCAACCGGTCTGCTGCAGCACCTTTTTGCGAGAAATGCCACCAGTCTCGATGAAAATGGCCAAGATGCAGAAGGCGACATTGGACCCGTCGAAAATCTCGGGTCGCTGTGGTCGGTTAAAATGCTGCCTCCGCTACGAATATGACACCTACGAAGAACACCGCAAGGAAATGCCCCCGATTGGGGCTACTGTGGTGACCAAACAGGGGACGGGTCGGGTCATCGGCCAGGAATTGCTGGCGCAAAAATTGGTGATCCAATACGAAGGTCAGCGTCAGGTGATGACCGATGCGAAAGATGTCTTGACCGTGGTCAATACAAAACCATCCAAGTCGAACGAGTCGACGCAGGAAAATCCGGCGGACGAGGGACTTCCTCAAGAAGGGGCGATTCAAGCGACTTCGTCCGCAGGCAGCCCGCTACGAGATCCCAAACCCCGGCACGATTCGCGCCCCAATCCCCGACCGCGAAACCCGAATGGATCGGATCCCTCGCACGATCGTTCAGACCCTCCTCCACCAAATGGCGAAGAGCGATCGGGGACCAATCCTGCATGACCTGTGAAAGGACGGCCAGGAAACACCGGGTCAACCATGAAGACTTCAACTGAAATCTCCGCAAATCCGCGACCGACATCCCTGCTGACACGCTGCGCGATGCTGGTTCTGTGTGTTTATTGGATCGCCCTGTTTTATGGGACTCATACCAAGATCCCCCCTGGAATGCTCCCTGGAAATTCCGATAAGGTCATTCATTTTTTTGCTTACGCGGGCTTGGGGATGCTTTGGGCGATTTTGCGGGCGACTCAGGGTGCGATCACCGGGGGCAATCTATCTTGGAAGTGGCTGATGCTGGCCGCATATGGGGTGTTTGACGAGCTGACTCAATTGCTTGTTAATCGCAACGCCGATCTGAAGGACTTGCTTTTCGATGTCAGCGGAGCCGCAACAGGTCTGATAATCGTCGCGTTCGCTGTCTGGGGATTCCAGTCTAAGATTTGGAAAAGATTCTGATGCCCGGTACTCCACGAAACAATGTCGGTGAGTTATCCTCGTCGACGATTCTTTCTGTTGAGTCAGCAATGTTCCATAAGCAAAAGGCAAGCATGAATGTCTGATGAGCCTCTGATTGCGGTGTTTGTGGACTTTGAGAATCTCGCCATTGGCGTTCGCCACATGAAAGCGGGCGCCTTCCAGATTCAGCTGATCCTGAAGCGACTCTTGGAAAAAGGGCGCATTGTCCACAAACGGGCCTATTGTGACTGGAGCAATTATCGCGACGCGGTTCGGGAGTTCCACGCTCAGGGGATTGAGCTGATTGATATTCCGCAGAGTAAAATGAGTGGCAAGAACAGTGCGGACATTCGTATGGTCGTCGACGCGATTGATCTTTGCTATGCCAAGCAGCACATTGATGTTTTTGCACTCATTTCCGGTGACAGCGATTTTTCGCCATTGGTTTCCAAGTTGAAGGAAAATAACAAGCGTGTGATCGGCTGTGGCGTAAAAAGTTCCACATCGGATCTATTAATTGCCAATTGTGACGAGTTCATCTATTACGATGACTTGATTCGCATGGCTCAAAAGCCGGTCATCCCAGCCAAGCCGGGAACCGTCAAACGCGAAGACAAAAAACAGGAAGCCTACGATCGCTTGCTCGAAGTCTTGAACTCGCTGGAACTCGATTATGACCCGCCGATCTGGGGTTCGATGCTGAAACAGGCAATTAAACGGGTTCATCCCGGCTTCAATGAAGGGTATTATGGATATGGCAGCTTCACTGACCTGTTGCATGACATTGAAGACGCAGGCCTGATTGAACTCGATTTTGATGAGAAACGAGGGAATTACCAGATTAGCACCAAAAAGGTCGTCAAGAAAAAGTTGAACTGATCAGAAATGGATCATCGATTCCGATAGGTGAGATTCCGACCGGTGAATCTTCCACAGTCCCCGGTTTGCTGCGTCCCTGAACCTCTTTCGGTGACTCCCACCGAGAAAGCTCCCACCGAGAAAGCAGAACCCATGGCCGACGAGATGATTGATCTTCGTAGCGACACAGTGACCAAACCCACAGTGGGAATGCGGGCCGCGATTGCCAGTGCCGAAGTCGGTGATGATATGTCAGGAGAAGATCCGACGGTCAATCGCCTGGAAAAAATCATGGCCGATCTCTTGGGAAAAGAGGCCGCTGTGTACAACTGTTCAGGAACCCAGTCGAATCAGATGGCGATCCGGGCTCATTGTCAGCAAGGTGATGAAATCCTGATTGACGAGACCGGACATATCGTCAACTATGAAGCAGGTGGTGCCGCAGCACTCAGCGGCGTTTCCGCTCGTCTGCTGCGAGGACGTGGTGGTTTGCTTGACATCGATGACCTGGAAGGAAAGGTCCGTCCCGACAATCAGCACTGCTGTATCACGCGTCTGCTTTGCGTCGAAAACACAACGAATCTGGGGGGAGGCCGCGTCTGGCCGTTAGAGCAGATGGCACGTGTCGGGGAATGGGCGCACCGAAATGGGCTGAAAGTTCATCTGGATGGGGCACGACTGTTTAATGCGGCCGCCTCGATGGGCTATCAAGTGAAAGACTTCGTCGCTCATGTGGATTCCATTTCCGTCTGCTTTTCCAAGGGTCTGGGTTGTCCGATGGGTTCGATTCTGGTCGGTGATGCCGCCACGATTTATCGAGCGCGCCGGGCACGTAAGCTGTTTGGGGGGGCATTACGGCAGGCCGGGATGATGGCTGCGGCAGCGATCTACGCTTTGGAACATCACATCGAACGATTGCACGAAGACCACCAAAACGCTCGGGTATTTGCCGAATTGACTTCGGTAATTGATGGTATTCACCTGAATCCGGAAGAGGTGGAATCCAATCTTGTTTTCTTTGATGTTGATTCTGCACGGGGAACGGCAGCACAGCTTTCTTCGCGATTGCTCGAACAAGGTGTAAAAATTAATCCAACAGGCCCGCAGCGCCTGCGAGCCTGTACGCATCTTGATGTTTCTCAGGATCAAGTTCGAGCCGCAGCCGAAGCCATTCGAACTTGCCTCGGTCACGGAATTGCCAAAGCAAAACCTATGATGAATGGAGCTTACGCCACCCGCTGAAGATCATTCGGCGGTGGGGTGGGTGTGAATATGGTCCGAAAACTGCCAACCCCAAGGAGCCGCCTCCTGTTTGGGAAACTCATCCTGATAAATCAATGCCTGCTGACGAAGCTGAAAAGCCTGCGAATGCCAGCGATGAGCCTCGCTCCCCCGTCCGATGCGCTGTAGCTCGCACCCCAGTTCATTCGCCAACCAGGCGGACTCGGGGAAGAGCGCGCACATTTGCT